>Ga0233427_10000613_pt1 | contig 44169 bp, 45 predicted proteins | sample SI_118_April2016_5_FD_179885 | JGI IMG/M metagenome (GOLD analysis project Ga0233427, IMG submission 179885) | Seawater microbial communities from Saanich Inlet, British Columbia, Canada - SI_118_April2016_100_MG | ecosystem: Environmental > Aquatic > Marine > Inlet | place: Canada: British...
TTGATATGTCAAAGATTCAGGATCTTTTTTAATACAATCAATTAATATTTCTGAGAAATTGGATTGATCAAAATCAGAACGATGTGGTAAATGAAATTCTTCTTTAACTTTATGTAATATTTTAAATTTGAAATTTGTTTTTTCTAAGAGAGGAATAATAGTTTTCAGGGTAAAATACTGTAGATGATCATTATCAAGTAAACCCATATTAGAATAATCAAAAATTCCATTCAATAATTGTAATCTAATAAGAATATAAGAGATGTTTGGGATTGAGCATACTAGATAACCATTTTTATTAAGTAATGGATGTAATTGTTTTAAGAATATTTCAGGGGATTTAAGATGTTCAAGAACATCGCCTAAAAGTATAACATCAAATTTTTCATCATTTAGATGAAAAATCAGATCTAATGACTCAACATCACCAATAATCATTTTTTCAGTAAATTCTTTTGCTAAAACAGCAAAATCTGGATTTTCTTCAATTCCAGTAACTTTACAACCGTGTTTTTTTAAAATTTCAGTGATATATCCAGATGCTGTTCCAATCTCAAGAACTTTTTTGTTTTTTCCGGTTAACAGGATTTGAAAGTCATGTGAATTCTTGGGGTGTATCAAATCTAGTTCAGCTAATCTATACTGTTTAGAATTTTTATTTTCATCCATATTTTTTATCACTTTTATTTTCTAATTAATAATATTAACTATTAAATAATTAAGAGTAATGGTTAACAAAATACTTGTGAATAATAATGATAGGATTAAAGTAATTGAAAAAAATTATAATAAAATTTTAGGTAAATCTCTTGACAAAAATAAATTAGAATAGGTAAAAGATACAACAAAAATCTTAGAAGATAGTCAAGATTACAATTTTGGTTTTCCAACACCATACCAAAATAGAACTGGGACTTCACATTTTTCAGTCATTTCATAATCTTTTATTAAAAGATAATCAAGCCATTTCTTTGCTTCTAGATCTTGTGAATTTTGAAATTCTTTAATATTATTCCATAGAATTTGATAAGCTATTCCACCATTTAGATTTTTTTCATATACAGTATTAAAATATTTTTTGAATGTTGGAATCACCATATCAGAATGTATTGCTTCACTAGGTTCAACACGAAAATTGACAAGTGGGGGTCGCAGAATATGTTTAGAGTGAAATTTCTCAGGAAGATGTTTCATAATTTCCAACATTTTTTGTAAATGGAATTCAGAATACTGATTTCTTGCAGGACCAACATATTCTTCATTAAAAATCAACCCTTCAGATTTTAGAGTAATTGAAAGTTTTTTCATGGCATTATCAATTTCTGTAGCATGATGTAAAATTGCAAAATTAAAAATAGCATCATATTTTTTTGGACTTAGATTTTGTAGATCATTAATGTTATTGTTAAAATATCTAATAGGTCTTTGTTCTTTTTTTTCTTTTGCTTCTTTAATATATTTTTCTGAAATATCAAATGCATCAAAATTTTTACCTATCCCCATATCAAAAAGTTGACGTTCAAGCCAACCATTTCCACAACCAACGATTAAAACATTTTCAAAAGGGAGAAATGATTGAAATCGATTTTTAATGTCTTCAATCCAATGTAAATTATTATCTTCTGAAGAAAGATTATTTTTGTATTTTTGTACAGCAGGCAGATCATTCCAATATTTGTCAGAATAATGAGAAAAGTGTCTTATTGCCAAACCTTCATTAGACTCAGACAATATAATAGAAATTTCTGAAATTGTAAGTGTCTTATTTTTCAGTTTAGATAAAAAATAATCCAGTCCAGTTTTATCAGGTTCTCGTTTAAGGATTTTTTTGTAAAGTTCTCCAATATTTTTTTTATATTCAAAATTTCTTTGATCTTTATTCATAATTAATTACAAATCATGTAAATTATTTATGTTGTCAATTTAGTTTTTATATGTATTTGAAGTATTTAATCACATTAAAAGAATAAATATAAAAATTAATATGATTTATTTCTAAATTTTTAATTATTAACAAAACAGTTTAAATGACAAATTTAAGAATTATCAAGAATAGAATCTAACAATTTTCCAAAATAAACATTAAAAAAATTTGAAAATATTCTTTATATAGCATAATTTATTGTGACTTGTATTGAAATATTGTATTACATGTTTATTTCCAAATACAAAACCAGGATTAAATTTTGATAAAAATGGAATTTGTGATGCTTGTAGAAATTCTAAACAACGTGATAAGATTGACTGGAAAAAACGGATAAAAGAACTTAAATCTGTTTTATCTAGATATAAAAATAAACATGAAAAATATGATTGTATTATTCCGGTCAGTGGAGGTAAAGATAGTCACTATCAAACCCACATTATAAAAAATGAATTTAAATTAAATCCATTGCTGGTGGTATTTCGACCAAAAGATCTTACAGAATTAGGGAGGAAAAATATTGAAAATATAAAAAAATTTGGTGTGGATTGTATTGAATTTTCTGCAAATCCATCAATCTACAAAAAATTAGCCAAATTTGGATTTTCTGAGTTAGGTGACTGTGCATGGCCTGAACATATTGGAATTTTTACAGTTCCCGTACAAATTGCAGTTTCTTTTAAAATTCCACTGATAATTTGGGGTGAAAATCCTCAATTTGAATATGGAGGGTCTATTGAAGCAAGTTCCAGGCCATTTCTAGATAAAGAATGGACTGAAAAACATGGAGGTTATTTTCTTGACAAGATAAAACCTGAGGATATGACAAAACATGGATTACAAAAACAAGACTTATCTCCTTACATATATCCCTCAGATAAAGAAATTCAGAAATCAAATATTACAGGAGTGTTTCTGGGTCATTATATTAGATGGGATGCAAGAAAGCAAGTGGAAGTTGTAAAACAATATGGATTTTCAGTATTACCTAAGAATGAACATAGTGAAGGGACCTACACAAATTATGAAAATTTAGATACAAAATATGTTGCTATGCATGATTATTTCAAATTTTTAAAGTATGGATTTGGTAGAGCCACTGATCATGCATCAATTGATATTAGAAATAATCGTATTTCTAGAGAAGAAGGATTGAGATTAGTAAAAAAGCATGAAGGAAACATTCCTACTAAATATCTTAAATCCTTTTTATTGGATTTTGAATTATCACAAAGTGAGTTTATATCTATTTGTGATAAATTTACAGATAAACAACTTTTCCAGACTGATGAAAACGGAAACCTGATACGAGATTCAAAAAATAATATCAAAAAATTGTTCCATGACAACATATAATTATTTTATCAGTTTATTAATTGTCTTTATAATATAATTGATATTATCATTTGTAAGATTAGGATGAATAGGGATCGAAACAATTTCTTTTGAAATTTTTTCGGTAATTGGATTAACTTTCTTGTTACTATACATGCTCATTTTATCAATAGGTTTGTAATGAATTCCTACTTCAATTTTTTTTTCGAGCATATTTTTTATAAATTTAGTTCTATTTTTTACTCTAATCCAATAAAGATGATAACTGCAAAAATTGTCAAAAGGCATTTTGTTCTCAGATTTTAATTCGTGAAAATATCGTTTTGCAATATTCTTCCTCTTATGATTTAATTTTTCAAGTTTTGCTAATTGAACTATTCCAATTGCTGCTGAAAATTCATTCATATAGTAATTCCAACCAATTTGATTCACGTCATATTCAAAAAAATTTCTATTGGAAATTCCACACCATCTTCTTTCTTTCAGTTCTTTTTCAAATTTTTTCATATTCCTATTTAATGTAATTACTCCACCAGCAGGCATTGCAAGATTTTTTACTGGATGAAAACTAAAACATACCGCATCTCCATGAGTGCCTATCATTTTATTTTTGAATCTTGTACCAACAGCATGTGCAGCATCTTCAACCAGATTCAATTTATTTTTCTTGCAAATTTTTGCTATTTTATCTAATTCTGCAGGATATCCTCCAAAATGTACAGGTAATATCAATGCAGTTCTTTTCGAAATTTTTTCTTCAATTGAATTTGTGTCAATACATAATGTATTTGGATCTATATCTGCAAAAATAGGAATTCCACCATTATATTTTACTGCATGTGCAGTAGATACAAATGATAAAGAGGGCAAAATGACTTCTTTATTTTTAATATTGAACAAAGATAATGCTAAATGTAGTGCAGCAGTTCCACTATTCACTGCTACAGATACTGGAGAGCACACATATTTTGAAAACTTTTTTTCGAATTTCTCAACGTTTTGAATTCCAGAACCTGATGCCCAAAACTTACTTTCTAGAACTTTAATAATTGTATTTTTTTCTTTATAATCTATTGAGGGATCAAAAAGTTTGATTTTATTCATTTCTTAATTTTCCTTTTCAAATGTGTATTGAATTAAATTAAAACCAAGTTTCTTAAAGAAACAAATAGAATTTTTATTATTAGGATTAATATTTGCTAAATATCGTTTTTGTGGATTTAATTTCATAATCTCTTCCATGGCTTTAACCCCAATTCCTTTTTTTTGTATCTCTTTTTTAAGAAAAATTCCTATTTCACCTTGTTTTGATAGATATATTGAACCAAGTTTCTTATGATTTTTTGTGATGATGTACCATTTTGTATACGGTTTAGATCTAATGAATTGTACATGATCATCATAATTGGGCATTTTTTTGTGGGATATATTCATATACAATTTTCTCTCCATTAGTAATTCATACAAAAATTTAGAATCAGAAATGCCAACAGGTTTTAAATTTAAACTTGAATTCATTTTTATCTATTCATCTGTTTCCTTATTTTTTTAAATTCGTTAATTTTTTTAATATGATGTAAAGCTGATCTACTCAATATTTTTTCATTGTTATTTAGAAAATCAATTACTTTTTTAGATTCAAGTTCCAAATCAGTTAAAAATCCTCCATAATAACATGTACTGGAAAAATCAGTTGCCAATTTATTAGAATCAAATTCAAATGATTCTTGGTGATTTATTTCAACAAATCTTTTAACATCTTTAAAATCATGTTTAACATCAAGAATTTTATTAATTAAGTGTGGTAGTTTTTCAATAGATTCTAATCTATACACTGATGAAATTTCTGAATAAATTACATCTGATAAAACAATAGTGGGTTTTTTATGAATTGTTGCTTCTAATCCTGCGGTTCCTGTTGTAGTAATTACTAATGAACAATTTTCGTAAAGTATTTCAGGTTTTATTGAAGGATGAATTAATTTAACATTGGGTAATGCTAGTATTTTTTTATAATATGAAATATCTCTCCATCCCAAAGTTTTCATAACTGGGTGTTCTTTTACATATAATTTGAAATCAATTGGAATTGATTTTGCAATATGTGTAATATCTTCTAATTGATTTGTAAAAAATGGTGCATCTGTAGAAAGTGTTCTTTCAGGTTCAAAATGCATAGGGAAAAAAATAAATTTTTCATCAGAAATATTATGCCAAAAATTCTTGTTGATGAAAAATTCACGATACTTTTTTTTTATAATTAATGATAAATATTTTCTTAAAATTTTACTCTTGGTTTTATTTCTATTCGAGTATCTTTTCATATATTTAGTATCAAAAGGATTTAGAAAAAAATGTATTATAGACTTCAACTTATGTAAATTAAATTTTTGGTAATCTTTTGTAAATTGAGTCGCTTGTTTAAAAGAGTTAAAACTATCCAAATATTGTCCTAGATGTTTTATTTCACAGGTTACATCTTCCTTTAATTCATCCATTTTATCAATATTTTCAGAAATTAGACATCTAAATCCAAATCTAGTTGGAATTGTCATTAGAATTTTTATTCCTTTTGCCTTACACAAATCATAAAATAATTGATTGTGATGCCAATCAGTCATTTTGATTATAACAAAGTCAGGTTTTATTTCATCCAATATATTTTCATAAAATCTACATTCTTGTTCAACTATACTCAAAATCTCGTTTAATGAAAATTTATAATATTCATTAAATTTGTAAAAACTTCTTTCAGAATAAATTAAATTCCATAATTTTATATTATATTTTTTTTCAAAACTTTTAAGATAATCCAAATTTGGTTCGAATTCATTTTTAACATGATCTAGGTAATACCATTTTTTTTTAAATGGAATAAGTTTTTGTTCTTCAAAAAAATGTTTTGCTTTCTCATTAACATCAATAATAGCATAAATATCACAATCATAATTTTCATTAAAAGATTTTGCAATTCCAAAATAAACAAATTCTATATCAATCCAAAATAAAATTCGCTCTTTCACGACTTTTTTTAAGAATTTGAATCATAATAAAGATTCGAATATGATTAAGATTATTACCTAGTAAAAGATTTTTTTAACATGGTTCAAAATATGTCTCTAAAGGATTTTATATTTAGTCATAATTCTTATGTTAACTCATTTTTCCGTTATGTACGTGCCTACAAAAATTGGCCAAGCATAATAATTAATCACGTACGTAAATGTTATCCCATTACAGCTATAAAAAAAGATGGTAAAAAAATTATAATTAAAACACCTCTTGAATTATATACCAACTCTTTAGGAAATCTTAATTTTAAAATTAATGAAAAAGATAAGTTGATTACGGTATTTCCAAAACAATTTCCCAATGGCCTAAAATTTTTTACTAATCTAAACTTTGGAGGAATTTTTGGATATTTTATAGATGATCAATACAAATCAATTTCATTTAAAAACAAAACCGTAATTGACGTAGGTGCATTCATTGCAGACTCTTCAATTTATTTTGCCACAAAAGGAGCAAAAAAAGTTATTGCATTAGAACCATTACCACAAAATTTTGATTTAGCTAGAAAAAATATTTGTGAAAATAATTTTTCAAATATTATTGAATTAGATTTAGCTGCATGTGGTTCACATGACAGTACAATTTATGTAAATCCTAATGAAAAAAGCTCTCATCAAGTAAACATAAAACTTTTTGATTCTGGAGTCGAGATTCCAGTCATCAGTTTAAAAAAACTAGTGCATCAACATAAAGATAATAAATTATTTTTAAAATTAAATTGTGAAGGTTGTGAATATGATATAATTTTGAATTCTTCTAATGAGGTTTTACAACATTTTGAATTACTAATAATTGAATATCATTATGGCTATTCCAATATAAAAAAAAAATTGGAAGGTGCTGGTTTTAAATTAAAAATCATTCCACCTAATTTTTGTTATAATCCAGCAGCAGATAATTCTAAAATGTACATTGGGATGATCTTTGCTGAAAAAAAGGCGTAATATTTTATATTGTGTTTTTAAAAAACATCGCAATATTTAAAATACTAGCATATTATCGCATTACATGCCTAAATTTGAATTTACTGCAAAAATTCCAAGTTCTCCTGAAAAACTATTGGAAAAATTATCATTGTATGAGGAATATCCTAAATATTTTCAATATTTGACTTCTGTAAAAATTCTAAAACAAAATAATAATGAAACTACTACTGAAGAAAAACTAGAATTTAATTATCATAAATTACATCATAAAATTTCTCAACAAACAATCACTACAATCAATAATTCAAAAATTGAATCTAAAGTTATCTCAGGCCCTTTAAAAAATACATTTGTTAAAACAAATCTTGAAGAAAATGAAATAGGCACCAAGGTTTCGGTGAACACTGATCTTCATATTGGATTAAAATATAAATTTCTCAGTCCCATAATTACTAAAAGAATAAAAATGGCAACAATAGCTGTTTTATTTAAAATGCACACTGCTATTGAGGAAAAAAATAAGTGATATTATGAAAAATCAATACTCCGAAGATTTTGACGAGATACTTGACACTGATAAAATTATGTCATATACGGAATCTTTTAAAAACAGTAAACCTTTTCGTCATGCTTACATTCAAAGAATTTTCAAAAAAGATTTTTATGATAAATTATATGAAACATTCCCAAAATATGATAATACATGGTTTGTAAATAATGATTACAGACGTTCTGCAAGAACTAGAAGTTTTTACTCCAAAGAAGACAATGAACCAACATATGATCATAATTTAAGTTCTGAATGGAATAAAATGAAACAGTTCATTTGTTCTCAACAATTTTTAGATATCTTTTCAAAATTTTTGGGCATTAAATTTTCAACGGTTTATGAAAGTGGGTTTTTTGCAAATAAAAAAGGGGATTTTCAACTTCCACATATTGATGAAGAAGGTGAATATCAATTTAAAATACAATGTATGTTTTACTTTTCAAAAAGATGGCAAAAAGGTGATCCTGGAGGAACATATTTGTGCAAGTCTGATGATGAGGAATCTTTATTTTTTGAACCATATGATTTAGATAATTCTATGGTTTGTTTTGAAGAAACTCCTGATTCTTGGCACGGTACAAGATACATTACAAAAGATGTAACAAGACAGGCATTCAGTATTTCACTGAAATAAATTTTTGTAAGTATTCACTTTACATATAATAACTTAAAAATTTTAATTAATCTAATTTTGAATGCATACAGTATAAATTAATGTAAAAATGTGTTACAGATCAAATTACTAATTAAAATATAAAAAAAGAATTAAAGAATTTAATTTGTAGTTTTAACATTGCGGCACTTTAGAAAATCGTAAAATCCTTACAAGCATGAAAGTAAGGGGGATTAAAATTCCAAATAGTGCTATGAAGTACCCAAAAGTTCCAAATATTTTAAAAAGAAATATGTCATTGGAATATGATGATGTTAAAAATGAAATAACAGATTGGGTTAATTGACTGTATTCAAATGTCCATAAAACAACAGGATCTAGATTTAACCCATGTCTCAATCCATCAACTATAATATCAATTCCAAATAAACCAGACTGACCAGGCCATCCCCAAATAAACCAAGAAACATCTTGAACAAGAGAAGATAAATTTATGAGGGCACCAATAATTGCGAGTGGGATCAATATAAATAAAAATGACTTATAATTTCTTTTTTCAAGACTTGCACCCAATGGAATTAAAAGAAACGGGATCATTGGAATTAAATATCTTGGACCCCATGAAACTAATCCATGCCAAGTACTCAACGTACCATAATATATGATAAATAGGGATACAATAACAATAATTGCAATACAGTTTTGTTTATTCTTTTTAAAAAAATCAGGAAATGAAAAAAAAGCAGTGAGAAGAATAGGAGCAAAGACAAAAAGACCAACACCGGGACTGAACAATAAACCAAATCCACCTTCATAGATTGGATAGCTTCCTAAATATGGAATCAATGCAAAAATATCAGTAGCATTATTAACTGAATTTTGAATTGGTTCTCTTACACCAAATCTAATATGAGTAATAAATTTATCAATAATATAAGCAATAATTAATGGCAGTAGAAATGAAAATGAATGTTTTATTTTGGCATTAGATTTTAGAATTAAATAAAATGAAAAGATAAACAACACAATAATTATCAATCCAATATCAAGTCTAGATAAAAAACCCAATCCTAATGAAGTAGATGAAATAATTAACATTCTAGATTTTCCAAATAATTGAAATTTTCTAAAATAATAGTAAGACAGTAACATGAAAAATGTCATAGGTATAGAATTTAGAGATGTTTGTGAATATGCCCATAAAGGAGTAGAAAAAGCGTACAACATAGTCAATGTTAAAGAGATTTTTTGATTAAAATGGAAAGTACGTGCTATTAAAAAAAATAATGCACCAGACAGAGCGGTGTAAAAAGGACCGTAAAATAATTCCATAAATGTTAGATTAGGATCAATACTATTTCGCCACCAAACATAATGAGCAGAGGCATTAGGAAAATCATTAGTTGTCCAAATTAAATTTTCATCAGTTATAATTGAAAATTGATTATTTATGAAAATAAATGGAACTTCAGTCACACTATGAACAATTTTTGCGGTAGTACATAAAACACCATTTAAACAAACAGGAGCATTTGTTGGATTTTTAAATCGTTCATATTCAAAATTGACTTTAGATATATCTTGAATATAATCAATACGAGGTTCCTGTAAAACAATTCTTTTTGCTTGTTGAGCTGCAGTATCTTCATCAAAAGTTGCTCTATGACCATCTGAAGAAAATACAAACACAATAAATAAAATTGCAAAAACTAGAAAAAATATTTTTTTATTATTATTTATTAAAATTGATTGTTGCATCACATTAATCACAAAATTATCTAAACATAAATACTAACTTTTAATCATCTAATTTTATGGATTTTACTTATACTAAATAAAATAATAGACATCATAAAAAATATCAAACCTATAGAAAGAGTTACAACAGATAACACGGTAGATGGAACTGAAAAATATCTTGTTTCATTAAATAGAATTGCAACATTAACTAAAAAATAAATTCCAAGGAATACAAAAAATATACTAGGAACTCCAATAAACAATAAAGGTCTACGAAGAGAAATTAATTCAACCAAAGAAGATACAACACGCACAGTATGAGAAAAAGGATTCATTGTAGAAGTCTTTGTTCCTGTTTTATACAATACCGTTACGTTAACTGCTCCAATTTTGAGATTGTTTTTAATTGCATCTACTAAAATTTCAGAATCAGCTGCAAACCCATCATTGTTAAATGAGATTTTTTTAATTGCTTGTTTAGAATAACTTCTAAATCCACTTTGAGTGTCACTTAAAGATGAATCAGAAGCAAGGTTTGTTATTTTATCCAAAAGAGAATTACCAATTTGTCGATATTTTGGCATTTCAGACTTAGAATTAAATCGATTTCCCACTACAATGTCAAAATTATTTTCACGTATTGTTGTAACAAGTTTAGGAATTTCTGAAGGTAAAAATTGTCCATCTCCATCAATAGTGATAACAGTATCAAAATCATTTTGAACAACATATTCAAACAACGTTTTCAAAGCTGCACCTTTACCTTTATTTTTACTATGTTTAATTACGGTAGCACCAGATTTCTTTGCATTGTCAAAAGTATTATCAAATGAACCATCATCACAAACTAAGACAGAATCACAATAATTCAAACAATCTTTAACCAAATTTCCAATAATTTTTTCTTCATTAAATGCAGGAATACATACAATTACATTCATAATAATGCAATAATATTAAAATAATTAAACTGTTTTGAATTCAGATTAATTTTTAAAGAACAATTTTTAATTTAATTAAACATAAAATGATTTCTAAAAAAATTAAATTGGTTCTGACGGATGTAGATGGTGTTTTAACTGACAGTGGAAGGTATTATTCAGACAGTGGAGAGATTTTAAAAAAATTTCATACAAGAGATGGTATGGGTGTAAACATATTATTACGAAATAATATACAGACAGGCATTATAACAAAAGAAGATTCTAAAATTGTAAAAACATGGGCTAAAGATATGAATATTTCTTTTATAAAAACAGGAATTAAAAAAAAAGAATTGGAATTAGAAAAAATATGCGATAAATATTCTTTAAAAAAAGAAGAGATCGCGTATATTGGAGATGATGTAAATGATTTGTTATTATTAAAAAAAGTGGGATTTTCTGGGTGTCCATTTGACGGCATAGAATCAATAAAAAAAATAGTAAATTACGTATGTAAAAATAAAGGCGGTCATGGAAGTTTTAGAGAATTTTCTGAAATAATTTTGAAAAATAATTTTGGTAAAAAAGTTTTCTGGTATTAAAAACTTTTAATATAGTTATTAAAAACCCACATTGTTGGTATTCATTACTGCAGAAATTGGTATTAATCACAATGGTGATATCAATATTGCAAAAAAATTAATTGATATTGCAGTTGATGCAGGATGTGATGCAGTAAAATTTCAAAAACGTACAGTGGAAAAAGTTTACTCTAAAGAAATTCTTGATTCTCATAGAGAAAGTCCTTGGGGTAAAACGCAACGTGATCAGAAAAAGGGTTTGGAATTTTCTGAAAAGCAGTATAAAATTATCGACAAATATTGCAAAAGGAAAAAAATTTCTTGGTACATCTCTTGTTGGGATATTGAAAGTCAAATCCAAATGAGAAAATTCAATACAAAATACAATAAAATAGCATCAGCTATGTTAACCCATAAAAAATTACTTGAAATTGTAGCTAAAGAAAAAAAACATACATTCATTTCAACTGGAATGAGTACTATGAAGGAGATTGAAACTGCGGTAAAGATTTTTCGAAAATACAAATGTTCTTTCGAGTTAATGCATTCGCATAGTGCGTATCCAATGAAAATAGAGGAAGCGAATCTATTATTAATACAAACTCTCGGTAAAAAATTTAAATGCGACGTTGGTTATAGCGGTCATGAAACAAGTGCTTATGTAGTTTGTCTGGCAGCAGTTGTTCTTGGGGCAACATCAATTGAACGACATATTACATTAAGCCATTCAATGTATGGTTCTGATCAAGCAGCTTCTTTGGCCCCAATTGGTTTACGTAGGATGATTAGAGACATCAGATTAGTAAAAGAAGCATTGGGGAATGGGGAAAAACATATTTGGGATTCTGAAGTTCCTGCCATGGAAAAATTAAGACAGGTATTTGCATAATAAATTGAAAGATAAAATTGAAGCCTATATGAGAGATAGTGCAAATATTATTTTAGAGTCCATCATACTTTCAGATAATATTGAAAATGTAATTGATATAATTTTTAATTGTATAATGAAAGGTAAAAAAATAGTATTATTTGGAAATGGGGGAAGTTCAGCAGATTCTCAACATATTGCAGCTGAATTTGTAGGTAGATTCATTTTAAATCGTAAAAGCATTGCAGCGTTATCTCTTACAACTGATTCTAGTATTCTAACAGCAATATCAAATGATTTCTCATCTGAAGATATTTTTAGTAGACAATGTGAAAGTTTAGTTTCTGATGGAGATGTTGTAATTGGGATTTCTACGAGTGGCAATTCAAATAATGTGATTAAAGGATTAAAAAAAGCAAAAGATAATGGTGCAATAACAATTGGTTTACTAGGAAATTTTGGAGGTAAAATAAAAGACATAGTTGATCATGCCATTATAGTTCATTCTACATCTACTCCAAAAATTCAAGAAGTTCATAGAGTTATTTCTCACATAATATGTAAATTAGTGGAAGAAAAATATTTTGAGAGAGAAAATGAATAATAACAAAAATTGTTTTATTTCTGGTGCAACTGGAGGTTTAGGACAATGTTTGGCGAAAGAATTTGCAAAAAAAAAATATAACTTATTTTTGACATCCACTTCTGAATCCTCACTTAAAAAACTAAAAAAAGAACTAATTTCCACTCACAAAAATATAGATATTTTTTATGAAGCAGGTAATTTTACATCGCTTACTGATCTAAAAAGAATTACAAATAATGCGATAAAGAAATTTAAAATATTGCATATCTTGATAAATAATGCTGGAACATTTCCGGTTCAGGATTTAAAAGATACTTCATTACAAGATTTTCAAGAATGTTTTGATGTTAATGTAAGGGCACCATTTTATTTCTCAAAAATATTTTCTGAAGGTATGAAAGATGTGAAATGGGGGAGGATAGTAAATATTGCATCTTCTTCGGCTTATGAAGGATATAAAAAAACTTCAATCTATTGTGCCTCAAAACATGCCTTACTTGGATTTACCAGATCTATTTTACATGAGCTTAAAGAATACAATATTCGTTCATATTCTATTTCTCCAGGGTCCATACAAACTAAAATGGGTAAAAAAGTTCCGAATCAAAATTACGATACGTTTATCGATCCTAAAGAAATTTCTAAGTTTATCTCCATGATTGTATCTTTTGATAAACAAATGATCTCTGAAGAAGTGAAAATTAATCGATTTAATTTATAATTTTTTAGAAATTACCAGGATGTCCAACCTCCATCAATAACAAAAGTTGAACCAGTTACATATGATGATTGGGTACTAGACAAATATTCAATTATTCCATTCAATTCATCTTTTCTCATCATTCTTTTCATAGGGGTTAATTTTTCATATTTTTTAATGAATTTTGGATCTTGTTTATGTTGTACACCTCCTGGAGCTACACAATTCACTCGAATATTTGGTGCTAAATGTGTTGCAAGAAATTTGGTTAGGTTGATAACCCCAGCTTTTGAAACAGAATACCCGATGTGTTTATGGGATCCATTATAAATGTCAGGTCTAGCTGAAACAATACCAGTAGTTGCTGAAAAATTAACTATTGAACCATTTTTGTTATGTCTTGCATATTCTCTACACACTGAGAAAAGGGTGGTCAAATTAATTTCTAAAAATTTTGAGAACGAGTTTAAGGAAATATTAAACAAAGTTTGTTTTTTACGTTTATTATCCACATGATCATTATATGCAAAACAGTTGATCAAACAATCTGCTTTATTATCTTTAAACCACTTTTTCACAAATTTTTCATCATTTAAATTATGACCTAAAATTAAATCTAATTTAAAAATATGATTTTTTTCCTGCAAATATGTTACAATTTGTTTTCCTATTAGTCCTTCTGATCCTGTTATGATAATTTTCAAATCACATTCAATTTTTAAATATTTATTACATATTTATCAAGGTATTGCATTGTGAAATCTAAATAGTTTTTACATGTTTCTTCTGGTTTTTCACGTAAAAATTCTAAATCTTTTCTGGCACCTTGTATCACATAATCACCTCCATAAGATATTTTTGCAATCTCTGAGAAAAATAAATCAAAATTTGTATTTCCAGTACCCAGTGGAACCGTAATTCCTTTTCTTAGGCGATCTTTAACATGTATATTTTTAATCCATTTTTTTAAAATTTCTAATTCATTCTTCAAATCAAATTCATTTGCGGTACTGTTTCCAACATCATAATTTGCCATAACATTAGGATGATTAAATTTTTGTAGAAAATTTTTAAATAGAATTGGAGGCAAATCTGTTTCAAATGCCAAGATCACATTAAATTCCTCTGTAATTTTTAACACTGATTCTAGATTTTTTTGAATTTCATTTATGTCACTTTCATTTTTCAAAGAAGAAGAGTCAACTAAAGGAATTTCTATAATTCCAATTTCTAATTTGTGACAACTTTTAATTAAATTTGTTAAAATTTGGATATTATTATCCAAATTTGTTTCATTAACAGAAAATAATAATTTTTCCATAAAATAATCTGCACATACGGAATTGATCCCTACATCATAATTTTGTAAGCATGATTTAATCTCATTAATTCCTTCTAAATTATTTATAGGGTTTCTTTTACAATCAAACACCCATTCAATTAACTCAAATCCAATTTTTTCAGCCTTTTGAAATTCGGATTTCCATGAGTGTACAGGAAAAGATTGAATGTTATTATCCATAGGATCTGATAATCTCCCTTGCATTATTCCAATTTTATTTCTCATTTTAGTTTTCTATTCAATGTAATTATTTAATATAATACTAATACCTATCGAAGAGACATGGATTTTAATCTTAAAGGTAAAATTGCTCTTGTAACTGGTTCCAGTAAAGGTATTGGGAAAATTATTGCAAAAACATTGTATAATGAAGGATGTACTGTTGTTCTAAATGGTAGAGAAATTCATTCATTAAAAGAGACATCAAAGGCATTAGGAAATTCTACATTTTTTGCAGGAGATGTAACCGATTTGAAAATTTGTAATAATTTAATGGAATTTATCATTAAAACACATAAAAAATTAGATATTTTGATTTGTAATGTAGGTAATGGAAATTCACTAAAACCGGGAAAAGAAGATCCAACTGAAATTCAAAAGATGTTATCTCTAAATTTGTTTAGTGCCATTAATCCAATCTACGCTTCTTTAAATTTGCTTAAAAAAAGTAAAGGGAATGTTGTTTGTATTTCTTCCATAGTAGGTAAGGAATCTTTTGGAGCTCCAATTGGGTATTCGTTAGCTAAATCTGCTTTGAATACTTATGTGATGGGGACTTCAAAATCTCTGGCAAAACATGGGATTAGGATCAATACAGTATCTCCCGGAAATATCATTTTCAAAGATTCTGTGTGGGATTTTTTCTCAAAAAAAAATCCTTCCAAAGTTAAAAAAACTCTTAACAATGTGGCATTAAAAAGACTTGGAACTCCTGAGGAGATAGCCAGTATGGTTGTATTTTTAGTTTCATCTCGTTCTTCATTTACAACTGGGGCAAACATCATAATTGATGGGGGCCAAACTAGATCAGTATAAATAATTATTATGTAATACAAACCTGTAGTTCATTTTACTTTTAAATTTATTAAGAATTAAGAGCCATCCCTAATGCAAAATAGTTAATTCCCAATTTACTTAATGTTTTTACATCATACATATACCACCCATCAATTATCGTTAATTTTTCTTTTCTTAATTTATCAAAATCTAAGTTTTTGAATTTTGGATTATTATTCAAAATAATCACACAATCATATTTTTGTTCATAGATATCATTTGTTGATTGTATTCCTAATGATTCAATAGTTTTTGACGAAACAACTGGATCAAATCCGTATAAGTCTGCCCCTTTTTCACGCACATAATTTACAATCGGGATGGATGGTGAAAATCGTATATCATCCGTATTTGGAAATCCCTTAAATGCAAATCCCAATATTAAAATTTTAGAATTTGCTATGGTTCGATCTGTTTTTTTAAAACTAGTATCAATCAAATGTTTAGTATCTTCAATCATTGAATCATTAATTATTCGTGAATCTAATACTAATTTACTTAAATGTTCATCATTTTTTAACGAGTCAAGCAACAGATAAGGATCTTTTACCAAGCACCCTCCACCCACTCCTGCTCCTGGAAAAAGAATTTTGTTTCTGGAATAACCATAGTTTGCAGCTTCAATAATTTCTTTAGCATCCAGATTCTTTTTGTCACAAATCTTTCCAAATAAATTCCCAATAGATATAGTGATATCTCGATAGGTATTATCTAAAAGTTTAATCATTTCTGCAGATTCAAGATTAGAAACTCGAACAATTGTTCTAGTTGTTTTATTGAATATGGAAGCAGCGCTTTCTACACTAACATCATCTAATCCTCCAATGATTTGAGAAAGTTCTGTTAACTCTTTTAATGCTTTACCTTGTAATGTTCTTTCAGGAGCAAAAACTAAATGGAAATCTTTTGGTGCATTAAGACCACTTTCTTTTTCAAGTAATGGTTTTACAAAATTTCTTGTTGTTCCAACAGGTACAGTGGAACGAAGAATAACTAAATCATTTTTTTTCAGATTTTTCCCTACTTCTATTGCAACATTTTTTAAATTTTCAAGCTGAGGCACATGATTTTCATTAATTGGTGTACCTACAGAAATTATGAAAGTATTTTTTTCATGATTAGTCGACAGTTGCTCCTCAAATTGGATATTGTTTGATGATAGGGCTGAGTTCAGATACTGTTCTATTTGTTCTTCATAAATAGTTGGATTACCATTTTTTAATGACTGAATTTTTGTGATATCTTTATCAATTCCAATTATTTTGAATCCAAAATTTGCTAAAATCAAAGCTAAAGTTAATCCAACATATCCTAAACCCATAACATAGATAGTCAACACGTGACTGTCTTTACATGCATATATGAGAGTATAGTTTGAGACGTTTAAATAATTTTTGATGACAAACGTATTTTTCGCTACATTTAGTTATTACTAAAATTTTTGTTTGGTATTAATGAAGAAGACTTTAAGAAATTATGATGGATTAATTGTAATATCTGCAATTTTGTGTACAGTGGTTATTTTATCTGTATTAAATTTAATAGTATTTAGTTATGGTACGCATATTGAAAAAATTGAAGTAACTAAAACTGAACTAAAATCAGGTGAATCATCCGTAATCAAAATATGGATTAGAAATAATGAACCTGAACATGTAGGTATTCTACGTGTAAAAACCACGATTATTTCTGAGAATCAAGAATTAATCGTAACAAACAAAGAAATTAGCATAAAAAGTTTATCCAAATTCTCCACATCTAATCCAGTTTTTGTAGAAATTCAAGCTGATGATCAAATTTCAGAAAATAATCATAAGATCAACATTATACTGATAAACAACGAGCATGAAATTGATAGAAAAGAGATTTACCTGAAAACAATTTCGTAAATTTTCTTGTAATCTTCAAAGATTAATTAACTAAAACTTTTTTAATTCATATGTGTCTGATGAACAAATTATCAGTGGAGGAGATATTCTAATTACTGGTGGAAGTGGGTTCATAGGACAACATATTGTAGAAGAATTAAAAAATGACTATGATATTGTTATTGCGGATATTACAGAACCACCATCAAAATCCATAAAATTTATTAAGACAGATCTAAAAAAACCTTTTTCCATCTCTAATTCATTTAAAACGTGCATACATTTAGCTGGATTTGTAGGAGGAATTCAATATTTTACAAAACATCCTGTTGAAAATGTACGAGATAACCCACGTATGACTGCAAATGTTTTTGATGCATGTTTAAACTCTAACGTAAAACATGTAATCTATACAAGTTCAAGTGTAGTATATCAACATAAAATGAAATTCCCTACAAAAGAAGACGATGTTTATTCATCACCTCCACCATCATCATCATATGGAATATCTAAACTTGTAGGAGAATATTTTTGTAGAGCATATAACGAACAATATGGTTTAGACTATACAATTTTACGACCTTTTAATGCATATGGTCCTGGGGAGGCACCTGACTTAGATTATGCACATGTAATTCCACAATTAATAGAAAAAGTACTTTCAGGACAATATCCTGTAGAAATCTATGGGGATGGAAACCAAACACGTACATTTACTTTTGGTGCAGATATTGGAAGAGCGTTTAGACTAGCAATTGAAAACAAAGCCTCTCGTAGTGAAACTTTTAATGTTGCAGGTAATGATGAATTCAAAATCAAAGATATTTTAGAAAAAATTTGGAATTTAACATCTCAAAATAAACCTCTAAAAATAAAACATCTAGATCCATTTAAAGATGATGTACAACGTAGGTATCCTAGCAATCAAAAGATAAAAGAAAAGTTAGGATGGGAACCACTCACATCATTTGAAGAAGGTTTGTCAAAAACAATAGACTGGATTAAAAAAAACCATCCTAATTAAATTAATTCAGAATATATCTTAAGATATTTTTTTGCTGAAAAAATGATTTGGTACTTTTTTGCAAGTTTTTTCATTTTTTCACGAATTTTTTTTTGCTGATTTTCGTTTTTTACAAGTTCTATCAATGCTTTACTTATTGTTATAGTGTTATTTGGATTAACAAAATATGTTGAACCGTTCTCTAATATCTCATGAAATATCTCAATATCAGATACTATCGATGGAATATTATTTTGTAAAGCATATGTGAGTGCATGAGTAGAACTTGTCATAGGTGCATATATGAATAGTGCAATTTTTGTCATTTGAAATAACGCATGGACCTCAGACTCCTCTAGAAATCCTGTAAAATGTATTTTATTTGTTAATTTATTCTGGACAACTATTTTATGTAGTCTTTCTTCATATTGTCTAAATTCCTTTGGTGCTTTACCCACAATAACCAAGCAATAATTTTCTAGTTGTTTTTCTGATGAAATAAACGCATTAATTGCATTTTCTTGTCCTTTTCGTGGTGAAATCACTCCAAAATATAAAATGATCTTCATTTTGTTAAATCTCTTATTCATCTTAATAATTTGCTCTTGTTCGATAATCTTACTTTTAGGTATACCAAGATGTATTACTTCAATCTTTTTTTTATCAATTGCATAAAAATCAATTAACGCAAATTTCCCCAAATTTGTCCCAACAATTATTTTATCACAAAAATAACAAATACTTTTAAGATATATTTTTAAAAAAAATTTTAAAAGAATTCGTGGAATTTTGGTTGGATTGTATTCAGCTATGTCCCATTGTTCTTCTTTTCTAATAATTAGAATATTATGTAATGTTAAAACAATTTTTAATTTTAATCTTTTTACTTTGAATAATAAAAATGGAAATTTAATTGCAGACATAAGGGAACCAAATGTTTTTAATTCAAAAGAAAAGTGAATCAAATTTGGATTTTCTTCTTTCAAAAATTCATAAATCTCTTTTACATATTTTTCATTTGTCCATATACTTCTTACTTTACTTGTGAAATCTTTTGAAATTTTTTGGGGTTCAATATATTTAGGACATACATATAATATTTCAAATTCGGATGAAGTATTATTTTCACTTAAACTTTGAAACAAATCTGTGGAATATGGGATATTTCTATCGATAAAACAAATTTTTTTCAATATACAATAATTAATTTTATTTGGTCTTAATTTATGTTTTAATTTAGTCTAATTTAATTTATGAAAAGTCTAAATTTGACTAATTTCATTTTTATGTGTCATGCAAAATATGATGTCTGTTGATTTAGAAGACTATTATTGCGATTTACCATTTTCTGAATGGAAAAAATATCCGTCTAGAGTAGTTACCAATACAAAAAAAATTTTAAAATCTTTTAAAAAACATGATATTAAAGCAACTTTTTTTACTTTGGGGTATATAGCAGAAACATATCCTGATTTAATTCATGACATTGTATCTGATGGACATGAAATTGCCAGTCACGGTTATCGTCATCTGGATGTAATGAAAATGACTCCAACAAGTTTTGAAGAAGATGTTGTAAAATCACTTGAAATTTTAAATGATGTGTCTGGACAAAAAGTTATTGGGTTCAGAGCACCATTTTTTTCTATTACGGAAAACAATTTGTGGACATTCAAAATTTTAAAAAAATATCTAAAATATGATTCCAGTATTTTTCCAGTAAGGACACCACAATATGGAATTCCTTCCAGCCTTAGAACTTATTATCCCATGTCTGATAAATTCCCTCTTCATGAAGATCCGGATAGTGATTTTTTTGAAATTCCATTAAGCACTTTGAAAATTCCTATTTTAGGAAATATTCCAATTGCGGGGGGATTTTATTTGAGATTTTTACCTTTAAAGATTATTCAATTTGGCATAAATAAATTGAATATGAAAAATAGTTCTGCTGTCTTCTACATTCATCCAAAAGATCTTGATCCAAATATGCCTAAAATACAAGAATATGCCTGGCATTATTATTGGGGATTGAAAACTTCATCTCAAAAATTTGAATCTCTACTAAATAATTTTTCATTTTCTTCTATAAAAGAAGTACTAAAGTTTTGATTGTGTGTATTTGTAGATAGATATTTTTAATATCTTAACTACTTTTAAAGTATATGAGAATAGTATTTCTTACACCAGACATAAAGAAAAAACTCAATGGTGTTGGTCTAGAAAAAATTTTTTTAAATACATTTCTAAATGCCGATTTTTTGGTTATTGAAGAAGAAATGAAAAGAATTATAGGGATAGCCAGTGTAGGAGGACTGTTTAATATTGGAGGTATTTTTGTATCCCCATCATTTAGAGGAACCGGATTAAGCACAAAATTAAATAATTTTAGAGAACAAGAAATGAAAAATAGAAAATACTCTTTTTTTATTGGAACAACATATTCGGACAATCCTCACGCTAAGAAAATCTTAGAACTGTTAAAAAACAGGAATGCAAGATCTGTTTTTTCTTTTTCTTTTAGCGATGGATTTGTAACAACATTATATATACAAGAATTTAATCTGAAAGGAAAATTATTTGGGATGTCACTGAATTTATTTAATAGTAAAATTGGAACTTTTTGTCTAGCTTCTGCTCTAAAATTTTTGAACAGGTTTTGGGATAAATTGTTTTTGGCAGATTCATCAAACTATAAAAAAATCAGTGTTCTTTATAGTGTAAAAAATTTCAAAAAAGTCTGAACTGTCTATGAATCAATTTTTCTAAAAAATTTTGCAGGATTTCCATACCAAATTTCATTTTCTGGTACATTATGTCTTACTTGTGAACAAGCACCAATTTCTGAATTTTTCCCAATTGTTATTCCTGGCATTAATGTTACATTAGCTCCATATTTTGAATTCTCTTTTAAACAACAAGGGTTCTTTTTTGTTTCATTAATTTTAGGGGTATCAGTGGCAACAACACCATATTTAACAATAACATTGTTTTCTACAATTGTATCTTCGGCTAAAGTACACCTACTTCCAAAACTTGAATTTTTTCCAATTATACATCTAGATCTTATTTCACAAAATGGTTTCAATGAAACATTTTCTCCAATTACTACATTTTCTCCAATTACTACATTTTCTCCAATTACTACATTTTCTCCAATTACTACATTTTCTCCAATTACTACAGATTTACTAATGATTGCAGAAGGATGAATTTTATGCATTAACAATTATTTGTTTTTGTCCTTTAAAAATTAGAGGTGTAAAAAAGTGAAAAAATTTTATAAGGAAAAAATTAATAAAGATTGAAAGACTTTTTAGAAATATCATATGGATTGTAAAGTGAAAAAATGTGTGTTCAATTCAAAAGATGATATAATTAATGAAATCATTGAAGCTGTAAATGATGCAAAAAAAACCATACATTTAATGCATTTTTGGTTTAGTTGGAAACCAATTGCAGATTCTTTAATTAACGCACACAGTAAAGGAATTCAAGTAAATATTTTAACAGATCAACGAACATTAGTTAAATTAATGGAAGATGAACAAATTTTGTATAAAATATCGGTTTTGGAACATATGAATAATAATGGAATTAAAAACATCAAAGTATATTTTAAAAAATTATTACATCATAAAGTCATTATAATTGATGATTTATTGATAATTGGTTCATTAAATTTATTCAAAAGATCCATACAAGATCATGTTGAAAATTTGATTTTTATAAAAAGTGAAAATGCATGTAAAGCATATAAAAAAGAATTTGAATTTTGTTATGATGATGCATTAGAATTGGAAAAGGCACTTGAAAAAACCAAATACTATGTGAGAAATTAATAAAATACTATGAAACAATTATTAAAATGCCAAAAATGATTTATTGTAAATATTGAAAAATAAAAAAATAAAAAAACAATTACAGCAATTAGATGATCAATTAATTGCTCTTAAAATAGATAAAAAATCTGTTTGTATAGTAGGTAGTTTTGTATTATCACTTTACAACATTAGAGAAAATCTAGATTTAGATATTGTAATTCATCCCAAATCCAAAAAAAAGATTAATAAAAAGAAGAAGGCATTTAATATTTCCAAAGAGATTGAAGTAGTTGGCGATAATTGGGCATCAACCATTGGAATTAATGATGAATCACTAGTAAATGATTCAAAGTTTTATAATTTGATCAATGAATTCAAAATTGTTAAACCTGAAATTTTATTTTTAGTAATGTTATTTCGTGGAAGAGAGAAAAATCTTAAAGATGTAGAAAATTTACAATCACATGCATTAGAATCTAAACAATGGGACTGGGATCTTATAAGGAAAGTAATACCAAAGTCCAGAACACATGATTTCAAAATTAAAAAACCCATAAAGAAAAAAGTTGAAAATATAATAAAATTACCAAATACCATTAACTCATCTTTACAAAATCAAGTAATATTAAAAATTTCAACATCCGCATTGTTAAATGCACAATTTACAAATGGTGAGTTTTCTCGGTATGATTTATTATTATATTATGATATAATACAACAAATAGATTCTCAAAACAAAAAGAAGAGTTCAAACTATAATAAAATTATAAAAAATATGAAACGAGAAGATATGAATGATCTTTCAATTATTATAAGTAGTTTTAAGAAAGATGGATTTAGATCACGTTATCCTATAATTGTTTCAACAGATGGGTTTATTCTAGATGGAGCTAAAAGAATGGCATGTGCAATTTATTTTGATATTTTTGAAATACCGATAATAGTACAGAGTAAAAAGAAAAAGAAGAATTTTAAAATAAAATGGATTGAAAGTGTTTTTGGTAAGAAAGTATCAACAAAATTAGAATCTACAAAAGATCAATTGTTCATGAAACGTGGATTATGGGCATGGGTGATGTTGTGGTCACCAGCAGAACCATGGTTTAATGAAATATCTCAAGATTTGGAAAAATTTACAACAATAAAAATGAAAAAAGTAATTCATCTAAAAAAATCTTTACCAGACTTTATGAGAAAAATGTATTCCATGGATGACATACAAAAATGGAAAATTGAGTTAAAAATTAATGCGATGCAAGATTTTAAACCAACTGTGCTTGTATTAGGAGTAGAATTCAAAGCAGACAAATACAGAATCAAGAATGATGCACCCGGATATCAATCTGAAACTGCAGTATATCTAAAAAAACTTATTCGAAAAAAATATGGAATGAAGGTACCAAATTATTTTTATGATATTATTATTCATATTGGAGATAATCATGAGCATAATCGTAAAACATATGATTTATTGAATGAAGATAATTATTTTACTGATTAAGAGAAATATGGGTAAATTTTCAGTATAACAAGAAATAATGAATAAACCATACTGAAAAAATACAATGGGTGTTATTATAACAATAATTATTAATCCAAAAAATATTTATCATAAATTATGAATTCAAATGATTATTTAGATAATTGTGCAAGAGTACATACTGATTTAACAGATTATCAAAAAATATTGGAAAAAATTGATCATCTAAGAGAAAAAATTTTAAAAATTTCACACATAAATCCTCAATTATTACTTACTGAAAATAGAAAAGATGTAGAATACAGGGTAAATTTTTTGCATAGTGTTTTGGAACAGAATCAAAAACCACAAAATACTCTATATTATCAATTTGTGTCAGATCAAGATAGAAAGTTAGTTTTAACTAATGATGAAATGACCAATACATTTCTAAAATTAACTAACAACATAAAACAAAACGGAATTGAAATTCCTCTAATTATTGGTAAATACAATTCAAAATATGTAAAAACATATCATAATTACAAAGGTAATAAACATTGGAAAAAATATGAAAATAAAACAGGTTATCAAATAATTGATGGTGCACATAGACTGTCCTTAGCATTATTTCTTAAACTTGATTCAGTGCCTGTAAAAATTTACAATCCATTATTTTTTAAAATTCCAGATTTTACAGAATATATATGCAAAAAAGAGAAAGAGTATAACAAAAATATAGAATTTTAAAAATTTTCTCAAAATTATACAGATCACATAATATTCATAAAATATAATTAAAAAATTGCTAAAACAAACAAAATTCTAATTTTAACAGATGTTTTAATAAACCCAATTAATAGGAATTTCAAATGAAGAACAATTCTGAACAAAAAATTATTGGGATTATTCCAGCAAGAGGAGGTTCCAAAGGAGTACCTCACAAAAATATCCGTAAAATTAATGGTAAACATTTAATTCAATATTCAATTGATTTACTTAAAAATTCAAAATACGTAAATAAAATAGTTGTAAGTACAGATGACAAAAAAATTGCTAAAATTGCAGAGAAATGTGGTGCAGAAATACCTTTTATGAGACCAAAATATTTGTCAGGAGACAGTGCAAAAACTATTGATGTTGTCAAACATACATTAAAAACACTTAATAAAAAATTTGGGTATGTACCGGATATTGTAATATTGATTAATCCTACTGTTCCTTTCAGAGGAAAAAATGCGGTAGATGAATCAATTAAACTGTTAAACAAATCAAAAGTAGACATAGTTGTTCAAGTCAAAGAAATAAAAACACACCCATATCGTGCATATTGGTTAAAAGATCACTTTTTGAAACCATTAAAAAAAGATTTTATTAAATATCATCAAAGACAAATGTTTCCAGATTGCTATTACCCAACTGCAGGAATTTCTACATTTTGGAATAGTAATATTTCTAAATTTGGTCACATGTATGGGCCAAAAATTAAAGGCATCATTTCAAAAGATGTTACTAATATTGATATAGATGATAAATTTGATTTTTTTATGGCAGAGATGATATCAAAATACTGGAATAAATATAAAAAAAAATAAAAAGATAATTAGAATTAATTTTAAACTTTATTTTGATTTATTATTTCTAATAAATTTTCAGTTACTATAGGTTTTGTATTACATTGTTGATATAATTTTCTGATAAAATTAAGATCTTCAATTGTATCTACAGTCCATCTAAAGTTAGAAAGATCTTCTTTTGATTTAATACACATAGTTTTAAAAATTTTTTTATTTCTTAGAAAAGGGGTAACATGTTCTCGATCATAAGGATTTTTAGCATTTTTCCATGCCTTTTCTAAGGCAGAAAATGAAAAAACTTCAACTTCAGTGCCATGAGGAAAAGTCCTAATTTCACAATTGTTCACATAATCAAATGAATTTTCTTGAAAAATAGTTACAACATTATCTATTATATTTGGATCTATGAAAGGATTATCAGCTGTTAATCGTACAATATTAGTTCCAGAATAAGCTTGAGCACATTGATAATATCTATCTAATACATCAAATGGATTTCCTCGAAAAATTTCAACTCCAGCATTAAGACATTTTGTTGAAATCTCATCATCTTCTTCTCGTGTAGTGGTAGCCACAATTTTTTCATCAATAGATTTACAATGATTAATTTGTTCTAACAAGCTTTCAAGTAAGGTGATTCCATTAATTTTCATCAATACTTTTCCAGGTAATCTAGTTGAACCCATTCGAGCTTGAATTATGATAATTGTTTTCATATGAAATTTTTATGGAGTATTAGTTTTTATGTATGTCTTTATCAAAAATTAAAGATACCATTTATTTTAATTTCTTACATATGCAAAAGTATTTACAATTAGCAAAATAACCAGTATTTGAATTAGATTTGTCACATAAGGAATATAATCATGAATTGTGGAAAAAATATACTAAAGAGGAAGAAGGAGATTTAAATCCAAAGCTTTTTGATTTTATTTATCATATGACATTAGGTTTAGATGCCAAAAAAATTTGTGAAGCTGGGTGTAATATTGGTAACAACTTATCAATGTTTAAAGAAGGCATAGAAGTTCATGGTTTTGATAAAAATGAATATGCAATAAAAAATGCAAAAGAGAAACGACCTAAATTTAATTTTAAAGTAGCAGACATTACAGATACATCTTTTCCTGATTCATTTTTTGATCTTGTTTTTACACGTGGGGTATTCATACACATACCAACTGAAAAAGTGAATGAAAGTATGGATGAACTATTTAGAATTTCAAATAAATGGATTTTTAATTTAGAATATTTTGGTGATGATAAAACAGTAAAATGGAAAAGAGGAGAGAATTTACTGTGGCAAAGAAATATGGCAAAAAGATGGAAAGAATATGATGTTGAGATTATTTCAGATATAGAAATTCCAATTAAAATAGACAAAGCAAAAACAAGATTTACTTTAGTTAGGAAAAAATCCCAAAGACATAACTAAAATACCCATTATGCAGGAAGGTTGACATATGTATAAAGGGAAAAAAATTTTAATTACAGGGGGAACAGGTTCATTAGGTCAAGCATTAACTAAGAGACTCTTAAAAGAAGATGTAGACACTATTAGAATTTACAGTAGAAATGAAAATAAACAAGTAATGATGGAATCACAATTTCAAGATAGTAGACTTAGATTTTTGATAGGAGATATAAGAGATTTACCTAGACTTAAGAGAGCTTTAGAGGATGTAGATATTGTTTTTCATACAGCAGCATTAAAACATGTACCACTAATTGAATATAATCCATTTGAAGCAGTTAAAACAAATGTTTTAGGTACACAAAATATTATTGAAGCATGCATAGATGAAAATGTAGAAATTGCTGTTGGTGTAGGAACGGATAAAGCAGTTTCCCCGTTGAATGCTTATGGAGCTACAAAATTATTAATGGAAAAATTATTTGTTACTGCAAGTAATTTTTTGTCCAAAGATAAACATAAAACTAAATTTGTTGCACTACGTTATGGAAACGTTTTAGGTAGTAGTGGTTCAGTTATTCCAAAATTTCTCAATCAAATTTCTACAGAACAAAAAATAACAATTACAGACGAAAATATGACAAGATTCAATATAACAATGGATGAAGCACTAGACTTTATTCTAAAAGCTGCTAGCAGTACACATGGGGGGGAGATTTTTGTTCCTAAGCTCAAAGCATATACACTCAAAGATGTTAAAAAAGTACTTTTTGATCAATTTTGTAAAATAAAAGAAGAAAAAATTCCCATTAGGCCTGGTGAAAAAATGCACGAGGTTTTAATTAATAAAGATGAAATGAAATTCGTGTTAGAAACAGATACCATGTATGTGATTTTAAACCCAAACATGGATAAAGAAAAAATTAAAGAATTTTATTTCAATTATAATCAAGTTAACCACATGACAGAATATTCTTCAGATAAAGTTAAAAAAATTCCACAAGATGAATTTAAACGAATTTTATTAAATAATAATCTAATTAAAAAAAGTGAATAGTTTTTGAACAATCAATTAAAATAATTAAAAAATATATGAAAATTAAAAATGGTTTACAAAATTTTAATATGGATTGATCATCTTTTTTATAATTTTGGTATTGCTAGATCTCTTCAAAATAATCATGACTGCAAACTTTTTGCAATTTTTGATGTAAATTTAGAAATTAAAAAAATGTTTCAAAATCAGAAATCTGTAAAATTTGAAAAAGAGTGGTATTTTTGGGATAACATCAAAAATTTTAAAACACCAGATCTTGAATATTTGGAAAAAATTGAGAGAAAATATAAATTAAATTTATGGTCTATGATATATAACGACAGATTATTTTTTCAGTATAATGAATTATACAAATTTAGCCGTAATGAAATGCTTTCAATTTGTGAAAAAGAATGTAAGTTTTATGAAAATATTTTAGATGACATTCAACCAGATTGTATTATCATTAAAAACACAGATTCAAGGAGATCACACCTATTGAAGATGATGTGTAATGCTCGAAATATTAAATCTTTAATGTTACACAGAACCAGGATAGGATACAAATCAACAATAAGTGAAACATATGATAAAAAAATAAAATTATCAAGAATTGATCAAAATTTTAATGAAACAAATGATGTTTTTGACTTAGAAAAATTCAAAAAAGAGAATATGGATTTTAAACAAAAAGAGAAGAATGTTGTATCTGCAACCACACCCATAACTAGAAAAATTAAACCTGTAATAATGTGGTTATTAAAACCATTAGAAAAAGAATACAAGGAATCTTATGTTCATTTTGGAATTTCAAAATTCAATGTGTTAAAAATTCAAATATTTACACATATAAAAAAAATATATAGAAAAAAAAGTATTGATAAAAATTTAAGAAAAGTAATTCCAATGGGAGAAAAATTTATTTATTTTCCACTTCATAGACAGCCAGAAAGATCAATTTCAATTGATTCACCTATCCACAATAATCAATTAGAAATAATCACAAATATTGCAAAATCTATTCCAGTAAATTATTTTGTTTATGTAAAAGAACATCCAGATCAAAAGATCTATACTTGGCGTCCATCTTCATTTTACCAACAACTTTTAGATTTACCAAATGTTAAAATATTTCATCCTTTAGTAAAAACATCAGAATTATTTGACAAGTGTTCAATGGTTGCTACAATTACAGGCACATCAGGTCTTGAATCAAGTTTCTATGAAAAACCATCAATGGTATTTACAGATACAAGTTATTCAGATTTACCTCATGTAACTAGAGTAACAAATTTAGAACAACTTCCAAAAGATATTAGAGAAACATTAGATAAAAAAATAGATCTTAAATTGATTCAAAAGTTTGTAGGATATTACCAAAGCCAATCTTTTGATGTGAATATCCATAAAATTATTAATGAAATTTTAGATAAATTTCATAATGGTAATGTTACAATAAGAAGAGATATTTCAATGATTGAATTAGAGAGATTTTTTGATGAAAACAAAAAAGAATTTGATAAAATAGCCATGGAGCATATTAAAAAAATGATGAAAAAATAAAATTAAGAGTTATTTGTTTTTTAATTCATTTAAAATAGATTTTACAAATTTTCTAGTATTTTTATCTATTAAATATGTCAATCCAAAATAACTAACTAAAGACAATATAATAAAAGGCAAAAGTTGTAAAAAGAACTCAAAAAATCCTTCTTCATATTCTAAATAGTTTTCAGATAACAAATGAATTAAATAAAAAACAATAATACCAATAGTAAAGAATTTTATAAGAGGTTTGAGATCTACTGAAAACCTTGTTGCTTTCTTTACCAACATATAAAAATAAACAGTAAAAGGGATTTCAGAAAGCAATGAGATAATAGACCAATAAATTATTAAAATCTCATTAGAATCATTCACAATCAACAAAAGAGTAAGTAATGAGATTAAATAAATAGAATTACGAATTATACGAATTGTTGGAATATGAACTAATTTGCTTTTTAATTGTTCTTTTAGTGTAGATTCAAAATTAACATCAATGTTTTCTAATCCTAAAAGATAATTTGAGAATGTATTGCTAAATGTATAAAAAAATGTTCTAATTGAAATAATTATTACCGCAGGAAATACTGCAACATAAATAGGATTTAAAAGGAATAATCCTGCCTTAGCAAATACTATTGTCAAAAAGGTAAAGGGAATTATAAAATAAAATAATTTGTTGATATTTTGAGATAAAAAATCTGTTTTGCCTTCTGAGAGTAACTTTGGGTAACTAGCTGCTGCAACAGAACTTGCCATACCACTAATTATGCCTATACTCCAAGCTGAAGTAAAATATGCTAGACCTATAACAGATTGAGTAATTAATGAAAAAATTAAAACATCTAATGAAATAATTAGAGAGTGAGAGTATTGATACATAGACAACCATGAACGCTTTATCCAAATTTTGATATATTCAATTTTAAATTTTTTTTGTAATCTATGACGTATAAAAAAAATCAAAATGAACAAAGCCACTAAATAAGAAATGGCAGATGAAAAAATAATGCCAAAAATTCCAAAATGAAAATATTGTATCAAAATATACAAAACAGGTAACATACTTACACTGTAAATGATTTGACCATAGCTCAACAAATGAGGCCTCCAACCATAATTGATTGCCATAGCAACTCTATTTACAATTAGAATAGGAACAATTATGGAACCAGCTAAAAGAACATCTAAATTAACATCAGTATTAGATGAAGTAAATAATGCCAAAATATAATATATTAAAATTCCACCTATCGACAATATACCAGAAAATATTAATGCAGTTGTTCCGGAATATATTTCTCTAGCACTTTCTCGTGTAGCCCAATAAGAAATTACTTGGTGAATGATTACTACATTTCCAATTAGTCCTAAAACAAGACGCCATGAACCAAGTTCTTCAGGAAGTAATAATCTTGTAATTATTACAGTAAAAGCCAATCCAACAAAAAGTTTTAGGGTAGTAAATATCAGAGAAATTAATCCAGAATAAATAGGTCTAATCTCAGACATTACTAAAAAAGGGTTTAGAAGTCAATTAATATCTTCAAGAGTAATACCATCGCCAATATCTATATCTCGTTTACTTCTTTTACCATTTATTTCATTAAGGAACATGGGAGAAATTCCTTGTTTTTGTTTTCCAGATCGTAATATATCAAAATTTTTTCCTTCCTGAAAAAGATCATTTTCAAATATTTTACATGTTGCTTGAATTGAACGTTTGGCAAAATTCGAAAGATCTTTTTCAACAGGTAGAATTTCCTTAACACCATTGCCCATTGTTTTTTCTGCATGTCTAATTGAATCAACCATAGAAAATAATTCATTTGGATCAAGAGCAAAATAATGATCTGGACCAGATAAGGACTTATCAGAAGTAAAATGTTTTTCAATTATAGTTGCACCCAATCCAATCGCAACTAGAGGAGCCAAAATAGGGTTTAAACTATGATCAGATAATCCCACAGGTAAATTATATTTTTTTTTAAGGTTAGGGATTACAGAAAGATTAAGTGAATCAACATCGGAAGGATAACTAGCAGTACATTGCATTATCGCAATATTGTTATGTATCTTTTGAATAATTTTTAATGCAAAATCAATTTCTTTAATAGTAGATGCACCTGTGGAAATTATAATGGGTTTTTTCGTCTTTGCCAAAAATTCCAAAAGACGAATATGATTTATTTCATAAGATGCAACTTTATGGATTGATACATAAGGATTAATTTGAGATGCATCATTAACAGAAAAAGGGGTAGACATAAAACATATGTTTTTTTCCTGAGAGTATTCAAATAATTCATGTAGCATTTTATAAGGCATTGAACAATGATCAAAAATTGTATTGATGGTTTTTTCATTTTTTAAATAGTTCACATTTCCTGCATTTGAAACATAAGTTGTATTTGATCGATATGTTTGGAATTTTATTGCATCAGAACCAGAGTTTTTTGCTATATCAATAAGTTTTTTAGCTTGACGTAAATCATCTTCATAGGTTCCAATTTTCCAATTTGAACCTGCTTCAGCAATTATAAATATATGAGAAGAGTCATTTAGTTCGTTAAAAAATTTCAAGTTTCTTGATTCTCCCAAATTAATCTACAAAATATTTTTGAGTAGATATTTTCCACAGGTCTTCATTATTTAAAATTTGAATAAACATATCACTTGTATTATAACCATCACCAAAATAATTTGTTGGACTAACACTAAAACTCTTAATTTTTTTAATTGCTTCAGAAATATTTTGAGGGTCATAATCAACATCAATAATTCCATCATGATTATGTCTATTATGTTGTCTAGAACCAATATTGATCGATGGGATTTCATAAATTTCAGATTCTCGAATTCCAGTACTGGAATTACCAATAATAAAATGTGAGTGTCTCAACAAAGTTAAAAAATATTCAAATCGAATAGATGGAAAAATTTGGAAATTCTTATGTTCTCTTAAAGAGTCTAATTTTTTAATTATTGTTTCAGAACCTTTATCATTATTGGGGTACACTACAATATAATTTTGATCAGATTTTATTAAGCACTGAGTTATGTCATCAATTTGTTTAGATAATTGTTTTTGTTCTGAAGTGACTGGATGAAAAATGAATATAGCATATTTATTAAACAAAATATCATAGTAATTTTTAACAGTATTTAAAGAAGGGAGAGAGTCATTTTTCATTACTTCAATGTCAGGAGAACCTATGACAAATATATTTTGTTTCAATTCTCCCATTCGCAATAACCGATTTTTTGCATCATTATTTGCAACAAAATGAATATGAGACAATTTAGTTATTGCATGGCGTATAGGTTCATCTATTGTACCAGAAACTTCCCCTCCCTCAATATGAGAAACTAAAATATTGTTAAAAGAACCTATGATTGCACCAGCTAATGCTTCCAATCTATCTCCATGAATGACTATCATGTCAGGAGATACTTCTTTGACAAAATTACTAAATCCAGTAATAGTATTTGATAAAATGATATCCATATCGGTTGAATCAGTCTGATTCATAAATACAAAAAAATTATCATATCCATGTTTTTGAACTTCAGTATATGTACTACCATATTTTGATAAGGTATGCATCCCTGTAACAAATATGTAATATTCAAAATTTTTAGAATTCACAACTTTATCTATCAAAGGACGAAGTTTTCCAAAATCAGCTCTTGTTCCAGTAAGAAAAACTATGGTTTTAGTCTTCAATCATATTCCACTCTAATTGTGTATCTTTTTTAATATCCTGTGCAGCCTTTTTATTGATGATTTTCTCTAGTTGTTGAGAACTCAGTTTACCTGTTCCAGGTCTTTTGATCCATAAATTATCATATGAAAAATGATCACCTGATTTAATATCAGTTATTGAAACAACACATGCAAAAGCAAAATTAGAAGTTTCTCTTTCAGCAAGTAAAAAATCCTTTTTTCCACCTAATGCTTTATGAATAGCATTCGAACCCATAATCAAATCCTTTAACTGTGAAGGATCAATAGACACAGGGATATCAGATCCTGGCCAATTTTTGTCAGATGTAAAATGTTTTTCAAGAATTGAACAGCCTAAGGGGATAGATGCAAAACAAGTATAGTTTCCAAACGAATGATCACTTAGACCTAAAACAGCAGTAGGAAAATTATTTTTCAGATCAGATATTGCACCTAATCTAACTTTTTCATATGATGTTGGATAAAGAGACGTAGTATGAAGTAAAGCATATGGAATTTCATGTTTTTCAAAAATATTCACACTATTTCTAATACTTTCAATATCATTCATCCCAGTACTAAGTAATACAGGTTTATTTTTTGAAGCAATAAGATTCAACAAAGGAATGTTATTACATTCCCCCGATCCTATTTTATAAGCTAATACATTCATTCGTTCTAATCGATTAACAGATTCTCTAGAGAAAGGAGTACATAAATAAATCATATTCAATTCTTCAACATATTTTTTCAGATAATTCTCTTGATCTTCAGAAAAAGAACAGCGTTTCATCATAGTCCATATTGACTCATTAGCATTTACAGGAACAATTTCATTTTCTATCATTTCATCTTCTATAACGTGTGATTGAAATTTTACACACTCAGCCCCGCTTTCACAAGCATCACGAATCATTTGTTTTGCCTTTTGAAAATCACCATTATGATTTATTCCAATTTCACATATTACAAACGGAGCATGATCTTCACCTATCTTACGATTCCCGATCGAAATTTCGTTAACATTCATAAAAAACATTATTAAATTTATTATTTAATTCCTTGGAAGTTAAATAATAATGCATAATAATTATTATAGTTCAATCTTCACTCTTTTGTTATGAAATATTGTAAAAAATGCATCATGCCAAATACTCGACCAGGAATTAAATTTGTTGATGATATATGTAGTCCATGTATTAACTATGAAAAACAAAAGGCAACAGATTGGAATTCTAGAAAAAAAGAATTTGAAAAAATATGTGACAAACATAGAGGATCTAATGGTAATAGTTATGACTGTGCAATTGCAATATCAGGAGGAAAAGATTCACATTTTCAAGTGTATTATATGAAAGAAGTTATGAAAATGAATCCATTATTACTTTCTGTTGGAAATATTGATTGGACCGAGACAGGAAGAGATAATTTAAATAATATTTCAGATGCTTTTTCGTGCGATATTATTTCCTTTCTTCCTAATAGAAATATTGCTAAAAAATTAGCTAGAAAAGCTTTTGAGAAAATAGGTTCTCCAACATGGTACATAGATGCATTGATCTATTCATTTCCATATAAAATGGCAATAAAAATGGGGATTAAACTTTTGGTGTATGGAGAAAATGTAAATTATACATATGGTGGTACATATAATGAAGAAACATCATCTGCAATGCTACAACCACTTAACGATGTGGTAAAACCTGTTTGGAATGAATGGGTAAAGGAGAATGATATTTCAAAAAAAGAGTTAGAAGCAGTAAACCAACCATCAATAAAAGAATGTGAAGAATTTGGATTAGAACCAATTTATTTAAGTTATTTTGTTCCATGGGATTCTCATCATAATTACGAAGTTGCAAAAAAATGGGGATTCAAACATTTGGAACATGAGCATAAACGAGAAGGTACATTAGAAAATTATAATCAAATTGACTCATTAGGTTATTTAATAAATCAATATTTAAAATATCTAAAATATGGACATGCATCAGCTACAGAAATGGCATCTCGTTGGATAAGATCAGGTTTAGTTAAAAAAGAAGAGATAATTAATGATGTGGAAAAGTTAGATAAAAATTTAGATCAAGAAGTTATATCTCGTTTTTGTGATTTCACGAAAATGTCCATTCCAGAGTTTTGGAAGATTATGGATAAATGGTATAATAGAGATTTATTTGAACAAGATAATGATGGGGTTTGGCATTCAAAATTTAAAGTTGGGCAAGATACCATATAATGAATTCAAGGTTTTTTCAATCAGATAACAATTATTTAAAAATTTTAATTCCAATTCATATCGCTCCAAATAATCTTTCATTTCAAACAATTTATTTTAATAATGTTATTAAAGCATTAAAAAAGAAAATAGATGTAAAAATTTTTTGGGTGACATATATGCCAAATAAATTCGAATCAAAGAAAGAGAAAGACTCAGAAATTTTAGATATTCATGATTTTAAAAATGCATTAGAGATCATAGAAAAAATTAAACCTAACATTGTTTTTGCATATACTGGAGGACCACAAGGACAAATCCATTATTCATTATCTTTAGCATCAAAAAGATGTAATGTGCCAGTTGTCAGTTTAATGACGGTTGATCGTTTAATAGATGTTAAACGCTTTAAATATTTGAAATCAAATATTTCTAGATTTTTTGAAAGTTCAATTCCTACAATTACAAATGAAAATAAAAAAATATTTTTTGGTAAAGGAAGATTTTTTATTTACAAAACATTATTTATGATAAATACATTACGGGTATTAAAAAAAAATTATGTGTTTATTTTAAATGATTTATTCAATTTGATAAAAGCATTTTCTTCAACTATACATTCATTGAATGCTGAATATTCCAACACGCTTCATGTATTAGATAATGAAGGGATGGTGAAACCATTAATTAAAGCAGGATTTGATGAAAAAAGTCTTGTAGTTACAGGTAATCCACTATATGATAAAACGTTCAAAAAAATTAAAGAGGTTTCGCATATTGAGAGAAATGGCATTCCACAGATTTTGTTAATAACTAGTCCAGTTGTAGAACATGGAACATGGACAAAACAAGAAAGAGATGAAGCAGTTAAAGGGATGGTGAAACAATTTTTAGAACATAGTAATGAAATGAATTTAAAAATCAAGATTCATCCATCACATGAAAATTTATCTGAATATGAAAAAATTGTTAATGAGGAAAATTCGTCCATAATAATTTATAGAGAAGGAGATATACTAGATTTTTTAAATCAATGTGATGCAGTAATTATTTATGATTCAGAAACTACAGCTTCAATTTCTGCATTAATTGCAAGAAAACCAATAGTAATTTGTAATTTTCAGAATTCCAAAAAAGATAGATTTTTAGAGAAAGGTTTAGCAATTGAATGTACAAATCCAAAAAAAATTATAGATGCAATAAAAAAATCAATATTAATAGGAATTGATGAAAATAGAATTCAAGGATTTGTAAAAAAAGAACTTTTTAAAGATGATGGAATGTCGAGTGAAAGAGTTGCAAATGCAATATTAAAATTAATACATAAATAAAAATAATTTTGAGAAAAATTTAAAATATATAAAAATTGAAATGCATCATAATCATTACATAGGTTTTTTTGCACATAATGATTTGTTATTTATTACAATTTATTTAAGAGTTTGATCTTAACACAAATACTACTTTTTTATTTCCAAATCCACCCAAATTGTAATCTACTAAAATTTCTTTGATATTTTCATTATTTTTTGAAATCATATTGTCGTTTGTTCTGGTTTTAAAAATAAATTCATCTAAAAGATGAAATCCAGATTTTTGGAAAAATAACTTCCATTCAAAAAATCGATATTCATGTTCACCATTTTCTCTTCTTGTTAAAATCATATCTGAAGGTCTATGATTTTTAATTAAAAAAGATTCATCGTATTTTATGTTTAACATTCGTTCAATTTCAGAATCAGGTGTAGCATTATCATGTGCTCTATCTACAATAATTAATATTCCATTTTTTTTTAAAACTCGTTTGCATTCTCTCAAAGTTTTTATAGGATTCACAGAATGGTGTATGGAATCCCAAGAAACAGCAAAATCTAACAAATTATCATCTAGTTGTAAATTATCAAAATCCCCTATTACAGAAACCACTTTATGATATTTTTCTTTTAAAATTTCTTTTTTTACTATAGGATGACATAGTTTTACAACATCTTCAGATATTTCTACACAATAAATTTTTTTGACTGAATCTTTTTTTGCTAATGTTGAAGAAATACAAGAAACTCCTCCACCCAAATCAATTCCAATTCCATTAATTAGATTAGATATTTGTGGAATATAATTAAATGTGGTTTCAACATTTTTACTGTCAATGTAGACATATTCATTGATAATGGTTTGAAAACCTTTTTTTGCAGATTCTTGGGCAATTAATTGATTTCCAACATATTCTTGACCAGTAATATAAATAGGATTTCTGTTCCAAATTTGATATTCCATGAAATTCAAATTTTAATCAAGTTCAAACATAATATTCTTTTCTAATAAAAATTTCATAAATAATCAGAATTTTTGATTATTTATAAAATCAGACCAATTACGAAAATACATATCCGCCACAAATAAATCAAACTTTGTATTAATATCCAATCCAGTTATTTCATTTTCAAAAATCGGTTTTATTCTAGGTCCATAAATGGAATCATATTTTTCTAAAGTTTTTTGCCAGAATGTATACACAGATCCAGAAGGAAAATAAAGATCAGGATACTTTTGTCTTTGATGAAATTTCTCAAAATTTGTATTCATAGGTTTCAAATAATTCTTTGGATAATAAAATGAGAAATATGGGTGAGTTTTAATTTTAATAACAGAAATAACACTTGTGGAATGAGAATTTTCAAGTAATTTAATTGATTTTCGGATAATGGATGGATTTCTAATAGGGGACGTAGGTTGTAAAATTGTTATAATATCAGGAATAATAGAATGTTTTGAGAGCATGTTCAATTCATATTTGATAACATCCTCAGTAGATGTTGAATCTTGTGAAAAACGTTTAGGTCTAAGATTAGAAACTGTTATCCCCTCATTTTTTGCAATAATTGCAATTTTTTCACTATCAGTACTAACAATAATATCATCAAACATTTTAGAAGATTTTGCGGATGCAATAGTATAAGATAAAAGAGTTTTATTATTTATTTTTCTTATATTTTTATTTTTAATTCCTTTTGAACCCCCGCGTGCAGGGATAATTGCTAGTTTAAACATTCATACATCTCCACATTCAATCATCTTGGATAACATTAATCTTATCAGATTTAATGTTCAACAGTTCATTTCTAATTTCATTTTTTGTCATTTCTTTACTAATTAATAATTGGGAATAAAATTCCAATTCATCAAAAGTGGCATGTCTAGAAGATATTTCCTGAAACAAATCTTCTATAGTTCGTTTTGCATCACTATCTATCCTAACATTAAATCCTTCTTTAGATTCAAAAAGTTGAGTTTTTATTTCATTTAGAGTTATTTCTTGATTTTCGAGTAGTGTTCCATAATAAGATAGGCCATGTGGATCTACAGGACGTTTTAACATTTCAATATAAACATCATTTATTGTATTTTTAGTAACAATGTTAATTTGAGAAATTAATTCATCATATGATTTTGTAAGTAATTTTTTTTCCAAAGAATTTTGTAGAACATTTTTAAGTTGTGTTTGTGTAATTAGATCTTTTTTTAATAATGATGCATAATTATTTAATCCATCTGAATCTGCTGGCCGCAAAAGAATTTCTCGAAACAAATCATCAACAATTTTTTCATGTTTTGAATTAAATCCTTGTGCATATTGTTCAAAACTTGAAATAATAGTATCTAAGGCATGATTTAAACTTCTTTTAGGAATAAACGTAAAAGGTTTCAACAATCCATCAAATTCTAAATCTATGTTTAAAATTAATTTTGTTTTGTCGCCAACAGGTACGAACTCGGTGTTGATAATAGTGCCCTTTGCATTTCCATCAAGGATCTGTATAGAGTGAAATTCATTTGGTTTAAAAGTATGTTTCACTAATAATGTAACTTCAACACCCTGTTCGATAAATGTTTCTGTTGCAATCAAAAAATTATCATTTTGTTCAATAATAACAATATCAATTATGTTTTTAGGCAATATAAGAGGATAATTTTGTACATCAGCCATTACATCAAAAATTTTTTTTTGATCAACATTGATTATTTTTTCATATTGTAAATTAGTTATAGGCCTTGGCAAAATATCCAATATTTCTTTATGTATCAAAAGTATATCAAAATAAGAAATTACCGAAATAAAAGAAATCGCTAGAAATACATAAAAAAGAATTATTACAGTATTTTCTTTATTCATACTGATTTCGTAAATTTTTGATATTCATATTAATTAACTGGTAATTTTAAAGTTATTTCTTAATTGATGAAATTATTCCTTTCTGTTCAAGATATTTTGTGCTATAAACACGAGAAGTGTTAATGAATTTACTTTTGTTCCATAAGTATTTTAGATTTAAAATTATCCAAAGAATACTTTTTAGAATTACCTTCAAACTTGGTTTGGGAGCTACCAAACTAGTATAATTAGTGGAGGTTAAATTTGTTGAACCTTTGAAAACATAATCTAACCAAATTTTTATTTCTCTAAAACCATAAACTAAGAAAAACTTAGTTAATTTAAAAAAAACAAGTGAAGGTTCAAAATTAGTTATTTTCATAGAAATTTGATTTTTGAATCCATGGAACGCAATTTCGGATTTAAATTTTTTAATAGTTGTCCCACCATGGTGATAAACAATAGAAGAAGGAACAAATTTGATATTATAACCTAAAATCCAAGTACGCCATCCAAGATCTACATCTTCAAAGGACACAAAAAAATTTTTATCAAATCCATTTAGTTGTTTGAAAATAGAATTACGTATTAACATTGATGCTCCTCTAGCACTTGAAATGTCTCTTATTTCATTGGTTTTTGATTTTGAATTATACACCACACCTAGTGTATCAATAAAATCTCCGCTAGAATCCACATTTCCATCAGGTTTTAACAAAAGACTTTGACATATTCCAACTGTTTTATCATTTTCTGAAACTTTAATCATCTCAGAGATGAAATTAGGGGTAACAATAGTATCGTTGTTTAAAAATAAAAGATAGTCTCCTTTAGCAATTTTTGCAGCAATATTGTTTGGTTCTGCAAATCCTTTGTTTGAATCAAGTTTTATTATTATTACAGAAGGGTAGTTTTTTGTTACAAATTCTAATGTATCATCAGATGAATTGTTATCAACAAGAATAATTTCATGTGATTCATAATCTATTTTATATAATGATTCTAAGCATTTTTCAAGTAATTTTTTTCCGTTATAATTTATAATTATTATTGAAACTTTTGGAGTTTTCATAATTTCAAAGTAATTTTTAATAATAAAAAGTATTATCTGCCTTGACGTATTTTATTTAGGTAAAACGTAAGAACCCCATTATATACCCACGAAGGTGTAGCAGAAAGTAATTTCATACCAAATTCCATTATCTTTTGTTTTACAGGTTTAGTTTTTTGATATTGTAATAATTCCTCAACATATTTTTCTCTTGATGAGTTTTCAAGCTGGTTTAAGATTTCATTTTTTATTTTAGACACATAATTTAATGTGTTTGAGATATTTTTATGAGAGAGTTGTTTTGAATGAATTCTATATTTTACAAGTGGTTTTTGTATCAAACGAAATTTCACATTATATAATAATGCAGAATAAAGAAAAAACATATAATCAATTGCTACTGGATCATCAAGTTTTCTAATTGAAATTTTATCAAATAAAGATGATGGAATAAGAGTAGTGTTTACATTAATCTGTTGTCCATCTAGTAATCTAATGTTATATTCAAAATCAGATAATTCATTATAGTTTGATTCACAAAATTCTCGAAGTTGATTTCCATTCTCATCTATAATTTCCCAATTTGAATAGACTATTGTATTAGAATATTTCTTTACTTCATCAACTAGAGCATCTATTGTATATGAATACATTACATCATCAGGGGAAAACCACTTAAACCATTCACCTTGCATTTGTTTGATTCCAGTATTTAATGCGGATGCAAGTCCTTGGTTTTTTTGAGAAATTATATTTACTTTATCTGAATATTTTTTTAAGATCTCTAGCGATGAATCAGTTGAACCATCATTTATTACAATTATCTCAATATTGGAATATGTTTGTTCTAAAACAGAATTCAAACATTCTTCTAAATATTTTTCAGAATTATAAACAGGAATTACAACTGAAACAAGATCAGATTCCATAAAAACTAAATATTTTATTAAATTATAATCTTAGTGAATTTACAGTTTTTCTTTGATAAAATCAATTGATTTCACAGGTGAAGGATCAATACCTGATCTGACAGCTGCATAGATTGTGACATAATCCAAGAGGTAAATCAGACATATAATTTTTGAAAAAATACCTCCATTAATAGTGGAAATTTCTTGGTATGTGATATTTTTCTCATTAAAATATTGTTTCAATATATTCCAACGTTCTTTAGTTTTAGTATGATCATCAGTACCTTCAATTAATACAGGAAATGCATCAGTTGATCGTTCCCAGGATAATATTCCATTATGACTACTTTCAATCACATTTTCAACTATAGCATGACTTTTTGTATTTTCTTGTAATGAATTTTTAAAACGAATTGCCACAGATTGAAGACCATGAGGATAATATATTACAGGAATTCCGTTAATGTGTTCTGCTAAATCTAATGCTAAATTTATTTCAGATAGATTTGTAGATGAAATATTTTGACAAGTGATTTCTAATAGATTAAGAGATTGTGCAATTTCTTGTTTGTCTATTGGGATAATTGAATTTAGAATTTTAAGAATAGAGTACACAAAGTTAGGCAACGATGCACGTGGAGAATGAATTTGGGGAATTTTTCTATATTGTATATTATTTTTAATACAAAATGATTCCATCAATCCGCCTGAAGAGAATCCAATTACTTTACAATTTTTTTTACTTGCACATTCTAAAGTAGATAATGTTTCAACTGTATTTCCAGATACACTTGTAGTTACAACTAAAGTATTTTCATCTATAGTTTTTGGTAATTCATATCCTTTTACAACAGTTGTATGAATATTGGTTTTAGACAATACAGATGAAAATAGATCACCAATTGTTCCTGATCCTCCCATTCCAGAAAAGACAATATGATTAATATCTTTAAAATCAATAGGTTCTAAATCTAATTCATACGAATCTTTTGCAATTTGAGGCCATTTATCATATATTTTATGCATTCCTTTAGGATCATATTTTTCCAGTATCTTTCTATCAAGCAATTACAGTATACAAAAAATGAATCCATTTAATTATTATGAATTCAAAATTTGTAGTTTGATTCCAGAGATTACAGGAAATTTAGACACTTAATTCTATCAACTCTCATTCTATCTCAGGTAGGGATTCATTATGTTTTTTGAAACTATATAGATATCCACTAATTGTATTTTTAATATTTAATAGAACATCATTTCGTGTTTTACATTGAGATATACATCAGGTGATGAAGGACATTTTTCAATAAACATTAAATCTTCATCTTGTTGTATTATTATTCTGTATTATTATTCTGTATTATTATTCTGTATTTCATTTTACTGTGTTATCTTTTTTGTTTGCTTTACATTTAATCTTTTTAAAAAAACCATGAGTTTATCATAAATTATGCAAGCAGTTCTTTGTACAAAGATATAGCTGACTCTTCATCTTTAGAACCAACAATCACAGCTGAACCACGTTTCATAAAATTAACAGAAAGATCATTTGTTCGCATGGATAATCCCAAGTCACCTAAATTCTCAACTAAAAATCCTTTTTCTTTTGCAATTGCTGAAACACTTACAGAATCTAACTCAAAGGTTTCAGTAGGCGTAATGGAAAAAGTTCTCTTTCCCCTATTTCTACCACACAATTCTTCTAAAATTAATTCTTGTTTTTCAACAACCTCTAATTCTCCAGTTCCACAAATCGGACATTCATCAGCTCGAAATGTTCGTGTACTGTTAAAATCTAAATTTTCTAAATCAATGTGTAAAATTCTATTTGAAAGGTTTGGAGTTTTTCCAGTAATTATTTTTACAGCTTCTGCAACTTCAATACCACCCATAATAGAAAGGATTGATGGGTGTACTCCTTCAATACTACATGTAGGCATTGTATCCTCATCAAGGGCTGGAAACATGCAATAGTAACATGCACTCTCTTTAGGTAAAACTGTAAATGCTTGTCCAGATGTTCCAACTGCAGCTCCTGTAACAAAGGGGATTCCAAATTTAACACAAGCCTTGTTTAAGGCATATCTTGCATTAACTGAATCAAGTGCATCAATTACAACATCACATCCTTCTACAACTTCAAGTGCGGTATAGTCATTTACAG
>Ga0233427_10000621_pt1 | contig 43725 bp, 45 predicted proteins | sample SI_118_April2016_5_FD_179885 | JGI IMG/M metagenome (GOLD analysis project Ga0233427, IMG submission 179885) | Seawater microbial communities from Saanich Inlet, British Columbia, Canada - SI_118_April2016_100_MG | ecosystem: Environmental > Aquatic > Marine > Inlet | place: Canada: British...
TGCTGGCAGCGACAAGCAATCAGCTTATCTAACCTTGTATCAATGCCTGGATACCTTGCACCGCCTGTTAGCGCCGTTCATGCCTTTTATCGCCGAGGAGATGTACCAGAACCTGGTGCGATCGCGCGATCCGGATGCCCCCTTAAGTGTCCATATGACACAGTGGCCGCAAGCGCAACCTGACTGGAGCGACACCGCACTGCTTGAAGCCATCCGGGTGGTTCAAAATATTGTTGCCCTGGGCCGATCTGCCCGCGAATCCAGCCAGATACGGGTGCGCCAACCGCTATCGCGACTGCTGGTGCGCGCCCCTTCAGATAAAGTGCGCCAGGCAGTCGTTGAACACGAAACTCAAATTCTTGAAGAATTAAACGTGAAAACGTTGTCCTTCATCGCCGCCGATGCTGACCTTGTGACTTACCGGATCAAACCCAATCTGCCGCGCCTGGGCAAACGCTACGGCAAACTGATCCCAAAAATCCGTGATGCGCTGGCGCAGGCCAGTGGCTCGGCGATCGCGACAGCGCAGGCAAAAGGAGAGGCTGTGACTTTATCGGTTGAAAGCGAGACGATCGTCCTGGCGCCTGAGGATCTGCTGGTTGAAACCGAGTCTGCTGCCGGTTACGCCTGCGCCGAGTCGGCCGGTACACTGGTGGGGCTTGATACCGCCCTTACCGACCCCTTGCGGCGCGAAGGCTTGGCCCGGGAGATCGTGCGCACCGTACAGGATGGACGCAAGCAGGCGGGGCTCGATGTATCTGACCGAATTCGCTTGCATATCAGCGGAACCGGACTGGTTGCCGATGCTATTACTGAGTACCGTGATTGGATTATGAGCGAGACTCTGACGCAGGTCTGGTCCGAGAATCCATTTACTGAGGGTTTTGCACTCGACCGGCAGGTCGATGAGAGTCACTGGCATATTGTCCTCGGCCGAGTGCAGGCCATGTGATTTGGGATTTTCAATGAGGCCTAACGGAAATTTGGGCGCCTGCCCATGATGTTTTGCTACTGGATTTCGGGCACAAAGGAAAAATGGGGCTGCTCAAATCTTGCAACCTGCTAGAATCCCGCAGCCTTTTTTCTAGAACGTCAATTTCGCGATATTTCGGAGGACACTATGGCACGCAGTTTTCTTTTCACCTCGGAGTCTGTCTCTGAAGGCCATCCGGACAAAATGGCAGATCAGATTTCGGATGCGGTTCTTGATGCCATGCTGGCGCAGGACAAGAATTCGCGTGTCGCTTGCGAAACGCTCGTTAATACCGGGGTGGCGGTTATCGCTGGCGAAGTCACCAGCAACGCTGAAGTGGATCTGGCTCAGACCGTGCGCGATACCGTCAAGGATATCGGTTACACCTCCTCCGAGATGGGTTTTGACTATGCCAGTTGTGCGGTCATGGTCACCCTTGACAAACAATCGGCAGACATCGCCCAGGGCGTTAATGAGGGGCAAGGGCTGGATCGCGATCAGGGCGCCGGCGACCAGGGAATGATGTTTGGTTTCGCTTGTAATGAAACCGATGTACTGATGCCTTTCCCGATTACTTATTCCCACCGGCTGGTCAAACGCCAGGCCGAAGTGCGCAAAAGCGGTCGCCTGCCGTGGCTGCGACCGGATGCCAAGAGCCAGGTAACCGTCCGATACGAAGACGGCAAACCAGTCGCGATTGACACGGTAGTGCTGTCAACCCAGCACAGTGAAGAAATCGATCATGCCACCTTGAGTGACGCTGTGGTTGAAGAAATCATTAAGCCGGTACTACCAGAAAACATGTTGAGCGCCGATACACGCTTTCTGGTCAATCCCACCGGACGCTTTGTGATCGGCGGACCCAATGGCGACTGCGGACTCACCGGGCGCAAGATCATCGTAGACACTTATGGCGGATCGGCCCATCATGGTGGTGGTGCGTTCTCCGGCAAAGACCCAAGCAAAGTAGACCGCTCGGCTGCTTATGCCATGCGATACGTTGCCAAGAACATTGTCGCGGCTGGACTGGCAGAGCAGTGCGAAACACAAGTTGCCTACGCGATTGGCGTGGCCCAACCGGTTTCACTGATGATCAACACTAACGGCACCGCAGTGATTGCCGAAGAGAAAATCGAAGAACTGATCCTGGAGCACTTTGATCTGCGCCCCAAGGGCATCATCGAAGACCTCGATCTGTTACGGCCCATCTACCGGGCCAGTGCTGCGTATGGCCATTTCGGACGCTCCGAAGATGAATTCCCCTGGGAGCGAACCGACAAGGCTGCTGTGCTGCGCGAGGCGGCAGGCCTTTGAAGCGCGTGACCTGTCACATTTGCGTGAATACCCTAACGACCTGAGGCCTGAACTCTTTAGACCTTCAAAGACTCATAGACACTGCCGAGGAGCGCTGCAACGGGCTATTGCCCGCCAGGCTCGGAGCCACGGTGTCGACCCTTGTCCAACGGCGCTCAGTGAACATGGAGATTAACCCATGAACGCTGTGGTGCAAGCCCAAGCTAATCAGGACTTTGTGGTGGCCGATCTGTCACTGGCAGATTTTGGCCGAAAAGAAATTGCTATTGCTGAAACCGAGATGCCGGGCCTGATGGCTCTGCGCGACAAGTACGGCCCCAACCAGCCGCTGAAGGGGGCTCGGATTGCCGGCAGCCTGCACATGACTATCCAGACTGCTGTGCTTATCGAAACACTACGCGCGCTTGGCGCGGATGTGCGCTGGGCTTCATGCAATATATTTTCAACCCAGGATCATGCAGCAGCGGCTATTGCAGACGGTGGGACCCCGGTATTTGCCTTCAAAGGGGAAACACTGACGGAATACTGGGCTTACACCCATCGTATTTTCGAGTGGAGCGATGGCGGTACCCCCAACATGATTCTGGACGATGGCGGTGATGCCACACTGCTCATTCACTTAGGCGCCAAAGCTGAACAGGATCTGTCGGTTATTGATAGCCCCTCAAGCGAAGAAGAAGTCGCACTGTTCAGCGCTATCCGGGAACGTCTGAAAACCCAGCCGAACTGGTACTCAAACATACTGGGTAATATCCAGGGCGTTACCGAGGAAACCACCACGGGTGTCAAGCGCCTTTACCAAATGGAAAACGACGGTGAGTTACTTTTCCCGGCCATCAACGTCAATGACTCGGCGACCAAGTCGAAGTTTGATAACTTGTACGGCGTTCGCGAATCCCTGGTCGACAGCATTAAGCGAGCCACCGATGTCATGGTGGCCGGTAAACTGGCGGTGGTACTGGGTTACGGCGACGTCGGCAAGGGCTCGGCACAGTCACTACGCGGACTGGGCGCCACGGTATGGATCACCGAAGTAGATCCGATCTGTGCGCTACAGGCTGCAATGGAAGGATACCGGGTTGTGACCATGGACCAGGCCGCCAGCCAGGGAGATATTTTCGTCACGGCTACCGGCAACTACCAGGTCATCACACATGATCACATGGCGCAGATGAAAAATCAGGCAATTGTCTGCAACATCGGCCACTTCGATAACGAAATCGACTGTGCCTCACTTGAGCAGTATGAGTGGGAAAACATCAAGCCGCAGGTTGACCACATCATCTTTCCCGACGGCAAGCGGATCATTCTGCTCGCTCAGGGTCGACTGGTGAACCTCGGATGCGCTACCGGACACCCCAGTTTCGTCATGTCCAATTCGTTCACCAACCAGACGCTGGCACAGATCGAACTGTTCCAGAAACAGGACCAGTATGAAAACAAAGTTTACATACTCCCTAAGCATCTTGACGAAATGGTCGCAAGATTACACCTGGACAAAGTCGGGGTAAAACTGACTACATTGACCGACGAGCAGGCGGCTTATATCGGAGTCTCACCCGAAGGCCCGTATAAAGCCGATCACTACCGCTACTGACCACGTACCGGTAGCGGTGAAACGAAAACGCCCCCGGGGTACGGGGGCGTTCTTTTTGGACTGTGGTCCGCGTTCGGTCACTAAGCTATGATATCGGGAACCAGCTTGTCTTCCAGGTGATTGATACTGTCTTTTAAAAATAGTTTTCGTTTTTTCAGTCTTTGTACTTGCAGGTCGTCTATGAGAGGATCGTCAGCGATATTTTTCAACTCATGGTCTAGGGCTCGATGTTCTGATCTTAGATCTTCTAGTCTGCCGTTTAGGGGGCTGTGCTGTACTTCGGTCATATAGGTTGGTCTCCCTCACTGATTGGCTGTTGGTGAGTGTTTGTATGCGCAATCCTGGACGTGGGCGCAACTGACCGGGGTTATCGTAACCGGGGCGGGCTCGCGACCTGACCGCGCATCCTTGATCCTACTCCTTTTATGAAGGCATTTCATCCCAATTTAGCCCTGCATCTCGGTGCGCATGCTGACCCTTGATCCATAGCAGATTCTGCCCGAAAATTAGACACTTATTTAACAGTTCTAACCTGATTGCCTCAAGCCAAGCGGCCTACACAGGCGTCCAAACTCAACATGAATCCACTGCCTACCTGGGAAAAACTGCTACTCGGCGTTCTCGCACTACTGGTAATCCTGTGGGTTTTCCCGGGCATCAAGGCCCTGATGGCCCAAGCCCAAGACGCACCGCGAGATTGGCAATCCGCGATATTCCCTCTACTCGCGGTCATCGCTTTTGTTATCTTGCTGATCTTTCTCGTCTGATGCGTTGTGAGTCGCCTGGTGTGAGGCAGGGGCTGGCAATCTTGTTAATGTTGCAGGCGTTCGCCGCATCAACGCGGGCCAGGCCTGCCAGGAGATAATGTTCTAGTGGCTACAACCGAACACGCTTCGGAGCGCACCTACCTCAGTGATTACCGTCCTCCCGATTATTACATTCCGCGGGTGGATCTGGTTTTTGATCTTGACGAGAACAAAACCCGCGTTCGCGCAACATTGCAGATTACCCGCAACGGCGTCCACTCCCGACCATTAGTCCTAAATGGTGAACGACTGATTCTGGCCTCACTTAACCTCAATGGCCAAGCACTTGGCCCAAAGCAGTGGCACGCTGATGAAAAAACGCTGACCTTGAACAAGGTGCCCGAAAGCTTCACCCTGATCATCGAGACCATTATCAACCCAGCGGCCAATTCCGAACTCAGCGGCCTGTATTCATCCCGAGACACGCTGTGCACCCAATGTGAGCCTGAGGGCTTTCGACGTATAACCTATTTTCTGGATCGCCCTGACGTGCTGTCGGTTTATCGGGTCACTGTACGCGCCGCCAAGAAATCCTACCCGGTGCTGCTTGCCAACGGTAATGAAATCGAGACGCGCGAAGACGGCGCCATGCACCAAGCCGTCTGGGACGACCCGCATCCCAAGCCGTGCTATCTCTTCGCCCTCGTCGCCGGCCAACTGCAATGCATCGAGGATTCCTTTAGGACCCGCTCGGGTCGGGAAGTGAAACTACGGGTCTATGCCCGCGAACGCGACCTGCCCCAGTGCGGCCACGCGATGGCCGCCTTGCGCGATGCCATGGAATGGGACGAAAAAGCTTATGGCCGTGAGTATGACCTCGACCAATACAACATCGTCGCCGTCGAAGACTTCAATATGGGGGCAATGGAAAACAAAGGACTTAACGTTTTCAACACCAAATACGTACTGGCACTGCCGGCGACAGCGACAGACCATGATTACCGCTCGGTGAGTGATGTCATCGGCCACGAATACTTCCACAACTGGTCGGGCAACCGGGTAACCCTGCGTGACTGGTTCCAGTTGAGTCTCAAGGAAGGATTTACGGTATTTCGTGAACAACAATTCAGCGCGGCCCAGGGGTCTGCCGGCGTAAAGCGCATCGAGGATGCCAACCTGGTCCGTACGCAGCAGTTCCGCGAGGATGCCGGGCCGATGGCCCATCCGGTTCGGCCGGAATCCTTTGTCGAGATCAACAACTTCTATACGTTAACGGTCTATATCAAGGGTGCCGAAGTGGTACGCATGCTCAACCGGCTCGTGGGCGACCAAACTTTCCAACAAGGTTGCGCCCTGTACTTCGATCGCCACGATGGCCAGGCCGTCACGACTGAGGAATTTATCCGATCTATCGAAGCGGTATCAAAGCGAGACCTGACTCAATTCAGGCTATGGTATGAGCGTCCAGGAACGCCCCGGCTACTCAGCCGTGGCGCTTTTGATGCCGCGCAACACTGTTACCGCCTACAGATCAGCCAGGCACCGCATGAGACCAGCGAAGCGGATGCTCCTTTGCAGATGCCTATCGTCACAGCGCTTTTCGATATCCACGGCAAACCGCTCAAAACCCTGTGTGGTGATGACGATGAAGCGCGTCACGAGCATACGCTTAACCTTACGGAAACTGAGCAGGTTTTTGTATTCCGCGAAGTCAACGACCCGCCGGTGCCTTCCATCCTGCGGGGATTCTCTGCGCCCGTGATGCTGGAAACCGACCACAGCGATGCAGACCTGGCCATTCTTATGGGTCACGATAATGATCCCTTTAACCGCTGGGATGCCGGCCAACGATTGGCCCGTAAACAGATCCTGAACTTGCTGAACCACCCTGGTGAAACCACGTTGGACGAAAGTTTCATCGAAGCTTTTGGCCAGACCCTCAAAAACGAATTCGTGGATCTCGCGTTCCAGGCCTTTGCCCTGAGACTCCCTGAGGAAAATTATCTCAGCGAATTCACCGAAGTGATTAATCCTGACAAGATACATAATGCCCGCCGATCGGTAGCCATCGCACTGGCGAGGCGATACCGGGAACCTTTTCTGGCGCACTACCATGCCCTAAAAGCGCCCGGACCATGTCGCCTGGACGTCGTCAGCGCTGGAAAGCGTGCACTGCGCAATATCTGTCTGGCCTATCTCATGACCCTGGAAGAAGAAGATTTTGTGCGCTTGGCTCTTGAGCAATTAAAAACTGCCGACAATATGACTGATGCACTGGCAGCACTGGCACTGCTGGCGGACAGCTCACACCCAGCCCGCGACGAAGCGCTGATGTACTTTTATGAGTTGTGGCGTGAATACCCGTTGGTCATTGACAAGTGGCTACGGGTACAGGCGGTATCACGATTGCCGGACACCGTTGACAAAATTAAACGCCTGAGCCAGCACGAGTGCTACCAGGATGACAATCCCAACAAAGTCCACGCGCTGATTGGAGCGTTCTCCCACGCCAACCCGCTCCGATTCCATCAGAGTGATGGCAGTGGTTACCAACTGGTAGTCGAGCAATTATTAGCGGCCGATTCGAAAAACCCACAGGTGGCAGCTCGCCTGGCGTCCGCATTCAACCTGTGGCGACGATTCGAACCGGCTCGGCGCGATTTAATGCAACAAGCCCTTGAGCGCATCCGCGCTCAAAAGGGCCTGTCACGCGACGTTGGCGAAATTATTGACCGGGCACTGGCCGATTGAAAGATCCAGATTTACTGGCTATTGACCGCAGTCAGCGCCCAGTGAACCAGTGACGCCGACAGTGCCAACATCAGTACGCCGATTCCGCCGTCGACAATCCGCCAGGTGCCGGGCCGGCCAAAGAGCGGTGCCAAACGCGCGGCACCAAAACCCAAGGCATAAAACCAGGCAGCCGATGCCAATACCGCACCAAAGGCAAACAGAGCCCGGTCACCACTTGCGTAACGTGCAGCGACGCTGCCCAGGACCACCACCGTATCAAGATACACATGGGGGTTTAGAAAAGTCAGGGCCAGCGCACTCGCGATGACCTTGGCCAAACTGCCCAGCCTGGCTTCTCCCGCCGTGACAACCAACGCCTGAGGTTTTGCGACCCGCCTGAAAGATTGTGCTGCGACAAATAGCAGATAAATGGCACCAGCCCAAGCCGTGAACCGTAGGATTAGTACATCGGCCCGCAATATAGTGCCCAAACCTCCAGCGCCCAGAGTAATCAGCAGGGCGTCGCCGGCAAGACACACGGTACAAACCACAAATACATGTTGACGAGCGAGGCCCTGGCGTAACACAAACGCGTTTTGGGCGCCGATGGCGACTATCAACGCACTGCCCAGGGTCAGACCTTCCAGGATCGCCATCAGATTCACAGGCATACTCCTTATAATAATTCCGGACCGCGATGATATGATTGTTTCCCCATTCCGTTGCCGTTTTGTGTACGCCGTGACTTCATCTCGAAAAAATCCTCTGCGCCAGTCCAACCGCGAAGATGTGGACAGTTTCCTACAACAGGTTCGTGCCCGCGCACCTCTGGCGTCCCAGAGTGACCGAGGCCGACTGATTTTCGCATTGGATGCCACCGCCAGCCGCGAACCTTTGTGGGATCGTGCCTGTCATATACAGGCGCAGATGTTCGAACAGACGGCGACGCTGGGGGGACTGGACATACAGCTTGCCTACTACCGCGGCTACGGTGAATTCAAAGCTGCCCCCTGGACATCTCGTGCCGACGAGTTGCTGTCGGTGATGACCGCCATTCGCTGTGGGGCTGGGCAAACGCAAATCGCGCGGGTACTGCAACACACTATAAAGCAGGCGAACCATGGCCAAGTCAATGCGCTGGTATTCGTTGGCGATTGCGTGGAGGAGGACCCGGACAATCTGGCGCGCCTCGCTGGCCAACTGAGCATTGTCGGGGTACCGGTATTTCTGTTTCAGGACGGCGGTGATCCAGCGGCTACAAAAACCTTTGCCCGTATCGCCCAATTGACTCGGGGTGCGCATTGTCGCTTTGATGCCGCCAGTGCGGGCCAGTTACGCGACCTCTTGTGCGCCGTGGCTGTTTATGCCGCGGGTGGTTCCAAAGCCCTTCGGGAACTTGGCCGCAGCCACGGTGGCGAAGCCTTGCGCCTGACCCGACAACTGCACGGCGGCGACTGATCTTGGCGCGGGTATTCCTGGCGCTGGTCGCGCTGGTTGGCCTGATGTGGCTGGCATCCTGGCTGGGCAAAGCCACCCCGGTCCAGCGCAGTCGCGCCCTGAAATTGATCGTACTGTACGGCGTGGCCGGCGCCTTACTGCTTTTGGTGGTCACTGGGCGAATTCCCTGGATGTTCGCAATCATCAGCGCAGCGGCCCCCTGGCTACAGCGGCTGCTGGTCGCGCGCCAGGCCTGGCGCCTGTTCAAAACCACCCGGGGCCCGAGCTCCGGTCAGGCGTCCCGGGTTGAAACCGAAGTGCTACGAATGATGCTTGACCATGATAGCGGTGAACTAAACGGGGAAGTCATCAGTGGCCCGTTTGCGGGTCGCGCACTGGGTGATCTAACCAAACTACAGCTCCTGGAACTGTTGCAAGAGTGTCGGGCCCGCGATGCTCAGTCTGCGGCACTGCTGGAAGCCTACCTTGACCGCACCCAGGGTGATTCCTGGCGCAACGAGAATGAAGCCGCTGGCCACACAACGCCGCCACAGGGGTCGATGTCAGAATCACAGGCAAGTGAGATTCTCGGTGTCACAACTGATGCCTCACGCAAGGAGGTCATCGAAGCACACCGACGGCTGATTCAACGCCTGCATACCGACCGTGGCGGCACGGATTATCTTGCGGCTCTGGTCAATCAGGCACGAGATACCCTGACCAAAAGCCAGTCATCTTCATGAGCGAACCTTTGCAGATCAAATTCCTGTCAAACCGACGGCTGACATTTACCTGGCTGGTGCCCATGTGGCTTATTCTGCTTGTGGCAGGCCTTGTGGTCGCGCCTCAAAATCTCGGCACCAAGTCCTGGCAACGACAGGAGATCTGGGGCGTTGACCGGCCATTGGTGCGTCATACGCTGGCCCGCGCGATCAGCGCCAACCGCTACCCACAAAAAATTACGATCCGCCGCGACAGTAAAAACTACCCCGCTACAATCCAATACACGCTCGATCCCCAACTGCAAAACACGGTCGCCCAAGTATTCAACCACTTCGACCCCGACTATGGTGTTTTCGTTGCACTGGACCCAGATAACGGTGAGATTCTGGCACTGGTTAATCATCGGCGCGATGGCAACAACAGCGAAAACCTTGCACTGAAGGCCAGTTATCCTGCAGCCTCCGTATTCAAGATCATTACCGCAGCCGCAGCGATTGACATCGGAAAGGCTAACGCAAATACCGTGATTCCTTTCAATGGCAAAACCACGAGCCTTTACCGAAAAAACGTCCTGGAACACAAGGATAACCAGTGGACCCGGCGACTCCCGCTTTCCAGCGCCTTCGCCAAATCGGTCAACACGGTCTTCGCCCGACTCGGTGTGCGTTTCGTTGGTGGAAAAACGCTTTTGGCCTACGCTGAGGCTTTCGGTTTTCGCCAGGGCCTGGGTGCTGACTTTACTCTCGAGGCCAGTGCCATAGACCTGGACCCCACTGACGATTGGTCAATAGCCGAAACTGCGGCCGGCTATACACGGACCACCACCTTGTCACCAGTACACGGTGCTGTAATAGCAGCCGCTGCTGTCAATGGTGGCCGCCGGGTTCAACCCACCCTCGTTCGAACCATTGTGGGTGAAGATGGCCTTATTCTCTATGAAGCTAAAACCACGACCGGAAAGAAGATAGTCAAGGCAGACACGGCCAGGGAGTTACAAAGCCTGATGCAACAGACCGTGATTAATGGCTCAGCACGCACCTCGTTCAAGAACTTCGCGCGCGGCACCATGGAGGCCGTTAACGTGGGCGGCAAAACCGGTAGCCTCACTGGAGAAACTCCAGCAGGGCGCTATGACTGGTTTGTCGGTTATGCTGAAAAAAACGGCCGCAAGCTGGCTTTCGCTGCAATGTGTATTAACCGCAAAGTCTGGTATGTAAAATCGGCCACTGTGGCGCGCAAGGCAGTAGAGCACTTTTTCCGGGAAACCGGCTAAAACGGGCAAAGAACACGCCGCATTACCCGGGAGAATCGATTGCAGCAATACCTTGAAGTCGTTCGCCGCGTTCTGGACACGGGCCAGCGCAAAGCCAATCGCACAGGCGTCGATACCCTATCAACATTCAATGTTAACTATCAGATTGATCTGCGTCAGGGCTTCCCCCTTCTGACCACCAAGGAGATCTCCTGGAAAAACATTGTCGTCGAAAACCTCTGGTTTCTTTCCGGCGATACCCGTATCGACCTGCTGCGCCAACATGGGTGTCGTTTCTGGAATCCGTGGGCTGATGAAGACGGCAAAGTGCCAAGCGCCTATGGTAATTTCTGGCGACATTTTCCGGTACACAACGATAACCAGACGAGCTTCAATGATCAGATCAGCTGGGTGGTTGGCGAGCTGCGCAACAACCCCGACAGTCGTCGCCTGGTCGTATCAGCCTGGGCCCCGGGGAACGCCCAATCCAGCGCCCTGCCACCGTGCCACGCATTCTGGGTGCTCAATGTGCAGCGTGACGAAAGCGGTGCTCCGCTGCTGTGCCTGCACCTCACCCAACGCAGTTGCGATGTAGCGCTGGGATTGCCATACAACATCGCTGGATATGCCTTTTTGCTGGAACTGATTTCCCGATTCAGTGGAATCCCCGCCGGCTTTTTTGGACACACACTGATCGACGCGCATATATACACGGCCAAAACCGATGGCTCTATGGCCGAGTACGATCACGTGCCCGGACTGCGCCAACAGTTATTGCGCGAGCCGGTTGCACTGGGGCGCCTTGAGATCGATCCATCGGTGCAAAAACTCGAGGACATCGACGGCTTGCTGGAGGCAAGCACTGCTTCACTGCTTGATACCTTCCGCCTGAGCGGATACACGCCCCATCCTGCGATCGGTTTCAAAGTTGCCGTCTAACACGGGCATAACGGCAACGGGCGCGATACCCATACGAGCCGCCATCGTTGCCATGTCAGCCAACCGGGTCATCGGCCAGGCAGGAGGGCTACCCTGGCACTACCCTGAAGACCTCAAGCGCTTTAAGCGCCTGACGCTGGACACAACGATAATCATGGGTCGGCGCACCTGGGAGTCAATCGGCAGCAAGGCGCTGCCCGGACGCCAAAACAAAGTGATTACCCGGACCATCTTGAACCACGTACCCTGTTTTTCATCAGTGCAGGCAGCGCTCGATAGCTGCAGTGGTGACATCTGGTTTATTGGCGGCGCCCAGTTGTACATCGAAGCCCTGAAATACTGCAATTTTGTCGACGTAACCTGGGTGCCCGATCAGGTTGAGGGCGAAAATCTGGTGTATTTTCCAGAACTGGACCGATCGCTATGGGACGCCGGGCCACGCCTGGCGTTTGCGACTGACCCCCGTCTTGCCTGTCAGCGTTTCACTCGCCGCTAACGACTATGGATGTCTCGCGGATTTTTGATGCCCTGAACGATGCCCAGCGCGAGGCAGTAGGCGCGCCTCCGGGGCCAGTGCTGGTGCTGGCCGGCGCGGGCAGCGGCAAAACCCGGGTGCTGACCTATCGCATCGCCTATCTGGTGCAGGCCCTGGAGGCTTCGCCGTTTTCCGTGTTGGCGGTGACCTTCACCAACAAGGCCGCCAATGAGATGCGCCGGCGGATCGAGGATTTTCTGGGTTTTTCAGTACGTGGCATGTGGATTGGCACCTTCCATGGACTGTCCCACCGCTTACTGCGGTCACACCATGAGGAAGCTGGTCTCCCCAGCAGCTTTGAGATCCTGGATTCGGACGACCAATACCGCCTGATCCGCCGAACTCTGCGCGAACTCAACCTGGACGAGGGGCACTGGCAACCCCGCCAGATCCAGTGGTTTATCAACAGCCATAAGGAAGAAGGCCGCCGTTCACAGAGCCTGCAGGGTGGGGGTGACAGTTATCAGCAAGCCCTGGTACAGGTGTATACCCATTACGAGGAGATCTGCCAGAAACTCGGGCTAGTCGATTTTGCTGAACTGCTGCTTCGGGTGTTGGAACTTCTGCAGGAGAATGAAGCGCTGCGGCAAACCTACCAACAACGCTTCCAGCACATCCTGGTTGATGAATTCCAGGATAGTAACGCCATCCAGTACCGCTGGCTCAAACTGCTGGCGCAGCAGCACCAGCAAATCACTGCAGTGGGAGATGACGATCAATCCATTTATGGCTGGCGTGGTGCCCGGATTGAGAATATGCATCAACTGCAACAGGATTTTGCCAACACCCGGGTTGTCCGCCTCGAACAAAACTACCGTTCGACTGGCAACATTCTTAAAGCCGCAAATGCCGTGATCGACCAGAACGCCGATCGGCTCGGCAAGAAACTGTGGACCGAAGGAGCAGACGGTGAACTGATTCAGCTATATGGCGCGCTGGATGAAATCGATGAAGGGCGTTTTGTCATCGACCGGGTCCAATCCTGGCAGCGCCAGGGGCAACGACGCGACAGTATCGCCATACTTTATCGGTCCAATGCCCAGTCCCGGGTCTTCGAGGAACTGCTGCTTGCCCAGGGTATACCCTACCGGGTCTACGGCGGGCTGCGCTTCTTTGAGCGTGCCGAAATCAAGGATGCACTGGCCTACCTACGCCTGTTAGCCAATCGTGCTTCTGACCCGGCTTTTGAGCGTATCGTCAATGTACCGCCGCGTGGCATCGGTGCGCGTACCGTCGAAGCCGTCCGCGCCTATGGCCGCACGCACGAGTTATCGCTGTGGAATGCAGCCGTGGCACTTAGCCAGTCTGAAGAACTGTCGGGGCGGGCAAGAACAGCGCTGGCAGGCTTTATCGGATTGATTGAACAATTGACGCAAGACACCCAGGACCTCGATCTTGCTGAGCAGATTGACCTTGCCATCGGCTGCAGTGGCCTGATCGACCACTACCGCAAGGAGCGTGGTGAAAAAGCAATCACCCGGGTAGAAAACCTCGAAGAACTGGTCAGTGCCGGGCGCAACTTCGCCAGTGAAGCAGACGGTGAAGAAGACACTGACGCCCTGTCTGATTTTCTTGCACACGCTGCCTTGGAAGCGGGCGAAGGGCAGGCCGCTGAATGGGAAGACTGCGTGCAACTGATGAGCTTGCACTCGGCAAAAGGTTTGGAATTCCCATTGGTATTCCTGTGCGGTATGGAAGAAGGCCTGTTTCCGCACCAGCGCTCGCTGGATGAGCCTGGAGGATTAGAAGAAGAGCGACGCCTGTGCTATGTCGGCATGACCCGGGCGATGGAACAATTGGTACTCACCTGTGCTGAAGTGCGACGGCTACACGGGCGTGAACATGTCGCCAGTCCGTCACGGTTTCTGTCAGAGATTCCGCTCAAACTTACTGAGGATATTCGTGCGGGTGCGGGGCTGCGCACCCGCCCACCCAGAAAAAATAACCCGATCGCGCCAAGGGCTGCCGCCCAGACCCAAGCCAATGGCATTACCCTGGGTGGGCGAGTACAGCATGCCAAATTCGGCGCCGGCACCGTAGTGACGGTTGAAGGCCAGGGCGAGCATGCCCGCGTCCAGGTACGCTTCGAACAAGGCGGTAGCAAGTGGCTGGTGCTGGCATACGCCAAGCTTGAGTCCTGTTAAGTCGCGCCAGAGGCAATCAGGTTCGCCAATCACAGGTAACTCCGCCGCGCATGATCACGCCTGTGAAACTGGCAATGCCCACACCAAACGGCTCTTGGCCGGGTGTGGCGGCCAGATGGGACTGGCCGAACAACCAGGGCAGTAAGGAATATCCCCGTTAAGGTCGATCGAGGTGATCGGCCCGCTGACTTTAGTCGAAACCAGGCGATTCGCGCTCACGCTGTACTTTGATAAAGCGTGAATCAAAAGACAGCTTGCCGGCAGTAGTCGAATACTCATCGATCACTCGCCAGAACGGCGTCACCTTATCAAGGGGCACGCCATCATTCATGGCCTCATAAGCAGCCTCGGCCACGATACGCAGGCAGATACCAGTCACCAAAGGGCAACTGACCTCGGCCTGGTAGCGTTTTGCCAGGCGTGCCCGCAATCCGACTGAATCAATAAATCGACCAGGCCGAACAGAGCGTATATAGCGATCAACTATCGCCGGCGTGGGAATCAGCATTAACTGCCCTGCCTGAATCCCGGCAAAGCGCTTTGGCGCCGCCTTGACCTCATGAGCCCTGCCACCCGCCAGTTTTTCACGCCAGTATCGTGGCCCGCGCGATTTCAACTTCTTCATCTGGTCACGCTCAATGGTTCTGGTATGAGTTCTGGCGCAGTGCCGGCAGGAATCGACTAATGATGGTCATCAAATATAGGCCAGCACAACGCCTGCAAAAACAAAGCCTCCAAACCAGATATTGTTAAGAAAAGCCTTGAGGCACTGGGTTCGATCCCGCTCTGCACAAAGGCGATTCTGGTACAAAGCCGTAGCCCCAGCGCCTGCCAGGCCAGCGTAGAACCAGCTGTTCAGTCCCAGATACTGACCAACCAACACCAGGGTGATCAGTGCCAGCGCCTGCAACACGGCATTAATCGCCAGATCAAAACGCCCAAACAGTATTGCGCTCGACTTGATGCCGGCTTTGAGATCATCCGGGCGATCGGCCATGGCGTACATGGTGTCGTAGGCCACTGTCCACAGCAGGTTAGCCAGCACCAGCGACCAGGCGAGCGCTCCCACCGTTTTATCCTGGGCTGCAAAAGCCATTGGAATCCCCCAGGAAAATGCCAACCCCAGATAAACCTGCGGTAGGTAGGTAAAACGTTTTGCCAGAGGATAGGTCACCGCAATAGCCCCCCCAACAAACGCCAGCACGAGCGTCTCGCGGTTAAGGGTCAATACCAGGCCCAGCGACAGCGCCATCAGAAAAGCGAACAACACGAGTGCCTCAAATGGGCTCACCGCACCCGTCGCGAGTGGACGATTGCGGGTACGCGCAACATGGGGGTCAAAATCCCGGTCCAGATAATCGTTGATGACACACCCCGCCGCCCGCATGGTCACCACACCCAGCACGAACACCAACACGATTTGCGGTTGCGGGCGCCCCTCCCCTGCAATCCACAGCGCCCAAAGTGTCGGCCAGAGCAGCAGTAGCCATCCGACGGGTCGATCAAGACGCGCCAGTCGCCAGTATTGAATCCAGCGCTTACGCATCGGAAAAATCCAGCCCGTGACCCAGCCATCGTGCAATCAACTCCGGCGCCTGATCCGGGTTATCCCGCAGCAACCGGGTCGCTGTAGTCTGTACTGCCGGCAACAATGCCCTGTCTCGGGCAAGATCCGCGACCCGGAACTGCGGCACGCCGCTCTGGCGCGTGCCCAGTAGTTCACCAGGGCCACGCAGTTCAAGATCTTTCTGGGCAATCGCAAAACCATCGGTGGTCTGGCGCAAAGCAGCCAAACGCTCCCGCGCCAGCGCGCCCAGCGGCGGCTGGTACATCAGCACGCACGTCGACTGGCGATCCCCGCGGCCCACCCGGCCGCGCAGCTGATGCAGTTGTGACAGGCCCAGACGCTCCGCGTTCTCAATGACCATTACAGAAGCCTCGGGTACGTCGACCCCCACCTCGATGACGGTGGTCGCCACCAACACATCTGTACGGCCACAACGAAAATCATTCATCGTGGCTTCTTTTTCTGCTGAGGGGGTGCGGCCATGCAACAAGGCAATCACCAAGCCCGGCAGTTCGGCGCGCAACGTTTCGGCACGACTGGTCGCCGCCTGTACCGCCAGCACCTCAGAATCCTCCACCAGCGGGCAGACCCAGTATGCCCGGTGGCCACGGGCGCAGGCTTCGCGGATGCGGTCCTGCACCTCTAAACGTCGACTGTTTGATAACGCCACTGTTTCCACTGGCTGTCGCCCTGGCGGCATTTCATCGATCACTGAGATATCCATGTCGGCATACATCACCATGGTCAGCGATCGTGGAATTGGCGTCGCGCTCATGATGAGCTGGTGCGGTGCATGATCATCTATGCGTCCTTTGTCGCGCAAAGCGAGCCGCTGGGCAACGCCAAAGCGGTGCTGTTCATCAACAACGACCAGTCCGAGCTGGTCGTACGACACATCATCTTGAAACAAAGCATGAGTGCCAATCGCAACCCGGGCCTGACCGTTAGCCAGTGAAGTGCAAACTTGCCGACGTTCACGCTTGCTTAAGCGCCCACTTAACCACACTGGCTCAAGGGAAAGCCGGGACAACCAGGATCGAAAAACAGCCAGATGCTGTTCGGCAAGTAGTTCAGTAGGCGCCATCACAACGGCCTGTTGGCCCGCCTCAACGGCTGCAACAACGGCAGCGGCTGCCACGATCGTTTTGCCTGAGCCTACATCACCTTGTACTAGCCGCAATGCCGGGTGTGCCTTAGCTATATCTGCGAGTATTTCGCCGATCGCCCGCTGCTGCGCACCGGTGAGATCAAAACCCAGTTGCCCACGCAGGGTCGGCCAGAGCCTGGCTGAAGGCGGGATCGGCGTTGCCGACAGCGCATCACGTTGGGTCCGGCGCCCGCGCAGTGCCAGGTGGTGGGCAAGCAACTCTTCAAAAGCCAGTCGGTGCTGGGCTGGGTGCGTGCCTGCTCGCAATGCAACCAGATCTGAACCAGGCGGCGGGTGGTGCAACAACGCCAGAGCCTCTCCAAGTGATAGATGTACCGAAACAGTTTCAGGAAACTCGCTCACAAGCTCAGGGATATCTTGACCACATCTGGCCAGCGCCTGTCCGGCAAGATCACGCCATTTAGGCTGACTGATACCTTCGGTGCCAGGATATACCGGGGTCAGTGTCGCCTCTGTGATGCTGTGATCCAAAGAATCCAGCAAGCGATATTCGGGATGCACCATTTCCAAACCCGATGGGCCGGCACGGACTTCACCATAACACTGGATGCACCCTCCGCGGTGCAGGCCACGCTGCTGCGCTCCACTGAAATGAAACTGGCGCATGGTCAAACGGCCCGTATCATCTGAAATCACGGTGACCAAACTGCGGCGGCGCCCAAAGCGCGCACCGCTGATTTCTATGCGTCCGTGAATCAACGCCTCACTGCCCGGACGCAGACTGCCGATGGGGGCCAGGGTCGTGCGATCCTGGTAACGCAGCGGAAGATGAAACAGCAGATCGACAACTGTGTTGATGCCCAGCCGACCGAGCTTTGCCCCCAGTTGCGGTCCAACCCCTTTTAAAGCGGTAATCGCTAAAGGTTCGGTGTCCCCCATTAGAAATCCGGCTTCAACAGACCCTGAAACACTGTTTGATACACCCCTTGTTGCAAAAGCCCCGCCACTCCTTGCTCGGCAACCGCAGCGGCCAACTAATCGGGTAGATGGAGTACTGCCTCCACCTCGACCGGAACCCCTTTGGGTAAGCCTGCGACGGCTACCGTTGCCCGTGCTGGGTAGGGCGACTCGAAATACTCAGTCATTACCTTGTTCACTTGAGGAAACTGTTCCAGATCGACCAGGTAGATGGTTAGCTTGACGATATCGGCAAGGCTGCCACCGGACGCGCGCGCCACGGCAGCAAGGCTGTCAAAAACCCGCCGGGTCTGCACTTCGATATCGCCCTCAACAATTTCCATTGTCGCGGGGTTCAGTGGAATCTGTCCGGACAGGTAGACCACCTGGCCTACGCGGATCGCCTGTGAGTACGGGCCAATGGCATCCGGTGCGTCGTCGGTACTGATGGGTTCTCTAGTAGTCATAAGGATTTCCTGTGATGAGTTGTAGCCAGAACACGATTACCCCACGGAGGCCAATTGGAACAGATTACCGGCTCGACCGCATATATCAACTCTACACTCGTACCAGGTAGGTTTGCGCCGCTCATATTTACACCACGCAGCGTCACGTCCGTCCGGTGTGCATGCACCAGGTAGTCGCCGAAGAATCGCCTAGGTTTTTCCGTTCCAGCGATCACGCCGACGGCTGATGAAGGGTTGAATAGAGTTGTCAGGGACTAACCCCAAGGAGGTGGGGGGCGGTAGAGGTGCGCGGCTGGCTTCAAAGGTGGGTCTTTCTTGGTGGCAAAGCAATATTGAAAATGACTAAAATTTCTCCGTCCCGAGGTACGTGTCCCACATCAGCCTCTAACTACGCAACCTGTGTACGGTACATAGAGCGCCCCTCAAGCAACGACGTCTACCTACGCTGGTACCTCTCTTACTCACTTATGTGACCCCCATCACACCTACCCCGTACTCCTGCCCAATAACGTGATGAAGCACACATCTTTGATCTTGGTATTACATAACAATGGCTGTACTGGAATCAACCAGCCAAACAACTATTCAAGGGGACAGACATGAACGCACAACACAACGAAATGACAATGGATGAGATGGATCAGGTAAATGGTGGAATGTATTTACCGGGGCGCGAAGGGCCTGCAAGGCCATTGGCCTTTTGGTGGGTTGTTTTGGCCGCTGTAGGCGCCGGCGTCATCTGGGGTGCAGGCAAAGTGAGTGATGGCCTGGACAAGGTACAACAAGCCGCCGATGACTCAAAAAAATAGATACTAACGAAGGAATTGACCAGCCAAACATATTCAAGGAGATTAAAGATGACTAAGCAGAAACAGATGACAGAGAAGGAGTTAGATCAGGTGTCTGGTGGACCGCACATTAGGAACTTTAATGGTATTTGTTATGGCTGTTGGGATGACAGGCCGGGCATCATAGAAAAACGCAATAACCTGCAAGAGGCATGCGCTAACGGCACCACTGGGCAACGGCAAGCCCAGCACATTTGGACAGCAGGCGGCACCACTAGTTAACAGATAGCCCCGCTCATACGGGGTTCTCTTTTATGTGATCCCCATCACATTTCCCAGTTGAGTCACCACCACGACAGGCGTATGCTTTCAGGCGTAACCACAGGAGAAACGCTATGAGCAAAGAAAACCTAGACCAATTCATTCAGAAAGTGACAGACAGTGAAGAACTCCAAGCCCGTATTGGTGAAGAGATGGATGCCGATTCGCTGATTGCACTAGGTGCAGAACACGGCTGTGAGTTCAGTGCTGATGATCTAACGGCAGGCGCTGAGTTAAGTGATGAGGAGTTGGATGGAGTGGCGGGAGGGCTTATCGCCATTATCGCTATCGCGGCTCTTAAGGAAAAACTGGATGCATCCTCCGCGGCGCAGGCCACGCTTAAGTACCGGAGTATCAATAAACCCCAACTAAATTCAGTTGGAGATGCTTATAATTACTAAAGCAACTGACGATGTCCGGCGATAATTTACACGTGCAGTGTCTACTATTAGCCCAAAGACACTCCCACCGACATTCACCGGTTAAAGCCTGCATCAAGCAACCTGACCTCCTGCTGGTCATCAACCGGCAGTGAGGGTGTTTAGGTTATCCCGGTGTTTGAAATGCCACGCCGGTAGGTGGACACGACATATCAATAACTAGTTCGATGATTGGAGTAGATAGGGGTCAATCTCAGACGATTCCAGACTGACCGAAGTTATGCCTCCCGGCATATGTTGCATGGAGTTGATGAACTGCCATACTGTGGCGCTTCTGGTTGGCGAAGCAAAAAGAAAACGATTTTCATAGCCCCCTGCGATTCGATGCTCAGGACGCTCTTTATCTTTAATAGCAGCAGATTCACGGTCCTGATTTGAGTTTCACAAAACAGTTACTAAAAACAAGGAACAATTAATGTCTGAAATTATGAACCGCCAGATTCAAATGGCGTCACGTCCAGTGGGTAATCCTGCTCCAAAAGATTTCTGCCTTGTTGAAGGAAAGATTCCAGATGTGGCTGAAGACCATCTGCTCGTTCGAAATCGTTTTCTCTCTTTGGACCCCTACATGCGTGGAAGAATGAGCGCTGCCAAGTCTTACGCCAAACCTGTAGAAGTGGGTGAGGTGATAACGGGCGGCACGGTGGGGCAAGTGACCAAATCCCGTCACCCCGGCTTTGTGGAAGGTGACCTCGTGGTGGCTAATGGAGGCTGGCAGGAGTATTCCGTGATAAAGGGGGCTGAATGCAAAAAGGTTAATCCTTCGTGGCCTTCGCCTTCACTGGCTCTTGGGGTACTGGGTATGCCTGGGGTGACCGCATACACCGGCATGAAAAACATCGGCAAACCAGTAGCAGGAGAAACCGTTGTGGTGGCGGCTGCTTCTGGCGCTGTGGGTTCAGTGGTTGGGCAGATTGCCAAAATCCACGGTGCCCGGGCAGTCGGGATTGCTGGAACTATGGAGAAGTGCCGCTTTGTTATAGACGAACTGGGTTTTGATGACTGCCTGATGCACAAGGAGCCTGATTTTCCCGAAAAACTCAAAAAAGCCTGTCCAGACAAGATCGATGTTTACTTTGAAAATGTCGGGGGCAAGGTATTTGAAACAGTGGCCCCGTTGCTGAATAATTTTGCACGTATTCCAGTTTGTGGACTGATAGCCCACTACAATGATACCCAGTTGCCTGAGGGACCAAATACCGCGCCGTTGATCTTGCGTGATATTCTGGTCAAGCGTCTTACCTACCGTGGGTTCATTGTCTGGGATTTTGCAGCACAGGAGCAAGAAGCACTTGAGTCTCTGGCAGGGTGGATCAACGAAGGCAAGCTAAAGTACCGTGAAGATGTTGTCGATGGTCTTGAAAATGCGCCCGAAGCCTTCATGGGCCTGCTGCAGGGTAAAAACTTCGGCAAGTTGATTGTCCGTCTTGGGTAATCTGGCTTTCATCAGACGTTCTGTTGCAACCGTCAGGCCAGAAATCTAGGTAGGAGCTTGCTTGTTGGCTCGACACGCAGAACAAATATTTGCTATCGTTATGTGGATGGGGATAGTCTGCCCTTGTTAGCAACCATCAATTTTTTAGAACATAGTTCTTGAACTAAGGAGTGAGATCAATGTCCACACTAATGAAGAAATCTTTCGATGACCCAGATGAAGTGAAAACACCTGAAAAAACTCACGCTGCCACGGTGAATTTCGGGACAGTTGCAGCAACAAAGATTGTGGCTCAACCCGGTTGGAAATGGTCAGAGTGTATAAAACCCCATGTTGGCGGTGATAGCTGCCAGGCGGGGCATGTAGGCATGGTTTTACAAGGAACTATTCACGTGGTTTCCGATGATGGATCAGAAATAACAGTCACCGCTGGAGACGCCTATACTTTTGCGCCGGGTCATGATGCCTGGGTTGTAGGCGACGAAGAATTCATTGCTTATGAGTTTAACAATGCGGGCAAAGATTACGCAGTCTGGCAGTCAAACTAAAGAAACAATCATTTGCATCTAGGGGCTTCTTTAATCAAGAGGCCCCTTTTTCTTGTTAAGACGGATTAGATAAGTCGTTTTCTAATAGCGGCGGCATAGCCGAACAAGCATCGTACTCATGGTGCGGCCAGCGTATGTCCAACGGCCGCCTGTCCAGGCTTTGCGCCCAGGGCACGGTTGGTACAGTTTGGAAGTGATAGTCATCAACCGCGTGAGCGCGACACCCGGATTACCGAACGACGCGCTCGCAACCGACGGATAATTCTCGCCAGATGCTTACGGTCGCTCACCTCGATGGTAAACCGAATTGCAGAATTACGATCATCACGTGCTGTCACCAGAACATGGTTGATGTTCGAATCTTCCTCGGCGATCACAGACGCGAGAGTCGCAAAAACACCCCGTCGATTGATCACCTCGAGACGGATATCGGCCTCGAAAGTTGTCTTGAGCTCAGTCGACCACTCGACACCGACCCAAGTATCCGGGCGTTTGCTCTGCTCCCGGGCGTTGGGGCAGGCTGGGCGATGGATAACAATACCGCGCCCGCGTGAGAACAAGCCGACAATCGAATCACCGGGGATCGGCCTGCAGCATCGAGCGTAGGAGACGCTCATGCCTTCAACCCCGCGTATTGGCAAGGGCTCTTCATGGCTTATAGGGCCACTGGAATCTGGCAACAATTGCCGGGCAACCACCATCGGCAACCGCCTGCCCATACCGATATCGGTCAGCAGTTCGTTCCAATCCTCAAGGCCGATGTGCTTGAGTAACTGAATTTTCTGATCAGTTCGCAAACGGGTCGTAAGGCCCAGCGCCTTCAGCGCCCTCTCTAACAGCTGGCGCCCGAGTTTACTGGCATCGCCTTCTTGCTGGTGCTTAAGAAAATCACGGATTGCAGCACGTGCCTTGGCAGTGACCACATAGTTTAGCCACAACGGCGTGGGTATCGCCGAGCGAGCAGTCAACGCCTCAACGTGGTCACCGTTGCTCACAGTGTGATGTAGCGGCACTGGCTCGTTATTAACCCGGGTACCGATGCAGTGATTACCAACATCCGAGTGCACCGCATAGGCAAAATCCAGCGCACTGGAACCCTTAGGCAGTTTCTTGATATCGCCATGTGGGGTAAACACGTAAACCTCATCTGGATACAGATCGACCTTCAGGTGCTCGAGGAATTCTGAAGGGTTGCCGGCCTGCTTCTGGGTATCCAGCAGATCCATCAGCCAGTGATGTGCGGGCATAGGTGCGCCGCTCTTGCCTTTGCCCGTCTTGTAACGCCAGTGCGAAGCAACACCGGTCTCCGCCGTACGATGCATATCGGTGCTACGAATCTGGACCTCAATACTCTGGCCAAAAGTGCCGAACAACAGCGTGTGCAGCGACTGGTACCCGTTGGCCTTCGGTATAGCGATGTAGTCCTTGAACTTACCCGGCACCGGCTTATAGGTATTGTGAATCACACCCAACGCCCGGTAACAATCATCCACCGTGCGCACGATGACACGAATCGCAAAAATATCGCGCATCTCGGACATGGGCACCCGGCGCGAGCGCATTTTGCGATAAACACTGTAGATATTTTTCTCTCGGCCTTCCACCACTCCCTCGAGACCCACTTCCGCCAGTTCTGACTCGATCTTGGCCGTGGTCTTTTCGATAATAGCGCGGTGATTGCCACGACGCTTATCGAGCTCCTTGCGGATGATGTTGTAACGCTTGGGGTAAAGATTGCAGAAACTCAGATCTTCGAGTTCCTGGGTCCACGTACGCATCCCCAACCGATTAGCGATTGGCGCAAAAATATCCAGTGTCTGGGTAGCGATCCGCTTACGTTTATCTGCTTTGAGCGCTCCCAACGTACGCATGTTGTGGATGCGGTCGGCGAGCTTGATCAGAATAACCCGAATGTCCTGGGCCATCGCCAGCAGCATTTTGCGGAAATTTTCTGCTTCGGCATGTTCGCGCGATTCAAACTCGATCTGGTCGATCTTGCTGACACCGTCAACCAGTTGCGCCACATCCTTGCCAAAGCGAGTCGAGAGCTCATCCTTCGCGGTGGGCGTGTCTTCGATAACATCATGCAGCAGCGCCGCCATGATGCTCCGACTATCCAGTCGTATGTCGGCGAGAATCCGGGCAACAGACAGGGGATGGAATATGTAGGCCTCGCCGCTGTGGCGTACCTGGCCTTCATGGGCTTCAGCGCCAAAAAGGTAGGCCTCGTATATGGCCTTGACCTCCTGCGAATCGAGATACTGCTCGACGATCCCTAGCAGGTCGCTGATCAGCAGGCGCCCCTCGCCGGCGGCGGGAGCATCCTGCGTGATTTCAGTTTGAGGGCTTGCTCTCCGCGTCGGTGCCGGTGTCGTCGGCATCTTGCGCTTCCTCGTTACTGTCGTTTGCGGCTGACTCACCGATAGGTGCCGCTTCGATCAGATCGGCTACGGCGGCAACAAATTCGGTTGCTGTGGAGTCGGTGTCCGGCAACGCCTTGGTGCTGACTTCAGATCCAGCAGCGGATGCATCGGCGGTGCCTTTGCTGTCTTCGCCCTGTGGCGCATCGTCAGTCTCCTCGGCCGCTGCGAATGCTTCCTCCAGTTCCTTCATCGGGTCGACTACCTTTTCTTTGAGGATTTCGTTGGTCACCATGCCCTCAGCGATCTCGCGAAGTGCGATCACGGTATGTTTGTCGCGGTCTTCGGGAACCAGCGGATCAGCACCGAGTTGTAATTGACGGGTACGCCGGGCAGCAACCAAAACCAGCTCAAATCGGTTCTCAACGTTCTCAAGACAATCCTCGACTGTAATTCTTGCCATCAATATTTCTCCAGAAAGCATGTCGCCCAGAACGGGCCTGGCACAGACCGAGGGCGACGGAATGACTACAAACAGCCAACCCCGGTATTTTCTTGAAACAACCGCTAAAGGCTTGCTCTTGAAACAACCGCTAAAGGCTTGCTGCGTCAGATGTTTTTAGTCTAACGTTTTTTGCGCAATGCACAAGGGCCTCGATGTTGAAGCCGTGGGCTGAGATGGGTGCAACCCCGTTTAGAACCAGGGCACGCAGCTCCACCAGCGCCGTGGCAAAGTCCGCGTTGACCATGATGTGATCGTACTCAACATAGTGGCTCATCTCGCTGGCTGCCTCGGCCATCCGCTCCCGAATCTCCTTAGCACTGTCCCGCCCACGGGACACCAAACGCCTAGCGAGGGCCTCAGCAGATGGTGGCATTATGTAAACACTGACCACATCGGCGACGCTACGACGAACTTCCTGTGCACCCTGCCAGTCAATATCCAGAACCACACTTTTGCCTCTGGCAAGAAACTGGTCTACCGCGGTACGCGAGGTTCCGTAGCAATGACCGAACACTCGTGCGTATTCAAGAAAATCTCCTGCCTCAATCATGTGCTCGAATGCGAGCTCATCGACAAAGAAGTAATCGACCCCATTCGTTTCCCCTTCGCGGCGGGGACGTGTGGTATGGGACACTGAGGCCACGACGGTGTCGCAACTTTCGACCAAGGCGCGAGCCAGGCTACTCTTACCCCCGCCCGAAGGCGCGGACAGGATAACTACATGAGCTGGGATGGCTGCAGTTTGCGGCATAACCCGGTTACTCGATGTTCTGCACCTGCTCACGCATCTGCTCAATCAAGACCTTCAAATCGACCGATGCGCTGGTTTGCTCGAGCTGTGCCGACTTAGATCCGAGCGTGTTGGCTTCTCGGTTCAATTCCTGCATCATAAAATCCAGTCTGCGGCCAACTGGTTCCGTCCGGGTTAGTATCTGCTCCACCTCGTCCAGGTGTAAGCCCAATCTATCCATCTCTTCGGTGACCTCGCTGCGCGCAAGCAATATCACTACCTCCTGCTCCAAACGTTCCGGATCCACCTGCTCAACCATCTCCATCAGGCGCTGTTCCAATCGCTGCCGCTGCGCCTTGGCAATATCCGGCAATTGAGCGGTTAGCGAACCGAGGATTCCCCGCGCCATCGCGATCTTGTCTTTCAGGATACCGGCCAAAGCGGTGCCTTCACCTTCCCGACTATCGGTGAGCTCGCTGAGCGCCCCACGCAACAGATCGGCGGCAGCGTCAGCGAGGACTTCATCGTCTACCGCCGGCGCAGACATCACGCCTGGCCATTTCAGTATTTCACTGATCTGTAGCGGCTTGGCATCGGGCACGATAGCGCGAACACGATCCGACCAATTCGCGAGGTGGCCGACCACTTCGACATCGATGTCGCGTTCAGCCACATCCGCTGATGGCGGTGTGTAGCGCAGTAGGGCATCAACTCGACCACGGTTAACCACGGCACTGATGGCATCACGAAAAACGCCCTCGGCAAAACGCAGCTCCTCTGGCAGCCGCATCGCGACTTCACGATAGCGGTGATTAACACTTCGCACCTCCCATGTCATCTGACCCAAGGGCGTTTCCGCCGTGCGACGGGCGAAAGCAGTCATGCTCTTTGCCAAAGGAATTCTCCAAAATATTACAGGTTAGGCCGAAATAACTGACGGCAGCGCTCACTTGGGCCACTGACATCGGGTAAGCAACTATACTGTATTCTGTGTTTTTTTCGCCTGGCGCTGGTTGGCAACCATCCAGCTCACCCTATGTCCAGCAGACTGCCTCTGCAGAACGGCTACATCCTCAAGGGCTACACCATTAGCGAAGTCCTCGGTGGTGGTGGCTTCAGCCTGGTCTACCTTGCGAGCAACGAGCTGCAGCGCGGCAAGATGGTTATCAAGGAGTACTGTCCACAGGATCTGGTAGCCCGCCAGACCGATGGCGCGATCGAGCCCAACTCGCCACTGGCTCAAGCCCCATTTCGCCAGGGCCTGGAACGCTTCCGCTTAGAAGCCCAAAGAATGAGCGAAGTGAAACATCCCAATATTATCAGCGTTAGTGAATACTTTGAAGCGAACAACACCCTATATATGGTGATGGCGCATGAAGAGGGGCGTGACTTGCGCTGGTTTATCAAGAAACTTGCGGGGCAATTGGACTGGGATTTTTTGAAGCAGGTTTTCCCAGCCATCGGCGAAGGACTCTGGCGCATGCACCAGCACGGTGTGGTGCACCTGGATGTCAAACCAGCCAATGTTCTACTGCGTACCAGTGGCCAGCCGTTGCTGCTGGATTTCGGTGCGGCGCAAACCCTTAGCGACGACGATCGCTTTGGCTCCTTTCAGACCCTGACTCATGGTTTCGCACCGCCAGAGCAGTATCTGGACGGTAACCTTGGTACCTGGACCGACATTTACGGCCTGGCCGCAACTATCTACAGCTGTATTACTGGGTCATCTCCGCCACCGGCATTAAAACGCCAAGAGGGTGCAACACTGGAAAAACTGACCGTATCCCGGACCGGGCAGTACCCCTACACATTACTGAAGACCCTCGAGGCTGCGTTATCACTGGATTACGGCGAACGCCCAGCTGATATGGGCGCTTTCCTTTCGCTGGCTTTCGGCGCCCCCCAGGGTGGATAACATCTTTATTTTGATGTTCATCTCCTATCAGGTGATCTCCTCTAGGCGGTTGATTCAGTCGGTGTAATCTCCTTTCGGTTTTTGAGTTAAGGGTTTGGGCTTTAGGCAAGCTCTGGGTCCGGGAAAATACGCCTGATAAACAACCTGTTTTGCTGTTATTTACATTGAACCCAAAACTTTAGACCACTTTATCAGTGGATGATCTTGCGCCAATCGTGGTCAAGCCATCTATTCAAAGGGGGGATCACATTTTCGCAAATAGCCAGGCGGTTCTAATAGCTGACTTCCCCAAACATTCAACAGTAATGTCAGCAAACGCTGAGTTTTATCGCAGTTTTAAAATAGTTGACTCAGTGGTACAGTGGCGCCTCTATTGGTCTGACCAGCTTACCATTTCATTATGAATCGAGAACGCGTTTCGGACGTTGTGGTTCGGAAAATTGAGCAGTTGATTCTTGAGGGAGCACTGAAGCCTGGTGACCGCCTGCCGGCAGAGCGTAAGTTTGCTGTACAGCTCGGGGTCTCACGGCCCTCACTACGCGAGGGCCTACAGATTCTCTCCGCGCGTGGACTGCTAACGACACAGGGCCGCGGCGCCACCGAAGTGGCTGAGAGTCTTAATCCCGCTCTGGAAAATCCGCTGCTGGAACTGATCAGCACCTCACCCGATGCGCAGCAGGACGTCTTGGAACTGCGCCACGCGATCGAGTCCATGGCGGCATATCATGCCGCCGCCCGGCGCACTGAAACCGATATGGAGATGCTGCGCGCAGCTTACAAGCGAATGATTATCTCTCATGGCCAAGATGACGCCGTGATCGAAGCCAAAGCCGATGCAGACTTTCACCTCGCGGTCGGTGAAGCCTCGCACAACGTGGTGCTGGTCCACGTGATGCGCAGCCTGTTCTCGCTGCTGCGCCGCAGTATCCATTACAACCTGGAGAACCTGTACCAGCGGCCTGATAACTTCAAGCATCTTCGCGATCAGCACTATCATCTGATGAATGCGATACTGGATGGCAATCCACAGGCCGCCAAGACCGCCTCGGATAATCACATCAGTTATGTCGAGAAAACGCTTCAGGATATGAACATTCATAGGCAACGTGAAGCCCGCGCTCATCGTCGTGTAGCCGGTCTAGCCTTATCTTGATTGACCCAGATGGTTAACCGTCCGGCACGACTGCTGGGTTGCCCCTTCTCTAGTAGGAACGATTCGGTTGCCCTAAAATCATTGAGCAAGCCACAAGGGCTGGCGTCCTTGTCTATAGTATTAATGGTATACGACACACCACTGAAATCAACGTTGCTATGCTGCGATACGCGCTGATCCTTTTTTTCGTGCTCTGTGGAGCCTGGTTGTTGTTATCCGGGCAGTGGACAGTTCTGCTTCTGAGTCTTGGTATCGCATCAGTATTGCTGGTGGTTCTATGCGCGAAGCGTTTAGGCATACTGGATGCTGAGGGTTTGCCGCTGAGACTACTTCCAGGGCTGGCACGCTACGCGCCCTGGCTGGCTGGGCAGATCATCCACGCCAGCGTGGATGTGGCACGTCGTATCGTCGATCCACGCTTGCCAATAAGCCCTTCAATCATCCATGTCGACGCCGGCCAACGCAGCGCCGTGGGTCGGGTCAGTTACGCCAATTCGATCACCCTGACACCCGGGACAATCTCGCTAGATGTCGCTGACAACCAGATAGAAGTGCATGCCCTGACGGATGACGCGGCTGAGGAGTTAACTCGAGGAGAAATGGCTCGGCGCGTATGCTCCATGGAGGACGAGTAATGTTCACGCTTACCGGCATCGCGCTACTGGTCACTATGGTGCTGGCTCTGATTCGGGCAATCAAGGGGCCCACCGTCTATGACCGGATTCTGGCCTCGAACGCCTTGGGCACCAAGACCGTGCTGATGATCGCGGTGCTTGGCTTTATCGTCGGTGAGCCAGACTTGTATATTGACATCGCTCTGATGTACGCCCTGATCGGCTTCATCGGTACCGTCGCTGTCCTCAAGGTATCCGAGTTCGGCGACCTTGGTCAGGCACAGTCACCGCGCGACGGAGACAAATCATGAACCTCGCGCTAGACCTTATAAGCGATGCCCTGTTGGTTATCGGTGCACTGTTCACCCTGGTAGGTGGCATTGGGCTACTGCGCCTGCCGGATGTCTTCACTCGCCTGCATGGCGCCGGCATTACCGATACCCTGGGGGCTGGCGCCATTTTGCTGGGGCTTGCCCTGGCAGCCGGCTGGAGTTTGCTGCTGGGCAAACTGCTATTACTTCTGGCGATACTGGCGCTACTGAACCCCTCTGCTTCACATGCCCTGGCGCGCGCGGCCAGGCATGGTATCCGCAGACCCTGGCTTGATGATCCGAAAATCTAAGTGCTGATCGAGGCCATCAATATCGTGCTGCTGGGCATGTTGGCACTAACCGCGCTTGCCGCAGTTCGGCTGCATGACCTTTTTGCCGTGACCATAATGTTTGGTATCTACAGCCTGCTCGCTGCGGTCGTGTTCGTGGTTCTGGATGCGGTAGATGTGGCATTTACCGAGGCGGCTGTAGGTGTCGGCATTTCGACAGTATTGATGCTGGCGACCATTGGTCTGGTGGGCAGGCACGAGCAGCGCCCGGCACACCGACCGCTGCTGCCGCTGCTGGTGGTTGCGGTCACTGGCGCGGCGCTGGTCTATGGCACACTCGACATGCCTTTTTTCGCTGACCCAGCCGCCCCCGTACATCAACACGTTGTGCCGTACTACCTCGGTAAATCACCTGAGCAAACCGGCATCCCTAACGTTGTCACCAGCATTCTCGCGAGTTACCGCGGTTACGACACCCTGGGCGAGTTGGCGGTGATTTTTACCGCTGGGGTCGGGGTTCTGGCTCTGCTTGGCCTGCGGCGACGTAAACGACCTGCGAAAGAGCACCCAACGCCATGAGAGACAATCCGGTTCTACGCATTGTCGCCAAAATCATCATCCCGGTGATCCTGCTATTTGCCCTTTACGTACAGTTTCATGGTGACTTCGGTCCGGGTGGTGGTTTTCAGGCCGGGGTCATCTTCGCTGCTGGATTTATTCTTTACGGCTTGGTGTTCGGTACCGAAGCCCTGCGCAACGCCATACCGCCAGGGCTGTTACGGTTTGTTATCGCACTTGGGCTGGTCTTGTATGCCGGAGTTGGCGCAACAACAATGCTGCTGGGCTCAGATTACCTTGCTTACGGTGCGCTCGCCGACGATCTGATAGGCGGCCAACACCTGGGAATCTTCCTGGTTGAACTTGGGGTTGGCATCACTGTAAGTGCAGTAACAGTCACCATCTTCCTGGCCTTTGCCGGGCGCAACGATCCGTGAACGTCGCTGGACTGTACAACTACTGGATCGTCATCCTGCTGATGATGACCGGTTTCTACGTGGTGATCTCCAGTGGCAATCTGGTCAAGAAAATCATCGGGTTGAACCTGTTCCAGGCCTCGGTTTTCATTCTTTATATCAGTATGGGTAAAGTCATGAACGGCGCCGTACCCATATTGCGCGAAGACGTCACTACTTACTCCAACCCTCTACCCCATGTGCTCATCCTGACTGCGATCGTGGTCGGGGTAGCCACCACTGCCTTAGGTCTCGCGCTCGTCGTGCGAATTCGTGAAGCCTACGGCTCAGTCGAAGAAGACGATATTCATCGCCAGGACGAGTCCTTGTGATTAGTGCGCAACTGCCGGCGCTACAGGTGGTTGTGCCGTTGCTGGCTGCGCCACTGTGCCTGATCTTGCATCGACCCTTTGCAGCGTGGCTACTGACATTCGTTGTCAGCGGCATCTCGCTTCTCGTTTCAATTGCCCTGCTCGGGCAAATACTGGAACAGGGCGTCATCGACTATACCTTCGGCGGCTGGGCGGCGCCGTTTGGTATCGCATACCACATCGATTTCGCCAACGCTTATGTGCTGTTGATCGTCACAGCGATCAGCACAGTGGTGTCCATCTTTGCCAAGCGCAGTGTCGCCAGCGAAATCGAGGCACATAGCCAGGGACTTTTTTACACCGCCTGGCTGCTCTGTCTTACTGGACTGCTTGGCATCACGATAACCGGGGACGCATTCAACCTTTTTGTCTTTCTCGAGATTTCCTCGCTGTCGAGTTACGTACTCATTGCGATGGGAAATGATCGCAAAGCGCTGACGGCGGCCTACCAGTATCTGATCATGGGAACGATCGGCGCAACTTTTATTCTTATTGGGATCGGCCTTTTGTACATGCTGACCGGCACACTAAACATGCTCGACATGGCGCAGCGCTTGATTGCCGTTGCCGACAGTCGCACAGCGCGCACCGGTTTTGCTTTTCTGACGGTGGGTCTGGGCCTGAAGATCGCGCTGTTCCCACTTCATCTGTGGCTGCCCAATGCCTATGCCTACGCGCCCTCAGCAGTCAGCGCCTTCCTTGCGGCTACTGCAACCAAGGTGGCTGTCTACGTCCTGCTGCGCTTTATGTTCTCCGTTTTCGGCATCGACTTCGCACTCGGCGCCATGCCGCTATCGACCATGCTGGTCGTTCTGGGCTCGGTCGCGGTCCTTTCGGCGTCGACAGTCGCTATATTTCAGCACAACCTGAAGAGAATGCTGGCGTACTCCAGCATCGCCCAGATCGGCTACCTGGTACTGGGTGTTAGCCTGGCGACGCCTGCCGGGCTTACGGCCACTCTGCTGCATCTTTTCAACCATGCACTGATGAAGGGCGCACTGTTTCTCGCGCTCGGCTGTATTGCCTGGCGGCTGGGCAGTGTGCGCCTGGGGGACCTGCGCGGACTCGGCTACCGGATGCCCTGGACCATGGGTGTTTTCGTGATTGGCGGTCTCAGTCTGATCGGCCTGCCACTCACCGCGGGCTTTATTAGTAAATGGTATCTGGTGCTGGCCGCTGTGGAGCGAGGCTGGTGGCCCGTTGTCCTTGTCATCATTGCCGGGTCACTGCTTGCCATGATCTATGTCTGGCGCGTGATCGAGACCGCATACCTTGGCAAAACCAAAGAAGCCGTCAGTGGCACCGAAGCGCCGCTGTCTATGCTGGTTCCGGCCTGGCTGCTGGCTATCGCCAATCTGTATTTCGGCATGCATACCGAACTCAGCGCGGGCATTGCATCACAGGCCGCCATGGTGCTGTTCGGGGGACAACCATGAGCGACTCGATGCTATTTCTGATCGTACTGACACCGTTTATCGGAGCCGGGCTGATCGTGGTCACCGGCAACCGGCCCAATCTGCGCGAGACAGTTAGCGTTGCAACTGGCCTATTACTGCTGGCTGAGGTTGCCTCATTGGTTCCGGACGTGCTGGCCGGGGAAACCCCTGGCCTGCTGCTGGCAATACCGGTGCCCGGAGTACCACTGGCACTGCAGGTGGAGCCATTGGGATTACTCTTTGCACTGATTGCCTCGTCTTTGTGGATCGTCACGACGATTTACGCCATCGGCTATATGCGCGGCCATCATGAAATCCACCAAACCCGCTTCTATGCGTTTTTCGCCATCGCAATCGGCGCCACCATGGGAATAGCCCTGGCGCAGAACCTGTTTACGCTATTCCTTTTTTACGAATTATTGACGATCTCGACTTATCCGCTCGTTACCCATGCCGGTACGCCAGAAGCTCGTCGTGGGGGGCGGGTATATCTGGGTGTCCTGATGGGTACCTCCATAGGGTTTTTGCTGCTGGCGGTGATCTGGACCTGGCAGTTAACCGGCACCACCGGCTTTAAGGCAGGTGGCATCCTTGCGGGGCAGGCTTCACCGTTGGTCATTGGGATTCTCTATGGGCTTTTCGCCTTCGGTATCGGCAAAGCCGCACTGATGCCTTTCCATCGGTGGCTACCAGCCGCGATGGTAGCCCCCACTCCGGTAAGCGCACTGTTGCACGCCGTTGCAGTGGTAAAAGCAGGTGTTTTTGCCATCCTCAAGGTCACGGTCTATATTTTTGGTATCGATCTGGTCGGCGGCAGCACGGCCAGCACAGCCCTTTTATGGGTGGCAGCGCTGACTATTATCGGCGCCTCACTTGTCGCGCTGTACCAGGACAATCTCAAACGCCGTCTGGCTTATTCCACCATCAGCCAGTTGTCTTACGTGGTCCTTGGCGCAGTGCTGGCCAACGCGGCCAGCATTTCTGGCGCAGCCGTGCACATCGCTACCCACGCGGTCGGCAAGATCACATTGTTTTTCTGTGCCGGCGCGATTCTGGTGGCTACCCACAAAACCCGGGTCAGTGAACTCGATGGACTCGGTCGGCAAATGCCGCTCACCATGGGAGCATTTCTGATCGCGAGTCTGAGTATCGCTGGGTTGCCACCGACGGGCGGCTTATGGGGAAAATGGTATCTCGCACTCGGAGCGCTTGAAGCGGGCTACGGCATACTGGTCGGGGTTCTGATGCTGAGCACACTGCTGAACATCGCTTATCTTCTACCGATTCCGTTGCGAGCTTTTTTCGGCCAATCGCCTAAAACCGCGGTGCAGTTCAGCGAGGCCCCATTACCCTGCCTGGTGGCCATTGGCATAACCACGGCGGCCTGTGTCACGCTATTTTTCTTTCCTGGCCCAGTTTACCAACTGGCGAGCATGCTGATTCCTTGAGGCTCCGATGAACGACAAGGTCCATATCTTTGACAAACCGCAAAACGTACGGCGGGTGCTGTGGGCGCTGGTCGCTATGTGTATCGCCACCATCGGTGCCGACTTTGTTTACCACCGCCACATCGTGCATCCCTGGGAAGGGGTATGGGGCTTTTATGCCATTTACGGATTTGTCGCCTGCGTGGTACTGGTGCTGGTAGCCAAAGAGTTGCGCAAGCTGCTGATGCGCGCCGAGGATTACTACGATCGTGATGGTTGAACTACCGCCTTTTGTGCTTTTCTACCTGGCGGCGCTGGCAGCTGCGGTGCTACCGCGGCGCGCACGCCAAGTAGTCATGCTGGCCGTACCACTGGTCGGCGGACTCGCACTGATGAATCTCGCCCCAGACCTTCTGGTACGTGTCGCCTTTATGGACCTGTACCTAGAGCCACTGCGCGTTGATAAATTGAGCATGCTGTTCGGCATCCTGTTTCACATCGGCGCATTTATCGGCATTGTCTTCTCGCTACACGTTGATGACCGTAGCCAACATGTTGCAGCGTTGCTGTACGCCGGCAGTGCAATCGGGGCGGTATTCGCGGGCGACCTTTTGACCTTGTTCTTGTTCTGGGAAATACTGGCCCTGACCTCGGCGTTTCTAATATTTGCCAACCGCACTGATCGGGCCTGGGGTGCCGGCATGCGTTACCTTGTGATCCAGGTGCTTTCGGGCGTGCTACTGCTCGCCGGAGCGCTGATGCTGTATCGGCACAGCGGCTCGCTGGCCTTTAACCATATCGGTTTGAATGGCGCGGGAAGCTTCCTGATCTTTATCGCCTTTGGCATCAAGTGCGCCTTTCCCCTGCTGCACAACTGGCTCACGGATGCCTACCCCGAGGCCACCCCGACCGGCACGGTTTTTCTCAGCGCCTTTACCACCAAGGTCGCGGTCTACGCTCTGGCGCGTGGCTTTGCCGGCACCGAGGCACTGGTCTACATCGGCGCGACCATGACCTGTTTTCCGATCTTTTACGCCGTGATTGAAAACGACCTGCGCCGCGTGCTTGCCTACAGCATGATCAACCAGATCGGCTTCATGGTCGTGGGCATTGGCCTGGGTACGGCGCTGGCTATGAATGGTGCGATCGCTCACGCCTTTAACGATGTGATCTTTAAAGGCCTGCTGATGATGTCGATGGGCGCCGTACTGCACATGACTGGGCGCATCAATGGCTCTGATCTGGGCGGGCTGTACAAAAGCATGCCTATTACCGCCGGCCTGTGCATCGTCGGCGCAGCATCGATCTCGGCCTTTCCGCTTTTCAGCGGCTTCGTCAGCAAATCCATGGTTATGGTCGCGGTGCTGGAAGAAGGTCACCCGGGGGTCTGGCTGGCACTGCTATTCGCATCGGCAGGTGTATTTCACCATGCCGGTATCAAGATTCCTTTTTTCGCTTTTTTCTCCCACGACAGTGGTATCCGGACCACCGAGCCACCGCTAAACATGCTGGCCGCGATGGGTCTGGCGGCTGTGCTTTGCGTCTTTATCGGCTGTTATCCGTGGGTACTTTATGAACTGCTGCCATTCTCGACGGGCTATGCGCCTTTCGACGGCAGCCATATATTGGCGCAGATCCAGTTGTTGGTTTTTTCAGCCGCTGCGTTTGCCTGGCTCAAGGTTTCAGGGATTTACCCGCCTGAACTGCGTTCCACCAATATTGATGTCGAGTGGCTGTATCGCCGCCTGGCGCCACGTTGGGTGCGCCACTGCACTCAAGGATTAACTGCCGTCAGCGACACTCTGGGCCAGGCCACACAAAACGCCAGCCGTGTCGTGATGCGCTCGGTTGTGCGTCACTATGGCCCCGAGGGCGCTCTGGCGCGATCCTGGCCGACCGGCTCGATGGTATTGTGGGTGGCGGTGCTGCTCGCGGCGAGCTTGATACTGTACTACCTGTAAGATCAATTACCGACAACCTTCGTTTATAACGATCCAATCTGATGAATACCCCTCACAACAACCCAGTCGATGAAGCGATTGCTTCAAGACGCTCGATACGGGCCTTTTTGCCAACGCCGGTCGAGCGGGCAACGATCCGTGCGATCCTCGCCACCGCGTCGCGGGCACCCTCAGGTACCAATACCCAGCCGTGGCAGGTATATGTCCTGACCGGCAAGGCCTTGGCCGGTATCAGTAAAAAAATACTATCGGTGTACAACAATCCGGATGAGGTGGCGCAACACACTTCTGAATACGCCTATTACCCCAACAAATGGATCTCTCCTTACCTCGAACGCCGGCGCAAAGTCGGCTGGGACCTGTATGGCCTGCTGGGCATCACCAGGGACGACAAGACGGCAATGCACCAACAGCATGGACGCAACTATGTATTTTTTGATGCGCCGGTTGGACTGATTTTCAGCATAGACAGAGTACTGGAGAAGGGCAGTTGGCTGGACTACGGTATGTTCCTTCAGAACATCATGGTTGCTGCCCGGGCCCGTGGCTTGGATACCTGCCCACAAGCAGCCTTTACACCATTTCACCGGGTGATTCATTCGTATCTCGAAATGAATGATAACGAGGCTCTGGTGTGTGGTATGTCTTTGGGCTACGCCGATAACGCCGCGGTCGAGAACCAATTGACGACTGAGCGTGAAGCGGTTGACGACTGGGTCAGTTTTATCGACTGAGTACAGTCAGCCCGAAGGTTTCCGGCTTTGAGACAGCTCAGATCGTGCTGCCCTGCAGGCTTTCCTTGAAGTGACGCCGGCACATCGAGATATAGGTCTCATTACCGCCAATCTGAATCTGATCACCGGCCCGCATCGGCCTGCCCTCACCGTCAAAACGCACCGTCATGATGGCTTTGCGACCGCAGTGGCACACGGTCTTGATCTCACGTAATTCGTCTGCCAATGCCAGCAGCAACTGCGCACCTTCGAACAGTTCTCCAAGAAAATCAGTACGCAACCCATAGGCGAGTACCGGTATATCCAACGTGTCGACGACTTCGGTAAGCTGTCCGACCTGCTGGGCGCTGAGAAACTGAGCTTCATCCACCAACACACAATGCACGGCTTGTTCCTCACCTTCGCGAACCACCAACTGGCGCAGGTCGACTTCGGGACCCACATCGATCGCATCGGCCTCAAGACCGATTCGTGAACGAACCCGGCTTTCCCCTGCCCGATTATCGATGCGCGGTTTCAGCACCAGCGTGTTCATGCCACGCTCGGCATAGTTATAGCTCGACTGCAGTAGATTCGTCGTCTTGCCAGCATTCATTGCCGAATAGTAGAAATAGAGCTTCGCCACCGTGTTCGCCTGTTCGTTAACCCATCAGCGGGGATTGTAGAACATCACCGGTAGCCTCCCATCACCAAGGATGCCGTGCTGTCTGGCGCTCCATGTATAACGATACGAGCCCGCCAAGAAAAACTATACTGTGCCCGTGTTTTTGATTAAAGGTGAAGCGTAAATGAAAAAGCTCCGTTATTCGGCATGGCTGCTCCGCGTGCTACTGGGCGGCTTACTTGCACTACCGGCTATTGCTGAAGAAGATACCAAGCCGGTAATGATTACGGGCGAACTCAAAAGTTTCTCCATGACTCATAACGGCGAAACTGTCACGGTGATGCGCAACCAGGACCGGTCCAATCGCATTGTCGAACTCTACCAGCCGACCTACCGCGGCAAGATCCAGCCCATGCACCCCTTTGCACCACATCAGGTAACTACAATCGGGGCTCTGGAGATGATCGGCTTTATGCAGCAGTTGGAATCAGGGGACGAAGGTCTGCTGATTATCGACTCGCGCACGCGCGACTGGGCGCGGCGCGGCACGCTTGCGGGATCGATCAATATCGCTTTCACCGAGTTCAAGGATGAGGAACGCGCACTGGAAATCATGGAAGAGTGGTTTGATGTTCTGAACACAGGTCTCTCACTTGATTTTTCAAATGCAAAGACCCTGGTTCTATTTTGCAACGGCATCTGGTGCGGTCAGTCACCAACGACAATACGCACCTTATTGCGAATGGGATACCCGGCCGCAAAGATCCATTACTTTCGCGGTGGCATGCAAAACTGGCAATCACTCGGGCTGACGGTGGTTTCGCCTTGAGCACGACGCAACTCACCCTGGCAGAGATTTTTTCAATAGCTCAAGTTGCCCTGACTCAAGCCGGCGCCAACAAAGAAAACGCGGACGCTGTTGCCAATACAGTAATGCGGGCTGAGCGTGATGGCTCTCATTCCCACGGACTGTTCCGCATACCGGGATATGTTGCCTCGTTGCAAAGCGGCAAAGTCAACGGTAATGCCGACCCAAAGCTGCACTCGCGCACCGCGGTTGCGCTACATTGCGATGGTGATCTGGGCTATGCACCACTCGCCCATCAGCGCTGCCTGGAGCCACTGGCTGAGGCTGCCCACGAAAACGGTGTGGCAATACTGTCGATTACCCGAACACATCATTTTGCCGCCTTGTGGCCCGAAACTGAGGCATTAGCGGAGCGCGGACTAACTGCCATCAGTTGCGTTTCCTACATGCCCAGTGTGGCGCCTTTCGGCGCGAGCAAGCCTCTTTATGGGACCAACCCCTTATCTTTCGCCTGGCCGCGCGCCGACGCCCTACCACTGGTTTTTGACATGGCGACAGCTGCCATGGCCATGGGTGATGTGCAGATCGCAGCTCGAGACGACAGGCCGGTGCCGCCTGGCACTGGCCTTGATGAAAACGGCGAATCAACCACTAACCCGGCTGAGATCATCAAAGGCGTGCTTTTGCCTTTTGGTGGGCACAAAGGCTCACATATTGCGATGATGATCGAACTGCTGGCCGGACCTCTTGTGGGTGAAACCGCAAGCTTTGCTTCCAAAGAGCGCGACAGCGGCGATGGCGGTCCACCACAAGGCGGTCAGTTTATCCTGGCGATGAATCCCGAAATTCTCTCAGGCGGCCTCTGGCAGGAGCAAAGCGAAAAATTTATCAAGCGCCTGGGCCAACTGGATGGTGTACGTCTACCGGCTGAGCGCCGCTACCGGAACCGGCATGATACAGGTCCGCGGGAAATCAACAACAATCTTCTCCAAAAAATCAGGTCGACGATTTCTTAAGGCTGGGGAGAATAAATCTCTCCAGCCTTATGTGCACTTCTTCGAAGCTATATCAGGGCCAGGTAACCTCAACGACGTTGGTCCGAGCCTTATAGTTGTTCAGATTTGCGCCTCTCGCGATAGACGACACCATGAAATAAAGTTTGTCTCCTGATCTAGGCTCCCAATTCTTTAGCGGCGCTTGCTTTATATGGCCGCCCTCAATCTTGCTTATCGGTTTGCAGTTGCCGTTGGGTGTCATCCACTCCCAGGTACCGCCGTACCATTTTCCAGCCTGGCTTACGAAAACCCACGGATTTGCATTCACTTGAATGTAGCGGGTTCCATTCGTATGGAGAATCTTTGCCGTTGGCCAAGTTGAGGTACCAGAAAAGTTGAGGCACATCGTTCCATTTTTGATACTGATAGACAAGGTGCTGGTAACTGGCCAACTCGATACGTCGGTATGCAGCCAGGTGACCTTGCTGAGATCAAATTCGGAAGTGCCACTGCCACCACCAATTTGGTTATCGTAAGGGTCTTCGTCGGTCCCATTGGTGCTGTCATCAACCACGCCCGATGAGGATTTGCTGGAAGAGCAGTCAAAGGGCCAGCACCACACATCGGAACAACCGCTGAGCAGTAGCATCGAGAGCAATGCGCTTGCGCGAACAAAAAATTTCACGTGGTTGATCTCCGGTTTTCGATAGGCTGCCCAGAGCCTTCGCTGAGCGACAGCGAAGAGTACCGGTTATTTTGCAATATGACAAACAATTGAAAAACGCTCCTTGTGCGTGGCCTAACTGTCTTTACGCGGTTTCGTTCATTATCATGGATAACTTATGCTATCTGAATTCTAATGTAGCGAGTAATCAATCCGCGCAAGATACTTATCAAAGCCTGAACAAAAGTGACGAGTCTCAGAAATCTGTCGGAGCGCCGCCCTCGCTTTTGCGTTTTACAACAAAAGCTTCAAGCTCTTCGTGCGCCCCTGAGTCCATGGGTGGTGGCTGATACTGCGCAAGGACTTCCTTGAAAATGCGGTTGGCTCGCCAGGGAGTCTCGATGGCGCCCGCTTGCTCCCAGTTCTCGAAGTTACTCCAATCGGAGAGAAACGGGCTGTAAAAAGCACTCTTGTAGCGTGACCGCGTATGTTCTGCACCGAGAAAATGACCGGTGGGCCCAACGGCACGAATAGCTTCGATCGCAAGATCATCATCGGATATGCCGATGGGTTGGTGGTAATAACTCAATTGCTGCAGCATCTCGCAGTCGATAATGAACTTCTCAAAGCTTGCGCACAGGCCGCCCTCCATCCATCCCGCCGCATGATAAACAATGTTGGCGTTAGCGCTGGAGCACGCCCACAGTGAAGCGGCGCTCTCCCAGGTGGCCTGGGCATCGACACAATTAGCCGCGTTGGCATTGGACGCACGCCAGGGTAGGCCATAGTACCGCGCCATCTGCCCTGACATTTGGGTGGCGCGTACATATTCAGGTGTTCCAAAAGCGGGGGCACCTGACTTCATATCTACGTTAGAGGTAAACGATCCGTAGGCGACCGGAACACCGGGGCGAACCAGCTGCAGCAGGGTAGCCGCCGCCAGACATTCGGCGGTCTGCTGTGCGATTGCTCCTGCCAGAGTGATGGGCGCCATCGCGCCTGCCAAGGTAAACGGTGTAATGATCACCAGCTGGTTCTGTCGCGCCAGACGCATAGCACCATCGAGCATGGGCCAATCGTGCTTCAATGGCGAAGAAGAATTGATATTGGTAAACATCCGCGGAGCTTGCTCAAACGCTTCCTGATCCAGACCCGCTGCTATACGCACCATGGCCATAGCATCCTCGACACGCTCAACGCCCAGGGAATAGGCGTGCACCAGCTTGTCTGTCAGTGTCAGCAGGTCGAACAGGCAATCGAGGTGGCGAATCGATGGGTGCAGGTCAACTGGCTCGACCGGGTAACCGCCAGTGAAATGAATACACTCGAAACTTTGCGCCAGCTTCAATAGATTCTGGTAATCGGTGCGATTACCCACCCGTCGACCATGATCAAGATCCGAGACATTGGGTGGACTGGAGACCAAGCCAAAAGCGGCGTAGGTTTCCCCAAACACAAGCGCGCGGTCTGGATTGCGCGGCGTCATTACGATGCGCTTTGGCGCCTTGGCCACTTGTTCCATCACCAGGGCACGATCCATGCGCACCGTTACAGAATCCTTTTTTACGTCACAGCCCGCCCGGGCGAGAATTTCCCGGGCATCATCGTGCAGAAAATCGATGCCAATCTCCTCGAGGATACGCATCGCCGCGTTATGAATTTTGTCGATGCCTTCAGCATCCAAAGGCTCAATCGGGGCATCGAGGTATCGCGGCTGACCCCAGGGTAACTGGGCCAGCCCGACGCGTGCCGGCGCGTTTGTGCGGCCTTTACGTCGACGAGCAGCACGTGGCATCGCTGAAGAAGATTCAGTGGAATCGGTCATAGATAGGCCTGGGCTCTCTAACAGGCTTCACTATCCAGTTGAACAAGTGCATGGGCAATCCACCAGAGCGTCCCGTATTGTTCTTGTCGAGACTTTCCGCGCATCAATTGCCGATAGCCATGGGTGGTTCTGCTGATCGGCCGATGCTGACTTGGCGAGATTTCTGGGTCTCTAGCGGTGTTCCAGCAGGCGTGGCATCAGCTCAACCAGGTTACACGGTCGGGTTCGGTAATCCAGCTGATGTACCAATAGCTTGTCCCAGGCGGTAGCACAGGCACCGGAGGATCCTGGCAGGCAGAAAAGGTAGGTGCCATTCGCAACCCCAGCCACAGCGCGTGACTGCAATGACGATGTGCCGATCTCCTCGTAGGACACAGCCCGAAAGATCTCACCGAAGCCATCGAGCTCTTTTTCCAGCAACGGTGCTATAGCCTCCGGGGTTCCATCAAAGCCCGTCACGCCGGTACCTCCGGTAGTCAGTACCACCTGAACCTCAGTATCAGCGATCCAGCGTGACACGACAGAGCGAATCTGGAAAATATCGTCGGGTACGATAACTTTCTCGACAATCCGGTGGCCTACACTCGTCAGGCGTTCGACTAACAACTTGCCCGACTTATCATCAGCTTCAGTACGCGAATCCGATACTGTCATCACCGCTATGGGAACCGGAACAAATTCACGGGCTTTGCTGGACATGGGCAACACCTTCGCTTGTGGCTAAATAGGTCTCGCCCTATTATAGGGTTGCCATCACCTTGATTTCCTTAATATCCCGTTCCATTCATGAGCATCAACGTCCGATTCTTCGCCAGCCTGAAAGAGCGCATTGGCAGCGCTGCCCTAGAGATAGATGCGCAAGGCATAACAACCGCCCGTGATGTCTGGACATCGGCCAGTGGGCAAGAAGCCGATGAAGAAATGCTGGTGGCCATTAATAAAGAGTACGCTGCGCTGGACCGGACAGTGGCTGACGGCGACGAGGTGGCATTTTTTCCGCCTGTGACCGGCGGCTGAGGTAGCGATGCGCATTGAGATTCGGGAAAACCCCTTCGATCCCTGGCAGGCCGTGGCCGATTATCGCTCCAGCCACCTTACGATAGGTAAAAGTGGTGCCAGCGCTGTTTTTGTGGGCACCATGCGCGATTTTAATGAGGGGGATGATGTACAAGCGATGGTGCTGGAGCACTATCCTGGCATGACCGAAAAGCAGTTACAGGCTCTGGTGGACCAATCCATGTCTGCACACAACCTCGACGATGCACTGGTCATCCACCGCGTCGGTGAACTCAAACCCGGCGAGGATATTGTCCTGGTTGCCACTTTCTCAGCACACCGAAAGGCCGCCTTTGATGCCTGCCGTGAAATTATGGAAGCGCTGAAATCGACCGCACCTTTTTGGAAAAAAGAAACCCTTGCCTCGGGAGAGCGCTGGGTCGAGAAAAATACCGCCGGTTGGTAAAACGCTTTGTCAGATGGTCGTAGCGTTGGTCAGCGTGGGCGACACGCCACAATCCACGATGTGTTCTCTTGCGGGTCATCGCCATCAGCCAGTTCAATCGTATCGAGCATTAAAAAGGCCGAGGCCAGTTCACCGGGTTGCAGTACATATTCCGGGCTAAAACTTGGCGCTTTGACGAGATGATGCACATTGAAAGTCTTGAAAATCAAAATGCCGCCGGGTGCCAAACCCTTCGCCATCTGCACAAACAGGCTGCGGTTGAGGTAGCGAAAACAGCAGATCACAGCCCAGAGCCCTTTGGGCAGAACGGCTTTATCCAGATCAAGCTCACAGAGCTCGATTGCCACGCCTTCGCGCTTTGCAAGACGCCGACCCAGAGCCAAACCAGCGGCACTACAGTCGAGCGCTGTAACCTGAAAACCCTGCTGCGCCAGATACACGCTGGCGTGACAAGTGCCCGCCGCGACATCCAAAGCTCGGCTTCGATCAACCCGGGTATCGATATACCTCACAAGCAATGGAT
>Ga0233427_10000623_pt1 | contig 43653 bp, 49 predicted proteins | sample SI_118_April2016_5_FD_179885 | JGI IMG/M metagenome (GOLD analysis project Ga0233427, IMG submission 179885) | Seawater microbial communities from Saanich Inlet, British Columbia, Canada - SI_118_April2016_100_MG | ecosystem: Environmental > Aquatic > Marine > Inlet | place: Canada: British...
AATTTTGCAAGGAACACCTATTGTTGACCATGAATCCTGGGATCCGAAAACAATGGTCGGTGATGAAATTGTTGATTTGACAACTTTGTCCATGGCTCATATTGGAACGTACAATGATGATTTAAAGCATGTAACTCCGGCAACTGTTGTATGGTCCACGATTAATTACTGGAGATCCTTTTTAACTTTTAAGAGAAACGCAGCATACGCAACTGAAACCGGGAAGTTCCTTGAGAACTGTTTCCTTAGGCTTGGTGGTGCATTAATACCTTCAATCGTTCCTGTAGCTGATGGTGCATTTACCGAAGAAGAAAGAAAATACCGCGAAATGAAAAGCGCCTAATTTCTTAATGACAAGATATTCCAAATTTTTTAAGTCTCCAATAGTTGTATGGCAATGGTGTTATATATCCCACAAGTAATATTATTGGTACTGTTTTTAAGTTTATAGCAGGCGCACCATTAATCATTAAGTCTGTAGCGTTCATGGCAATTTCCATAAATATCATGCTAACAAAACTCATTCCTATTGCAGTTTTAAAAGCGTTTTTAAAGCCCATTTGTCTTAGAAGCACTAAAGTTTCAAATATAATACTTGTAATTAAACCATTAATAGTAGCCAAGACCATTATCTCTAATGTTGAATTTGAGTGAGTGATATTTTGAAAGTATATTATTGTACCAAAATCTCCAAGTGCGCAGCCGAATAGGCACCATAGAGTATTAACAGAAGCCTTCTTCCAAGTATGAATACATTTCCACATAATCTTATTTTCTCTTAACAAGATATATCAACACTATTATCATCAGAACTACTGTTATTGAGAAGTAAAAAAGAATTGTTTCTTGAATCATTTCTCTAGTTATAATACATTATAAATATCATGGCTCAATCTAAAATTCTTGATTCAAACATAAATACTAGATCTCAAGTTGGGAGACAAGTAATTAATGAAAAAAATGCTACATCTTTTATGAAGAAGTATGAATTATTTGATAGAGTTGATTTATTTCCAAAAGAGATAAGAACAATGGAAATAAAAGACTGGGAATCTTTTGCAAGACGAAATCCATATTTAGCCAAGTTCTTAAACAAGAAACTTCCTGGTTATTTCTTTCTAGCATTAGAGACATGGAATTCTGCTGACGACTCAGCTTCCTCTAGCCCTTTGGTTGAGACAATCTTTGAAGATACAATTATATATTGGAGAAATTTAATTCTAGATAATGACGAAAAAATGTCTGCTGAAGCCTCAATTCTTTTAAAGAATATTGGTTTGGCTTTAGCATCAGTACCAGGAGACAATAAATGAGAATTATTAGATTTATATTAGGAAGAATTATTCTTTTTATAGATTGGATTACCTCACCTGCTCCAATTTCGATTTCTGAAGAAGAAAGATTAAGAATAAGCACTTTTACCTCAAGCATGGTTATGTACGAATTTAGGGCTTGTCCCTTTTGTGTCCGAGTTAGAAGATTTATGAAAAGAAATAATATAATTATCACAACTAAGGATGCCAGGAAAAATAAGGACTATGCAGATGAATTAATCTCAGGTGGTGGGAAACTCCAAGTTCCATGCTTAGTTATTCCCACCGAAGGTAAGAATTCGGAATGGCTCTACGAATCTAAAGATATAATAAATTTTCTTGCTAAAGAATTGGGGATAAAGTTGTGAGCCTGAAGGATAAACTAACTAAAATGGAATATCATGTTACTCAAGAATGTGGTACTGAACCCCCTTTTAGCGGCGCCTACAATGATGAAAAGTCAGAGGGAATTTACAAGTGTATTTGCTGTGGTATTGAGTTATTTGCTTCTGAAGAAAAGTTTGATTCTGGAACGGGATGGCCCAGTTTTCATGACTGTATTAAAAGTGAGAATGTAGAATTGAAAGAAGATACTTCTGATATGATGATAAGAGTTGAAGTTAGTTGCAAAGAGTGTGGGTCACACCTTGGGCATGTTTTTAATGATGGTCCTCAGCCTACAGGGCTAAGGTATTGTATTAACTCTGTTTCACTTACATTTAAAAAATCTTAAATATTTTCCACTTTTATAGTAAAATTAATCATGTCAATTTTTAGGCAACACATAGGTTCGTTAGAAAGAAAAAAAGAATTAGATAAGAACGCTAAGGTTGTAAAGAGAAAGAAAGGAGAATATGCACCAACCAGACTTTTTTTTGAAGCAAGAACGATTTCTAAAGGTAGATCAAAGTATAGGTGGGGCAATCTAAAAGATTTATATCCTCCAAATTTAGCTAATCCCTTAACTTGTCGTATTCCTTCTCTGATAGACTTTCTTGAGACAAGACAGCCTAAATATTTTTTTTATACACTAGAGGATTGGGATTTTAAAAGTGATGATAAATTTCCTGTCGAGAAAGAACTAGTTTATAAGACTTTAATGTATTGGCGTTTAATCCTCTTTATTGGGGAAATAGAAGGTCAAGAGGCAAAGATAGTTAAGTATTATTTAAATACTGCTAATAAAATCATCTCAAGTCGTATGCCAATATTCGGATATTGGCCTTATAGGAATGGACTTGTACATTTCTATAAGCATGATAAGCAATATATTTTTAGTGATAAAAAAAGTAAATCCTATTCAATCACATATAATCCTTCTGCTCCTTTTTTATTTTATAATTATTTTAACAATATAGTTGAGAAATTGTTGCAACACGAAAGAGATATAAAGCTAGAGACAAACCTTCAAAAGAAAGAAATTTATTGGATTAAAGTTATTAAATCTGTTTTTGACAAGAAAGAAATACCCGGTGCCGTAGTCCTTAAAACGAGCTTTAATTATCAAAATCTTAATCTTGTAGTAGCTTCTTATATTGCTTGGGAGCATAACAATTTAAAGCCATCAAAGGATGAGCCAAAAATGAAGCTTCTCGCCGACTGGAAGCAGATATATTCTACTTATAAGGAAGTAGTCTTTTTAAAAAATAAAAGTCCCGAACTTTTTAAAGAAGATATAATCTCAGTTACTAAGGCTGATTAACTTAAAAGTCCTTAATTTTATTTTAAAGATATAGTAGAATCTGTTTTATGACCATCTTTAAGCTGCATTCTAGGATTGAGAAGAAAGATCTAGAGAGAGAACATGCTAAGCGCTATGGAAGACATAAGGGCTATAAGAAGGGCTCTTTTCAGCTGGGATGGAAGATTCAGCCCAGAACGCCAGTTCAAGGAAGGGTTAGGTATAAGTGGGGCAATTTAAAAGATTTTTATCCTCCGAACTTAGCCAATCCTCTAACTTGTCGTATTCCTTCTCTGATAGATTATCTTGAGACAAGACAGCCTAAATATTTTTTTTATACACTAGAGGATTGGGATTTTAAAAGTGATGATAAATTTCCTGTCGAAAAAGAACTGGTATGCAAGGCTATTATGTACTGGCGTTTAATGCTATTTACTGGTGAGATACAAGGTCAAGAAGCAAAGATAGTTCAGTATTATTTAAATACTGTTAGTAAAATCATCTCAAGTCGTATGCCAATATTTGGATATTGGCCTTATAGAAATGGATTAGTTCATTACTATAGTCATAAAAAGCAATCAAAATTAACTTTTAATCCCGATGTCCCGTCATTATTTTTAGATTATTTTGATGCATTAAGGGAAAAGTTACTTCAGCATGAAAGAGATGTGAAACTAGAGAAGAGTTTAAAGAAGAAAGAAGCTCATTGGATTAAAGTATTTAAGACAATGTATAAGAAGAAGGCGATCCCTCCAAGTTCTATATTTAAAGAAAGATTTAATTATCAAAATCTTAATCTTGTTGTTGCATCATATATCGCATGGGAGCATAATAAACTGAAGCCTTCTAAGAATGAGCCAAAGATGGAGTTGCTCGCAGACTGGAAGCAAATATATTCTAACTATAAGGAAGTATTTGTCTTGAGAAATAAAAGCCCGGAATTGTTTAGTAAAGATGTAATTTCTATAACTAGGCTGTCCACATGATTAGCTTGCTTCTCGTTGTTGGGATAGGCGGAGCTATAGGAGCAATCGCTAGATATATGTCTGGAGTTTGGTTGTCTACTACAATGCCAAATAAGCCTTATGTGGCAACATTGATAGTCAATGTTCTTGGCTCTCTATTAATTGGTCTTTTTTACTTGATAAGCGACTATTTTGAGATTAAGGATAGCCTTAGATTGCTTTTTGTAGTTGGCTTCCTAGGGTCACTTACAACATTCTCTACTTTTAGCTATGAATTCATATCAATGATAAATCAAAAGAATTATCTACTAGCAATAACCTACATACTCTTAAATATTTCCTTGAGTGGAATTATTATTTATATAATACTTAAATTTACTAAAAATTGAGGTCATTTTGACAAGTATCTTACAGCTTGATTTACCCCATCTATGGTAAAATTGTACATCTTATTTTCTGTTAAAAATCTTGTATAGTCGATTGACTGAGAGTAGTCCCAGTCTTCTCTAGGAATAGGATTTAACCATACAAGTTTATCAAAGTGATTTTGAATTCTTTTGAAGTAGGATTCTCCGGGTTTGTCATTGTAGTGCTCAATTGAGCCGTTGATATGAGTAATCTCATATATACCCATGGAGGCATCACCAACAAAGATTATTTTGTAATCACTGCTGTACTTATTTATTATATCGTCTAAATTTACGACTTCTTCTCTTCTCTCGTTGTTTCTCCAAACACCTTCATAAACAAAATTATGAAAATAAAAATATTCCATATTTTTAAACTCATATTTAGCTGCAGAGAACAATTCCTCACAAAGTCTAATATATGGATCCATAGAACCACCAACATCGAAGAACAATAGAACTTTTACTTGATTTTTTCTTTCAGGCTTGAGAACAATGTCAACATATCCACCATTGTCAGAGGTCTTTCTTATTGTTTGGTCTATGTCTAGCTCTTCGTCTCCAGGCACTCTGGTAAATTTTCTAAGTTTTTTTAGTACAACCTTTATATTTCTCGTTCCTATCTCAACATCATCATCAAGATTCATATATTTTCTTTTGTCCCAAACTTTGGCAGCTGAAAAATTTCTATTCCCGTCTTGCCCGACTCTAATACCAAAAGGGTTGCTTCCATAAGCACCAAAAGGTGAAGTTCCACCAGTTCCTATCCATTTATCGCCTCCCTGATGTCTTTCTCTTTGTTCATTAAAAGTTTCCATAAATTTCTTCATTAACTCTTCTAAGTCTTTTAAAGATTTAATCTTATCTCTATCTTCTTTTGATAGAGTTTTTTCAAACTGTTTTCTTAACCACTCTTCAGGTATTTCATTTTGTAGGAATTCTAGATCTAAGTCGGACATACCATTAAAGAAAATTGAAAAAGCTCTATCAAATCTATCAAAGTATTTCTCGTCCTTTACCATTATAGACCTGCTTAGATAGTAAAAATCCTCGGTTTTAAACTTTATAACGCCTAGATGAAGAGCCTTTATTAGATCCAGAAGCTCTTTTAGAGTCGTCTTGATTCCAGACTTTTTTAAAGTTAAAAAAAAATCTATTAACACTACTTGCCTCTTCTAAGCATAAACCTAAGTCGTTCCAGCATTTGAACGTCTTGCTCATTTTTTATAAGAGCTCCGTGAAGAGGTGGGATAGCTTTATTCTCATCCCTTTCATGAAGAATATCTTTGGGTATATCATCAGAGAGTAGAAGTTTTATCCAATCTATCAATTCTGAAGTGGAAGGGTTCTTCTTAAGGCCAGGGACCTCTCTTAATTCAAAAAAAACATCTAAAGCTTCAGATAGAAGCTTTTTCTTTATTTTTGGAAAGTGAACATTAACTATTTGTTCCATTACATCTCGCTCTGGGAAGTTGATATAATGAAAAATACACCTTCTTAGGAACGCGTCCGGCAATTCTTTCTCATTGTTGCTTGTTATTATGACTATGGGCCTATTCTTGGCAGAAATATTCTCTTTGGTCTCATAAACAAAGAATTCCATTTTATCTAGCTCTAGCAATAAGTCATTAGGAAATTCAATATCGGCTTTATCAATTTCATCAATTAAAAGAACAATTTTTTTATCAGATTGGAAAGCTTCCCATAATTTTCCTTTAACAATGTAGTTAGATATGTCTTCGATTCTAGAGTCGCCCAATTGAGAATCTCTAAGTCTTGTTATGGCATCATATTCATATAAGCCTTGTTGAGCTTTTGTAGTTGATTTAATATGCCATTTAATTATTTCTGTGTTAATGGATTTTGCTATTTCCTCTGCTAGTAAGGTTTTACCCGTGCCAGGTTCGCCTTTAATAAGCAGTGGTTTTTCTAAACTTATAGCAGCATTAACAGCAAGTTCTAAATCAGGTGTTGCAATATAATTGTCAGTACTTGTAAATTTTTTCATCTCTTTATTATAATTGTTAAAAAGCAATTAAAAAGGTTAAAATTTTTTATTATATGTTATAAATGTTTAATATTATTAAAAATTGAGGTGAATTATGTCGGCAAGATTAAAGAAGAGGTCTACAGAAGCAACAAGTAGTATTATGGTTTTTCCTAACGATACTAATGATTTTGGAACAATGTATGGAGGTAGATTGATTGAAATGATGGATATGGTGGGTGGAATTTGCGCTCGAAGATTTGCGAGCCACAAAGCTGTAACAGCCTCAATAGAAGATATGCAGTTTAACAAAGCAATAAATAGAGGCGACATAATTGAATTATCATCTAGGATAATCTATACGGGTAAGACTTCTATGGTTGTTAAAACAAAAGTAACTCGCGAGGGTTATGATGAGAGTAAAGAAGTTTGTGCTAGAGCTTACTTTGTTTTTGTAGCTATGGATACCAAAGGAAAGCCTGCTGAGGTCCCAATATTAGAAATACTAACCGACAAAGAAGAAAAAAATAATAAAATTGGAGCAGAGATTAGGAAAAGGCAAGCCTTAGAAGAAAAAAGATTTGAAATCGAACTAAAAGAGAACTTGTAGATGTCGCAATTTTTTGTTTGGGACCTTTCACCATTTTTATATACCTCAGATTTTATTTCTATTAGATACTATTCATTGCTTTTTGGAGCTGGTTTATTTTACTTGCTTTATAGGTTAGGAAAAGATTTAAATGAAGATTTAGATAAAGATTTTATTGATAAGACATTTTTTAGTTTAGTCCTTTGCATACTTCTTGGGTCTCGATTATTTCACTGTTTGCTATATGAATATGGATATTATTCAAACAATTTGCTCGAGATTTTTATTCCATTCCGTTTAGGCTCATACGAATTTATTGGGTTCCAGGGCTTGTCTAGTCACGGGGGTTTCGCAGGTGCTATTTTATACTTTTTCTTGGTGGTAAGAAAGAAAATTAAAATTAGAACCTTCTACAAATTTTTAGATTCTTTTGTCTTAAACTCGCTTATTTTTATTTCATTAATAAGAATTGGTAACTTTTTTAATTCTGAAATAATTGGCAAACAATGTTCCTATATGTTTTGCATTATATTCCCCTCATCTGGATATAGCATCGTGCCTAGACATCCTGTACAGCTCTATGAATCTATCTTTTATCTTATACTCTTTTTTTCTTTTATAATTTCTGAAAGTAGAAATTCTAGAAAAGTTGGTACTACCGCTTTTTATGTTGTTTCTTTAGCAATAACAGGAAGATTTTTCTTGGAATTCTTTAAGGAAGGCCAGTCTGATATATTTTTAGAGTTTATAAATATGGGCCAATTGTTATCTTTTATTTTATTTTTTTTATTCTTTATAATTAATAGGTACTCTCTCAGAGATTTAAATAATGAAAACAATAAGATAATCAATTAATATTACTTATGGCTAATGATAATTTTAAATTCAACAAAGAACTCTTAGATAGATTTGTTGGGATTGGTCAGCCTTACTTTTTTCCTTTAAGTGCACCAAGTTCTTCTCTCAGATTACTTGTATTGCTGATTTCTTCAATTTTATTTGTAATGTCTATTTGTTATTTTGGGATAATTAGTATTGGAGCCGTAATTCAATACTTTTATCCAGTCTTTATGACTGATGTTGCGCCAAATTTTAAGTCTTATGTCGAAAATTTAAAATCAACAAATCTGTCAATTGTCTCAGTATGTGTAATTTGTTCTTCAATTTTTCTTTTTAAATATAATTATTTTTATATTAAGGATAAGATGAAACCTTGGTTGTTAATTATTTCGATATTAATCTTATTGTTTTGTGTAACAGGGCTTAATGTATCTTTAAGTTATATTTTCAGATTCCTAGATACATCTCTCAATGTTAGAAATGAAAATGCTTTTTGGGATTTCCTTTGGGTTTATGGACTAATAGTTTTAATTGCTCTACCTATAGTTTCATTGTATCGATTTACAAGATTAAAGTTTGGAAGATATTGGAGAGAATGGCTAACTAATAATTTTATAGAAAGATATTTTAAAAGTAGAGCATATTATTTGCTTGATTCTAACGCCCAAAATTCTGATATTGATAATCCTGATCAAAGGATATCCGAAGATATCAAGAACTTTACAATGGTTACACTTAATTTTTTAATTGATATTCTTCAAGCCATTCTGACTGTTACAGCATTTAGCGCAATTTTATGGTCAATTTCTAAAACTCTGACAATTGGATTGTTAGTTTATGTTGGGTTAGGGACTTGGATTGCTATATATACTGGCAAGAAGATGATAAAAATTTATTATGATCAATTAAGATTAGAGGCAGACTTTAGGTATGGGCTAGTACATGTCAGAGATAATTCTGAATCAATTGCTTTTTATTCTGGTGAAAAAAAGGAAATCAAGAATATTTTAAGAAGATTGCTTGCTGCACTTAAGAATTATGACCTATGGATAATCTGGCAGTCTATAGTGGATTTGTTCCAATTTTCTTATTCTAATTTAATGAGGTTTCCTGTGTATTTATTAGTTGCACCTTTATATTTTTCTGGACAGATTGATTTTGGAACTATAACCCAAGCTTGGATTGCCTTCTTTCAAGTATTTGGTGCTCTTTCAATTGTTACAAATCAAATAGAAAGCATATCCGCTTTCTCAGCAAGTATTTTTAGGCTTGGAAACTTTGATAAGACGCTTAACTCAATCGCTAGCTCTAGCTCTAATAGTCCATGTATTAGATATGAAGAATCGAGCACTCTAGAATTTGAAAAAGTAACAGTTAAGACACCAGATAAATTAAGAGTTCTTGTACAAGATTTAAGCCTTTCTTTAAAAAAAGGTGAGCGAATGATGATAGTTGGTGAGAGTGGAATAGGTAAAAGTTCACTCTTAAGATCTGTTGCAGGACTGTGGGATTTTGGTTCTGGATTAATCAAGAAGCCAGGCTTATCAAAAACAATGTTTTTGCCTCAGCAACCCTATATGCTACTTGGGACTTTGAAAGAACAGGTTTGTTATCCTAATTCAAAAGACGAATTTAGTCTCGAAGAGGTAGATAAAGTATTAAAAAGAGTTGGTCTTGGTAAGCTGGTTAAGGATCACAATATTAACGAGGTCAAGGATTGGACCAGGGTGCTTTCTGTAGGAGAGCAACAAAGATTAGCCTTTGCAAGAGTGCTAATGAATCAGCCAGAATTTGTAATACTCGATGAAGGGACGAGTGCTCTGGATATGGAAAATGAGAAGAATTTATATAAAATACTTGATGAGTTAAAAATATCTTATATAAGTGTAGGTCATAGAAATGAGATTAAGCAATTTCATAATTTAATACTGACAATTCTTCCTCAGGGTAAGTATAAATTGGAAAAAATTAATATAGGAATTTAGCATCTTTGTAAAGAATTTTTCCTAAGGATTGACAATAAATACCTAATAGGTTTTAATAAAGGACTATGAAAGTTGTAAGTTCGATTGGAAGCATGAAGGATAGGCATCCAGATTGTCAAGTTGTTAAGAGACGTGGAAGAATCTACGTAATATGTAAAGCTGAGCCTAAGTTTAAAGTTAGGCAGGGTTACAAAAAGAAAAGAAGCAAGCTTTAGATTTTATTCGTACGGATTCCCCATAGGATTATAAAGAAGCTCAACAATTTTTTTGTCACTGTCCACCACTAGATGTTTACTATCGCCATTTGGGAATTTGTCTTCAATCCATGAATTAGCTTGTCCTAAGGAGGCTTCCTCTGCTATTATATTGTAACTTAATGGGTCAATTTGGCAGGTGGCGATAATTGTTTGAATTACAGAATCTTTATCTAGTCCATCCACAAGATATTCTTTAAAAAATTGCCCAGTAAATTTATTAGTCAAAGTTATAAAGTAAGGTTTGTTAGAAAATTTCATAAGTTATAATAAGTTATTAATTTAACCAGTACAATTTTAATTAATTTTTATGTAATATAAAAAGATGGATCTTCAACTCTCTTCATTATTTAAGGTAAAATGCCTCGTTGGTGTAACGGATAACACTCGAGTTTCCTAAACTTGCAATAGGGGTTCGATTCCCTTACGGGGTAATTCATCTTGTTTTAAAAAATCCTTGACTTTTTTTGTTTATAATCAATTAATTATTATATGTTGAAATCTGAATTAGAAGATATAATTGGCGAAGAATTCAAATTAGAGAAAGGAATCAGTAAGAAAGTTGTTGACGTTCTTGTTTCTTCTCTTGTAAATGCTATTAAAAGCAATGATAGAATAGAGATTAGAGGTTTTGGTAGCTTTTTCCCTAAGACTTATAAGGCTTATCAAGGTAGAAATCCTAAATCTGGTGAATCTATTACGGTTCCTCAGAAAGTTTTGCCTATATTTAGACCAAGTAAGGATTTAATCTCAAAATTAAATAAGAATAAGGACTAGGTTTATCTTGGAAATTAAAATTTATCCCGATCCTATCTTGCTAGAAAATTGTAATGATGTTGTGAACATTGATGAAGACCTTGTTTCTACAGCCAAGGAAATGATTGATACTATGAAGTCAGTCGAAGGAATTGGCTTGGCTGCTCCCCAGGTAGGAATTCTTCAGAGGTTCTTTGTATGCATAGATTTTTCGGATGAAAACAGAGAGGAGTCTCTGGTATTAATAAATCCTCAAATTACAAAAAAGGAAGGAAGGATTGAATCAAAGGAAGGTTGCTTAAGTATCCCTGGTTTTTATGAGTATGTTTATAGGTATGAAAATATTGAGATTAAAGCATTGGACTTAGATGGCAAAGAGGTTGTCTATAATCCTCAAGGTCTACAATCAGTTGTTTTTCAACACGAGTATGATCACCTAGACGGTATATTATTTCCTGACAGAATGAGTCAAATAAAGAAAGATATATTTATGAAGAAGATTAAGAGGGAGCTCAAGTAGGAAGGTTATTTTACTGGAGAAAGAATTTTCTGAATTTTTCTTTTAATTTTTAGTGCAGTTTCTGAAAGCTTAGTATCGCTACTTTTAATAATGAATTTATCAAAGCCACCATTTTTTGATATAGTCCTCATTGTGCTTGCAGCTATTCTTAATTTGAATTTTTCTTTTAACGTCTCGCTTGTTAGACTAACAGATCTTAGATTAATATTAAATTTTCTACGCGTTCTATTGTTAGCATGGCTTACATTGTTGCCAGACATATATCTTTTTCCTGTTAATTCACAAACTCTAGACATTGTTTACACTCCAAATTTAAACTTTTATAATACCTATATAATTCATCTAAAACAATTCTTTTCCTTTATATTTTTGTTTTTTCTAATAGAATAGAGAGATGAATAATTATTTACTATCCTCAATAAAGCCGTTTTATGTAATGGAGATTTTGGAAAAAGCCCAGGAATATGAAAAAAAAGGTAGAAAAATTACTCATCTTGAAATTGGTGAGCCTACGCAAAAAGTAAGCATGACAATTAGGGAAAGTGCGAAAGTTTCCATTGATAAAGGGCGTGATAGATATTCGAATAGTTTAGGTGTTTTAGAACTGAGAGAGATGGTTGCAGAAAGATATGAACAAAACCTTAGTGTTAATATTTCCCCTGATCAAGTCGTTATCACAACCGGTTCCTCTGCCGCACTAATATTAGCCTTAATTAGTTTAATCAAGGCAGGAGATCAAGTTGTAATAGTTGAGCCATATTATCCGTGCTACCCTCAACTTGTAAAGATTTTTGGCGGTAGAGTTAGAGTATTCAAAACATTTGAAAATGAGGGTTATCAGATTAATATCAAGAAGTTAGAAAAGTTTTTATCTAAGAAAGATAAAGTTTTAATTCTTAATTCCCCATCAAATCCAACTGGCGTTTCGCAAAACAAAAAGGTCTTATCCTTTTTATCTTCCTTAAGAATTAATATTATTTCTGATGAAATTTACCAAGGTCTTAATTATGATTTTAACCCAGCATCAATCCTTCAGTATGATAAGAAAGCTATTGTTGTTGATGGGTTCTCAAAATTCTATTCAATGACAGGATGGAGACTTGGTTACTTAGTGGTTCCAAAAGTAATGATTAGAGGGATACAAAAGTTGCAGCAGAATATGTATATTTGTGCTCCAACTATTTCTCAGCACGCTGCAATAGGCGCACTTCAAATTGAGAATAATGAGATTAGTAAGATGCTGAAAAGTTATAAAAGAAGACGTAATTATACTATAAATTCATTATCAAGTATGGGAATTGATATCAGCTATACTCCTGATTCTTCCTTTTATGTTTTTGCAAATATGACTAACTATACTGACAATTCACTTGATTTATCTTTAGATATTTTAAACAAAGTTGGTTTAGGTGTTGCCCCTGGGTTAGATTTTGGTTCAAGCTTTAAAAGACATATTCGTTTCTCATATTCCAGCTCTTATAAGAATATTCAAATTGGACTTGATAAGATGAGAGAGTATATTAAAGAATATACTTAATAATATTGAGAGTTATTTTTTAAAATATGAATAAGAACAAACTTGTTTTTGCAAATTGGAAAATGAATCTTCATTCAGAAGATATAAATACTCTTGTAAAAGGTGTTCTTAATGGATTAAACGATATTTCTGGTGTTGATATAGTCTTGGCCCCCACTTTTCCATATTTAGGAATTGTTAAACTTTTAACTGCAAACTCTAAGATTAGATTGTCAGCGCAAAATGTCTTTTGGGAAGAGAGCGGTTCTTATACAGGTGAAGTCTCTCCAGGAATGCTTTTAGATGTCGGTTGTACTTGGGCAATGATTGGCCACTCAGAAAGAAGGCAACATCTTTTAGAAACAAACGAGATGATTAATAAAAAAGTTTTAAGCTCTACATTGAAAGGATTAAACATTATTTTATGTGTTGGAGAATCTTTCGATCAAAGAAGGACAAAAAAGACTTTTGCTTCTATTTCAGACCAGCTCCACAGAGGACTTCGCGGAGTAGGAGAAGAGTTTTTGCCACAAATCGTTATTGGTTATGAACCTATCTGGGTAATTGGTTCGGGCCAAGCAGCTAGTCTTAATGATATATCTAGTGTTCATAATTTTATTTTCACCGAAGTTGAATCTATGTTCCCAACAGCAGAGTCATTGCCTAGAATTGTTTATGGAGGAAGCGTTAACACTACCAATGTTGAGCAAATTGTCGATCTTGATAACGTAGATGGAGTGCTTGTTGGTAATGCAAGTATGGATTGTGATAAATTCTGTGATATTGTATTGAAGGTTGTAAAATAAAATGATTGAAACAATTAAAAGCTCATTAATAATTTTTCATGGAATAGTTTCATTACTTCTTGTTCTTTCGATTCTTTTCCAACCTTCTAAGAGTGATGACTTGGGCTCGATGTTTGGAGGTTCTTCTGAATCTGTATTTGGTGCAGACTCGTCTTCCTTTCTTAGAAAATTAACGAAATGGTTAGGAACTATCTTTATAATAACAAGTATAAGTCTTGGCTATATTTATATTAAGTTTGATAAAACATCTGTCATTAAAGAGAAAATTAAGGTTCTAGAGCAAAAAGAAGAAGTATCCGATATAGATTAAATATATCATGGATGTCTGATATCATGGACGCATGATATCCATATAAGTACGCTAAAATATTGACTTTTTTCTTGCATATTAGAAAGAAAATGCTAATCTAATTTATGTAATATAGGAGGGTATTTATTATGCCTTATGTAATAGCAGAGCCGTGTAATGACGTTAAGGACAAAGGTTGCGTAGAAGCTTGTCCCGTAGATTGCATTTATGACGCAGGATCCCAATTAATAATTAATCCTGAGGAGTGCATCGATTGTGGAGCTTGCGTTGATCCTTGCCCAGTTGAAGCAATCTATCATGAAGACGACTTGCCAGATAAATGGAATACTTTTATTGATAAAGCAAAAGATTACGACTATGAAGGTCTTAGTCCTGCTGAAAGAAACGGATAATTTATTTTTAGGCATTTTTGTTACCGTTCATTTTTTATGATTCTTTATGCTAAGCTGTTCGAAGCACAGTTTATTAATTCAGTTCCTTCTTAATTAAGCAATGCGTTTCGATTCAAAGTTTGCCTAATGTAGGATTCTACGAAATTGTTCAGTATGTAAAAATTATTGGACCCTAAAGAACTAAAGCTAAAGTGGTAGAAGTGTAATTTGATAAGAATTTGCCAATTCAGATTTATCGAGAGATAATATGAGTTAAATATGAATATTTGTGTAATTGGATCAGGCTATGTTGGTCTTGTAACGGGCTCATGCTTAGCGGATTCTGGAAATAATGTTATTTGTCTAGATATTGATAAATCCAAGATCTCATCGCTTAAAAAGGGAAAGGTTGGTATTTATGAACCAGGCTTGTCTTCTATCGTTGAAAGAAATGTTAAATCAAACAGACTAAACTTTACCACTAATTATAAGTCTGCAATAGAAAGTTCTGAAATAATTTTTTTAGCTGTTTCAACTCCGCCAAACGAAGATGGCTCTGCAAATCTTGATTACATAAAAAGTGCGGCATTAGAACTATCTCAATATATGAATTCTTATAAAATTATTGTCACTAAGAGCACTGTGCCAGTGGGAACCACAGCATTAGTCAGGGACTTGATTGCTACGCGGACAGATCAGGATTTTGATGTTGCTTCTAATCCCGAGTTTTTAAAAGAAGGCTCTGCAATTAATGATTTCATGTTTCCTGACAGAATAGTTATTGGAGTTGAGTCACCTAAAGCTGAAAAGAAGTTAAAAGAGCTCTACGAGCCATTCATGAGGAAAGAATTTAGACTCGTTGTAGTTGATATTAGGTCATCCGAGTTATCGAAATATGCTTCTAATGCAATGTTGGCTACTAGAATCTCGTTTATTAACGAGATAGCAAATTTATGTGAAAAGGTAGGCGCTGACATTGAAAGTGTTAGAAAAATCATGTCTGAAGATAAGAGAATCGGAAGACATTTTATTTTTCCTGGATTGGGATATGGAGGCTCATGTTTTCCAAAAGACGTTAAGTCACTTATAGATATAGGAAAACAGAATTCTATGGAAATGGAACTCTGTACAGCTGTAGATAATGTAAATGCTAATCAGAGAGTTAATTTTTTTAAGAAGATAGAGGAGCATTTCAAAATTCTTAAAAATAAAAGATTTGCTCTTTGGGGCCTATCTTTTAAGCCTAATACGGATGATATTCGAGAGGCACCATCTATAGATATTGCGAGATTTTTAATTGGGTCCGGTGCAAAAGTTCTAGCCCATGATCCAGTTGCTTCTGAAAATTTTAAAGAATTATTCTCTGATTCTATAGCTTTCTCAAGTGACAATTATAATATACTCCGTGATTGTGACGCTCTTATAATCAATACAGAATGGAGTGAATATAAACAGCCAGATTTTGAAAAAATAAAGAATCTATTGAAAACTCCAGTTATCTTCGATGGAAGAAACTTGTACAATAAGCAAAAGATGAAGGATTTAGGTTTTTTCTATTCTAATATTGGTTTTTATCCAGAAAATGGGATTAAATAAGTATAAATTAACAGATAATCTAAGTTCCTTGCCGGGCGTTGGTCCAAAAATAGAAAAACTTTTTGAAGGTATTAATGTTAAAAATATTCAAGACTTATTGTTTTACTTTCCAAGACATTACAAGGATTACCGTAACACAAAAAAAATATCCGAAATCCTTGAGAACGAGGAAGTAACGATTAAGGGTGAAATAATTTCATCTAGCCTTATAAGAGCAAGAACTAAGATTTATGAAGTTGTAATAAAGGATGACCTGGCACAACTCAAAATAATTTGGTTCAATCCTTTTTATAGATACCTCAAAGATAATTTTGTAATAGGGAATTTTGCTATTATTTCAGGCAAAGCTGTAAAAGGTAGGAGTTCTAAATACCTTCAGATTATTAATCCAAAGCCTGAGAATATAAATATCATTGGAAAAGATGAAAAGTTAGGAAACTTCGGTAAAATTTCACCAATATATCCCCTAACTAAGGGTCTCACACAAAATAGAATTATTAATATATTAAATTTCTCATTGACGAATACTGAACTGCAAAGTTTAGATTTCTTTTCAGAAGATATAATTAAAGAATTTAACCTTTGTAGTATTTCTGAATCTATTCTCGGTATACATCAACCACAAAGACTAAAAAAAGAGGAGCTTGTTGACACTGAATCGTCTGAATCCGTTTATGAGTCAATCCCACATAGGGCATTTATATTCTTTGAGTTTCTGATTTTATGCCTAGGTATTAAATATAAGCAGAACTCAAAAGATAGGAATATTGGAATTTCTCATTCTACAACCCAGAATGAAGGCCTTTTTTCTAGGATACTATCAAATCTACCTTTTTCATTAACTAACTCACAAGTTAATGTTTTAGAAGAAATTCGAAGAGATATGAGTTCAACAATCCAAATGAGTAGACTATTACAGGGGGATGTAGGTAGTGGAAAGACAATTGTTGGCTTATTGTCTATGGCTAGAAGTTATGATAATGGATACCAGTCTGTATTGATAGCCCCAACAGAAATACTAGCAGATCAACACTATTTATTTCTTAAGAATTATGTTGATATAGAGGAGCTGGTTATCTTAAAGTCCTCAATAGGTAAAATCGAGAAAGGAAAAGTTAAAGAAAAAATTATTTCGGGTAGTGCAAAATTTATAGTTGGAACTCATTCTTTGTTTCAAGAAGATGTTGAATATAGAAAACTTGGAATGGTTGTCATTGATGAACAACATAGGTTCGGAGTTGTGCAAAGAAAGTTAATGTCAGAGAAGGGAGAGAATCCTGATGTTTTGGTTATGACTGCTACACCAATTCCAAGAACTCTTTCAAATATTTTTTTTACTGATTATAAGATCTCGAAGATTGATGAAATGCCAACAAATAGAGGAGAAATATCGACAAAAATCGTCAGTATTAATGATTCAGATAAAGTTTATAGTTTTTTGGTTAACGAATTAAAGAACGACAGGCAGGCTTTTATTCTATGCCCCCTTATAAGCAAGTCTGATAATGAAGAGTTTGAATTCCTTGAAGATGTGAAGTCGTTAAATTTAAGATTAAAGAAAGGAAGACTAAAAGATTTTAATTTAGGAGTAATACACGGGAAGTTGTCAGCAGATGAAAAAGAATCAGTGATGAAAAAGTTTAGGTCAAAGAAGATAGATGTTCTTATCTGTACAACAGTTATAGAAGTTGGCGTAGATATCCCTAATGCAAGCACAATGATTATATATAACCCTGAGAGATTTGGCCTTTCACAGTTACATCAATTAAGAGGTAGAATCGGAAGAGGACCTTACAAGTCAACATGCATCTTGTTAGTGGACCAGTTGAGCGAAGTCTCGAAAGAAAGATTGTTGATATTTAAAAATAATATAGATGGTTTCATTATTTCAGAAAAAGATATGGAAATTAGGGGCCCTGGCGCATTCTATGGTGCAGGATCTGAGCAATCTGGTAAATTCTGGGATTTACATCTAGCAAATTTGAGAAGAGATTTTTCAATTTTAAAAGAGGCAAGATTATGTTCTTTGAATATAGAGCAATATAGTTTTTACAAGAAGAATAAAGATTGTTTTAATAGTTTAATACTTTCAATGTGGGGAGAGAAACTGAATCTCACAAAAATAATTTAAAAAGGTATAATTAAGTATGGGCAATTTAATAAATGCAACTTTTGGTGCTGGTTGTTTTTGGGGGGTGGAAAATAAATTTATGAATATTAATGGAGTTCAAGAGACGTCTGTTGGTTATATGGGCAGTAAATTTAAGAACCCTACTTACTTTGATGTTTGTTCTGGGCTCACCGGTCATGCTGAAGTTGTCATGATTAAGTTTGCTCCTGAAATTGTTAACTTTACAACCCTATGTAAATTCTTTTTTGAGATTCATGATCCAACCACTCTTAATAGACAAGGTCCTGATGTTGGAACCCAGTATAGGTCTGTAATTTTTTACTATGATTCAGAACAAATGAGCACCGCTAATACTATGATCTCTGACTATAATGAGAATAATTCATCCAAGTCCCCAATAGTAACAGATGTAGTAGAGGCCATGGACTATTATTTAGCTGAAGACTATCATCAAAAATATATACTTAAGAATAATCTTGAATCATGCGGAGGATAATTAAATTAATACTCTAAAAACAGGTTTCTTGTTAACTGTAATGACTTTATTCTTTATCTCAATCGGTCAATATCTGGGAGGAGCAGGTGGTATGAGGATTGCGTTTATATTTGCACTGGTAATGAATATAGGCTCATATTGGTTCTCAGATAAATTAATATTAAAGATGTATAAAGCGAAAAAAATTGATTCAAATAGGTTCTCTGAAATAAAGATAATTTTTACAAATCTATGTAAAAAAGCAAATATAGTTGAACCACAACTTTTTATTTACTCGGCAATTGAACCAAATGCGTTTGCTACAGGTAGGAACCAGAATAATTCAGTTGTTGCTCTGTCAACTGGTTTAATCTCCATTCTGGATATGGATGAGATTGAAGGCGTTATGGCACACGAATTAGCACATATCGAAAATAGAGATATTTTAATTGGTTCAATCGCAGCTACTTTCGCGGGAGCAATAAGTATGATTGCAAGCATGATTAAATGGGGATTGATTTTTGGTGCCTTTAGGGGAAATAGAAATTCTGGCAGTTTTCTAGGAAATATCTTAATAGCAATCTTAGCACCGTTAATTGCACTGATTATTCAAATGGCTATTTCACGGACTAGAGAATTTAAAGCTGATAGCTCTGCAGCTCAGATAACAAGTAAGCCTAAATCATTAGCAAAAGCTTTATCAAAGATTCAAGATTTTCATATGAAATCCAAAGAAAATAAAGAGTTAAATAAAGAGCTTCAAGCAGCTACATGTCACATGTTCATAATTAGCCCCATTTCTGGTGGAGTCGGTAAATGGTTTAGCTCTCATCCTCCTACTGAGGAAAGAGTTAAAAGACTAATGGACATGAATATAAGTTAATTTCTTTTATTGTTATATATTGGAATTCCAATTATCGCCCATGCTAACAATACTATTGAGCTTATGATTATTAATACATGGGAGCTAGGCATTCCAAATAATAAGTTTTTAGAGTATATATATCCCGCTGAGATACTACCAATAGCATGTCCCATAAAGCTTAATATATAATATGGGCTTGTGCCGGTAGCTCGCATCTGATCTGGGACATAAAGTGATAGCAAGCTTGGTAGTACAGACTGAAAGATTGTGATACCCAAGAAAAAGAATACACCTAAGCAATATAGGGTAAGCTCATTTTGATCTTGAAATATAAAATATAAGAAACCTATAGTAAGAAAAATCCAACCAGACTTAATTGCTAAGTTAATTCTATTTTTTTTCTCTAGATATCTTATTGAAGGATAGATAAATATTGCAGCAGGGAGAAATATTATTAAATACACTATGGAAAGGCTAAGCTCAGGTACTTCAAGAAATTTCCAGAAAAGTGGGTAAACAAATAGAAATATGCTTAGAATCAAAGACAGCATAAAGGAAGACAAGTAAATTTTTATTAATTCTTTCGATATCTCAAATTTCTTACTATGTGTACGATTTAATCTTTCCCCAATTCTTTCTGGATAGAAGATTATAGTTGTAATTATGGCAAGAATTCCGAATATGAAGAGTAAAAGAAATAGAACCTTAAAGTTAAATATGGAAGATACTATGGGACCTATTAAAAAACCAAGGACGAATGCTATTCCAACTGATAGTCCAACAATCGTAAAAGCACTAGCTCTATTATCTTTTGAAGTATTTTCTGATAACGTTGCGACTCCTACTGAACTGACAGCGCCACAACCTTGAATAATTCTACCAAATATAAGTATGCTTATATCATTGGAGAAATAACATATCAGACTACCAAGTGTGAAGAGTGAAAGGCCAAGTATGACGATTTTCTTCCTGCCAAATTTGTCGCTTAGATAAGCTAAAGGAACCTGCATTATTGCCTGTGCTAATGAATAAATCCCAATAGCAACACCAGCAAGGAATAAATTAGAATTATTATATTCAATCGCATAAATACTGAATATTGGTAACAACATAAATAGGCCTAAAAGTCTTAAAGATAGAATAAGACTTACTGTTGTAGTAGCTTTTTTTTCTATTGTTGAGAATGACATTTGAGTTAAGGGAAATATATCATAATTTTAAGTGAATATAGACAATTCGAGAAATAAATTCATCTATGTTAGATTTAGAAAATAATGTCATTTGCATATGCAGAAATTAAACTAGATAACCTTGAAAGAAATGTAGAAGCTATAAAGGATATCTTGCAAGATGGGGTTGAGATTCTAGCCGTTGTAAAAGCTAACGCTTACGGACATGGTTCAATAGAGGTAAGCAAGAAATTATCTGTGCTAAACATAAATAACCTAGCTGTTGCAACCTATGAAGAAGCTATGGAGATAAAGTCAGCAGGTGTAAAGAGCAATATTTTAATACTCGGTTCAATAACGAATGAAGAGATAATTAGCTCAATAGATAAAAATATTCTCTTTACGATATATGACATTTCTCAGCTTTATTTTATTGATTCATTAAATCTTGATAGTATCTCTTTTCATCTAAAGATTGATACCGGTATGAATAGGCTTGGGATTGATAGAGAGCAAATAATAGAGTCAATAAGTATAATAAATAAAAATCCTAACCTGTCCTTAAAGGGTATCTACACACACTTTCCTGAATCTAACTTGGTAGATTCTAAGTTTACTGAATCTCAAATTGATGAGTTTGATAAAATTATTATGAGTTTTAAGAATGCAATACCTAATATAGATTTTTTCCATATTTCAAATAGCACAGGAATTATTAACTTTCCTAAGTCACACCTTAATATGGCAAGGCCAGGGCTTGCCCTTTATGGCCTAGTTACAGAAGAAAATAGTGAAATCATTCCTGTCATGGAATTAAAGACCTCAATAGTAAAAATCAGAAATATTAAGAAAGGCGATTCGGTAAGTTATGGTAGAACTTTTATTGCAAAAGAAGAAATGATAATAGGAGTTATCCCGATAGGATATGCTGATGGTCTCCCACGAGCACTTTCAAATAAAGGGAAGGTGACTTGTAAAGATAAGAATTGTGATATTTTAGGAAGGGTATGTATGGACCTGACTATAATAAACTTATCGGAAATAGATAATCCCCGTGTAGGAGATGAAGTAATTATTTTTGGTACTGAGAAAATAAATGCAAACCAAGTTGCTGATTTAGCGGATACAATACCATATGAGATAGTTTGTGGAATCAGTAAAAGAGTCAAGAGGATTTATAAATGACAAAATCTCTACTCATACTTTTCTTTATCCTATTATTTCCTACTAGCTCTCCATCTTATGAACAAACTTTTTTTGGACCCTTGCTCGAATTTAAAAAAGACTCGGGTTCTAAGGTATATGCTTTTCGTCCATTATTTTATTACGAAGCGAACTATGAACTAAAATATAGGTCATTGGATATTTTATATCCAATGATGAGTTATCAAGAGGATAATCAACAAAATCAATTTCAAACTCTTTTTTACCTTGTAAGGTATAAAAATTTTAATGATTATGATAATTTACAGGAAAAGACCTTTTCTATTTTTCCGATTTTAGATATTTCATGGTCAGGAAAAGAAGAAAATAATTACTTTTCTTTGTTCCCAATTTACGGTAATTTAAAAAATAAATTTACAAAAGATGAAATAAATTATTTTCTTTTCCCATTGTATCTAAGAACAAAAGAAAAGAATTCTCATAATACACACTTATTGTGGCCTATTATTTCCAAAACCAAAGGAAAGTATGTATCAGGATTTAAACTATGGCCTCTTTTTGGATATATGAACAAAGTAGATAATATGGGATCTAAAATAATTAAAGAGAGCAAGTTCTTTTTGTGGCCCATCTATAGCTACAAAAAAGATAATACGAAAGGGCTTAATTTAGAGGAGAAAGCATATTTCCCTTTCTATCTTTCTTCTACTTCTACTATTCATGAAGCAAGGACTTATTTGTGGCCTTTCTTTAATGTTTATGTAGACAAGCTTAGGAATCAGAAAACATACAACATGCCATGGCCCTTCGTTCAATACAAGCAAGGTGTTAATATTAAAAGCAAAAGATTCTTCCCTTTCTATTCTTATGTTAAAACTAAGAATGTTGAAAAAGGGTTTTTCATGTGGCCTATATACAAGTATAAGAATGAAATCTTAGGAACAGATTATTTTAAAACAAAAAGTTTCTTGTTTTTCTTGTACAAGCAAGATACATACTATGACTTAAGAAAGAATATAATTAAAAAAGAGTTCTCAAGTTTTTGGCCTATATATTCAATTGACTCAGATTTAAATGGGTACGACCTCAGAATCTTTTCACCTGTTGAAAGTTTCTTTTCTAATAATATTAAAGTAAGAAAGATATGGTCTCCTCTATGGTCCATAATTAGGATTAGAGATGATAACTTCTCCTCTGAAACCTCTATTCTCTTTAATCTTATAAGTTATAAAAACTATAAAGCTGAAAAAAGGAAGAAGTTTAGTGTTAACTTTATTTTACCTATTGTTTCAAATGAATCAGGAATAAATTCAAATAAATTTAGTATTTTAGGCGGATTGTTTGGATTCGAAACTGGTGAGAAAACAAAAATTAGAATATTATATATACCTGTAAGTTTATGAATAGTTTTGTAAAGATAACAGTGGGAATAGGGGAATTTTTGGATCTTCTATGGAAGACCTTGAAATCGATTAAATATTTTTCAAGCAATGCAGATAAGTTCTTTTACCAAGTCTTTGATATGGGAAATAGGACTCTCCCTGTTGCAGCCCTCATTTCATTATCTATAGGTTCTGTTTTAGCTTTGCAGACAGGAATACAATTGTCTGGATATGGAATAGAGGACAAAATTGGAGGCATTGTTGGACTTTCATTATGTACAGAGTTAGCGCCTGTTATGGCGGCTATCCTGATGGCAGGTAGGGTTGGGTCCTCTATAACTGCCGAAATCTCATCCATGAAGATTTATGAGGAAATCTCCGCTTTAGAAACCATGAAGATTGATCCAGTTAGATTTCTTGTTCTTCCAAGGTTTCTAGCTTGTATTGTGACCTTACCTTTTTTAGTAATTTATATGGATTTGATTGGATGGCTTGGAGGCTCGTTTGTTTCTTCTATGAATCAAACCATAGCAGTCTCTTTTTCTTCATTTTATAACGACCTTAGTCAAGTAGTTACAATCTCAGATATTTCAGTGGGCATTATTAAATCACTATTCTTTGCTGTTACCATTTCAATAGTGTCATGTTCAGTGGGATTACTGGCATCGGGTGGACCTAGAGAAATAGGAAATTCTGTTACTAAGTCGGTTGTTGCTTCATTTATATCTATTTTAGTTTTAGATTACTTTCTTACAAGATTGTTAATCTTAGTAGGTCTCTTATGAAAAATTTTTCTTCAATAAAATTAGAAAAGCTCACTAAAAGCTTTAATGGAAAGACTGTTCTTGATCAGCTGGATTGCGAATTCCTGAATAAAGAAGTTCATGTTATTCTTGGTAAATCGGGTACCGGAAAATCTGTTTTGTTGAAAATGATTATTGGACTTATAGTTCCTGATATTGGAAGAATTATGATCGACAATGAAGATATACATAAAAGTGTTGAGAAGAACAGCCTTGTTTTATCTTATATCTTTCAGTCATCAGCCTTGTTAAATTCCTTAAGTGTTTTAGATAATATTACTATTTATCTTGATGAGCATAGAATTGGTACTAAAGAAGAAAGAGTTAGTAAAGCATATGAAATCTTGTCAGATTTAGGTATCGAAGAAGCTGCATTGAGAATGCCTTCAGACTTAAGTGGTGGTATGAGGAAAAGGGTTGCTATTGCAAGATCTCTAATTATTTCTCCCAACATACTCTTGTATGATGAACCTACCGCTGAGCTAGATCCTATTAACACTAAAATAATTTCACAAATAATTAATAACTTAAAAAACAATAGCTCTATTACTCAGATTGTTGTTACTCACGATATTGATTTTGCATATTCAATAGCTGATAAGATATCGATTTTAGAGAATGGAAATATAGCCGTAACAGGTGATTCCGCAGATGTTAAAAAATCAAATAATGCAATTTTAGCCCCAATTTAGGTAGAATATTCATATGAATAAGAAAATGCAGCTGGGAACTTTCTTTGTTTTAGGAATAATAACGCTCTTAGTTTTATTTGAGGTAGTATCAGGAGTTGATTTTTTAAAGAAAGAAAATACTTATACAAGTTATTTTTCTTCTGTTGGCGAACTTAGAGTTGGAAATGAAGTGAAGCTGTCGGGTGTTGAAGTTGGCAGGGTGAAGGCGATTACTTTGTCAGGTCAAAATGTTGCAGTTGAAATTTTAATAGACAAAGATGTCATTTTAAAAGACGATTCTATTGCTTCTATTAATATGACCAGCCTTTTGGGTAGAACTTATGTTGGCATCACTTTTGGTTCATCTAATTCAAGAATATTGAGCGACCGTGGAGTCTTGCTCTCTGCTAAACCCGTTGATTTTAATTCTCTAGTTACAAAATTAGATAAAACTGTCGATATGTTTAATTCTCAGCTTTTTGAATATAATGACCAAATTAAGTCAATACTATCAAATTTAAATATAATTGTTTCTAACGTAGCTAATTCCAAGGGTACTATTGGTCAATTAATCAATGACCCTGGTATATATGAAGATTTAAAGTCCAGCTTAGATTTTTTCTCTAATATTACAAAAAAGATAGATCAAGGTGATGGTACTTTGGGCCTTCTAGTTAATGATAAGTCTGTATATGATAGAGCAAAAAAGACTCTGGAAAAAATTAACATGCTTACAGATAAATTAGCTTCAGGAGATGGTTCCCTCGGAAAGCTGATTAACGATGAGGAGCTTTATAACTCTATTAATAACCTATCAGAGAATTTAAATTCTTTGGTAACAAAAATTAATTCTGGAGAAGGAACTTTAGGCAAATTAATTAATGATGACAGGTTGTATTATGATGCTTTAAATTCAGTGCGTAAACTTAAGAATGCAACTGAAACTCAAGAAGATCTCGCTCCATTGACAACAATCTCAGCAGCTTTTGGTGTTATGACTCTTTTTTAATATGGCAATTTATTCATCAAATCCAAATGCAAATAGAAACTTTCATATCGAGGAAAAGTTTGAGGCAGGTGTTGTATTGTCAGGTTCAGAAGTGAAGTCAATTAAAGAGGGTCAGTTAAGTATCAAAGAGAGTTATGCAATCATTAGAAAAGGAGAAGTCTTTGTTATAAATTCTTATATACCTAAGTATAATAATTCATCATATTTTACCCACGACGAAACAAGAGATAGGAAGCTTCTTCTTAATAAGATTGAAATTAGGAAGTTAATAGGTAAAACAAAGATTAAAGGATACACTCTTGTGCCCATAAGAGTTTATTCAAAAAAGAACCTTATTAAGTTTGAAATAGGGCTTGGTAAGGGCAAAAAGCTTTACGATAAGCGAGTTGATTTAAAAAAGAAAGACTTAAAAAGAGAGCTTAGAAGGGAATTTAAAAATAAAACTAGTATTTAATCTTCTTTAAATATGGTCTAATATATACACTTTGGGGGCGATTTGGTTTCGACGTAAATTTAGCATTTAGATGCTGCATGCCGAGAGCTAACTCGTAAAACTGGCACTCGCACAATAAGTGCAGAACCAATCAATCAACTTGCTGCCTAGAATAGTGTAGCAACATTGAAGCTAACTTTGCTCATAGGGTTTTCTTCAATGTCATTAATATGGGCCTGATAAAATTTTTTTCTCTGCTTTTTTATCAGTATTTTAGAGAATCGAGATATCTTTTGTTTTTTAGCTACAAGAGATATTTTTAAATATTGAGCTAAAATAAGCATGTAGAGGCTCTATTTAGCTTATTTCCGGACCTGGGTTCGATTCCCAGCGCCTCCAATAAAGTTATCATGAAAATACTAATAGGCTCAAATAATAAAGGTAAGATTGAAGAGTATAGAGCTCTGCTAGGGTCGAATTTTGATCCTTTACCTTTGTCAGAATTAGGAATTAACTTAGATGTGGAAGAAGCAGGTTCTACTTACGAGGAAAATGCGTTGATAAAACTTAATTTTTTGAAAGGAAAATGTAACTTTCCTATTTTAACTGATGATTCAGGCATTGAAGTAGAGTGCCTACACGGGAGACCAGGCATCTATTCGGCAAGATATGCAGGAGACAATGCTACAGATGATGCGAATATTGATAAGTTGCTAGATGAGTTGGATGGGACGAGCTCCAGAAGGGCTAAATTTGTATGTAGTATTGCTTATTTTGATCCAACTAATAATTCTGAAATAATAATGTGCAATGGAGAATGTGAAGGGGAGATACTTCAAGATAGGAGAGGAGTTTCTGGGTTTGGCTATGATCCTATCTTTTATTTACCAATATTGCAAAGATCCTTCGCTGAATTAGCTAAAGAGGAAAAGAACACTCTCAGTCACAGATATAAAGCAGTAAGAGAATTATTAAAAAGAATTAATATTTAATTTGTAAATATTGAAAACTTTCAATATTATAAGATTAAGTCTTATGCGTAAGAAAGTAGCTAAATATATATTCGTAACTGGGGGAGTGATGTCCTCACTTGGTAAAGGATTAGCTAGTGCATGTATAGGAGCCCTTCTCGAAGCCAGAGGGATGAGGGTTTCAATCCAGAAGCTTGATCCTTACTTAAACATTGACCCAGGAACGATGAACCCCTATCAACATGGTGAAGTTTTCGTAACTCACGATGGAGCAGAAACTGATTTGGACCTTGGCCATTATGAGAGGTTTACTAACGCGCCTCTTTCCCAAGAAAATAATGTTACTAGTGGTAGGGTTTACAATGAAGTTATTTCCAAAGAAAGAAAAGGTGATTATCTTGGTGAAACTGTTCAAGTTATACCTCATATAACTGATGAAATAATTAAAAGAATTTACTCTCTGGAACATAAGCAAGATGTATCTATAGTTGAGATTGGTGGAACTGTTGGAGACATAGAGAGCTTACCTTTTTTGGAATCTATACGACAAATCAGATCCCAATTAGGAAGAGAGAATGCAATATTTATTCATTTAACATATGTTCCATATTTATCAGCTGCTGGGGAATTAAAGACAAAGCCAACACAGCACAGTGTTAAAGACTTACTCTCAATCGGAATCCAGCCGGATATTCTTTTATGTAGGACAGATAGATTTTTATCTAATGATATAAAAAAGAAAATTGCACTCTTTTGCAATTTAAATGTTGAATCAGTCATTACTGCAAAAGATGTCGATATAATATATGAGATTCCTCTTGTTCTTCATAAGGAAGGTCTTGATGATATCATTTTAGAAAATCTTAAGATTTGGACAAAAGAGCCTGATTTTTCTAAATGGGAGAATGTTGTATCAAAGATTAAGAAACTTAAAAACGAGGTTACTATTGGCGTAGTTGGTAAGTATGTAGATTTGAAAGATGCCTATAAAAGTTTACATGAGGCTCTGTACCATGCATCTTTTCATAATAATTTAAAACTAAAGATTAACTATATTGATTCTGAAGACCTTGAGAAAGACCAGCCAAAGAATCTATTGTCAGATTGTGACGGAATTTTGGTTCCAGGTGGATTTGGCAACAGAGGCTTTGAGGGTAAGATTTCCGCGATTAAGTATGCAAGGGAAAAGAATATCCCCTTCTTTGGTATATGTTTAGGGCTACAAATGGCGGTAGTTGAATTTGCAAGAAATGTTTGTGATATAAAAAATGCGAATTCCAGAGAGTCAGGTAGAAAGATAAAGGATTTTGTTATAGACATCATGGACAATCAAAAAGATTTAGATACAAAAGGTGGGAACATGAGGCTAGGGGATTATCCATGTGAGATTAAGAAATCTTCAAAAGTCTCAGAAGCTTATAAGAAAAATAAGATTTCAGAAAGGCACAGGCATCGTTACGAGGTAAATCCTAAATATCATTCTATACTAATTAAGAATGGATTAGTATTAAGTGGATTGTCTCCAGATGGTAAATTAGCAGAAACAATTGAGATTAAAGACCATCCTTGGTTTGTAGCATGTCAGTTTCACCCTGAATTTAAATCAAAGCCCTTTCAACCACATCCTTTATTTGTTCAGTTCATAAAAGCCTCTTCTAAGAAGTCTTAATGACGAGTATGCAAGAAAAATTTCTGATAATAGAGAAGAATTCAAAGATTTACCTTGTAAAGCAAGTATCCTACGATAAGAAAAGAAGAAAGTATTCTGTCTCAAAATTTAGTGAAAATTTGATTTTTGAGATCTCCAATAAAGATATAATATTTACTGATATTACATTGTTGGATTGTATTTCCTTAGATGCAAAAATCAGATATAAGCTTAAAGACTTATGGCTATCCTTAATTATGGATGAAAATGTAATAAATTTTAGAGTATTTATTAATAAGGTAATCGATTTCTACAATATCACTTCGTTAATTGAATTAGATAGTTTAATTTTGTCATTCAATGAGGATTTTACTTATTTTAAGATATTAGACAAGAATAAGGTTTATTTAAATTCAGAATCGATAGTAACACGAATAGAATTAAGCCTATCAAAAAAGCAAGAAAAGAAGTCTTTATATGATAGCTTCTTGAAGGACTTATCATTAATGAAGGCATGTGATTGGTCTACTTATGATAGTCAAATAGAAGAGATTATTGTTTATCTTTCTGGCGGTACTAAATATTCAAAATCTTTCTTAGAGTCTGTAAAGGAGACTATTGGGACTAATAAGTATAGTGAAATTATCCTACATCTTAAGTCTATAGGCCTCTTTGCCGAAAACTTTGAGCCCTTATATTCTACATTAAAGTTAAATAGTAAATATTCTTATAATAAAAAAGATATAGATATTTTAGCATCTAGCCAGGAAAACGAGGATCAGGAAATTTTAGATGCTTTCACTATTGATGATCAGGGTAGCTATGATTTTGATGACGCGATAAGCATTAAGAGGGAAGATGGTGCTTATTTGTTATATATTCATATAAGTAACTTTAGCAGCTTGTTTTCAAACGATTCGATTTATATAAAAGATGCAAAGAGAATTATTAATACTATTTATGCTCCATCTGGGAACTTCAATTTGTATGATCGAAGGCTTGTAGATGTAATGTCTTTAAAAGCCAATTCTATTCGTCCTGTTCTATCTATCAAATATAAGTTGAAGGACTTTAATATAGTAAGTTGTAATATTGAAAAAAATTTTATCAAAGTTTCTGAGAATTTTACTTACGAAAAGTTTGAGTCTTTAATTGAGAGTAATCCTGATTACGCTTTCATTGATAAGTTTACTGAGAACTTAAAAATAGAAAGATTAAAAGAAGCAGATTTCAAGTTCTTTAATCAAGAGATAAATATTAAATTTAGTAAAGAAGGAATGCTTGTAATAAATCAAGTTGAAGCACTCAAATCTAGAAGAATTATCTCCGAGTTAATGATAATAGCTAATCTACATTGCTCCAAATACTTTATTGCCAATGGACTCACAGGAATTTTTAGATCACAAAAGAAATCAAATAATCTTGAAACAAGCATTATTGACGAAAACCCACCATTTTGTTTCCATAGAAAAGTCTCACCTTTAGATGTATCAATTAGACCTGAGCCTCACTATGGTCTAGGGCTGAAGTCTTACATGCAGATTACGTCACCAATTAGGAGATATTTTGATTCAATTAACATGTGGCAGATATCATATTTTATTAGCGAGAGAAGAGCTCTCTATGATGAGAAAGAAATTCAGACTATTCTTACAACCATGCTCCCCCAGATTGCAACAGTTAGGGAAAAGTCTAAAAAAGTTTATAAGCTCTGGATTTTGAGATATTTAGAGCAAATAGAAGCTAAGAATATATCAGGATATATCTATGCGTCTTTAAAAGATAAATATATTGTTTTCTTTAATGAACTAAATTTTTTTGAAAGTATTAGTAAGGAAAAATGCAGAAATCTATATGAAAAAGACGATTTCATAGAGCTTTCTTTCGATTTTGTAGATATTCAAAATCTAGAACTCATCAATCTTAAAGATTAAATTTATATCTTTAGTATTGTTTTATCTTTTTTTCGTTGCCCATTTTGTGTATAATATTTATTCAATATTCACCGTAAAAATAATTTCTAAATTTAATTTTGGTGAACAACTAGGAGGCATGTTTTGTCCGAAGTATTAACAATAACTGATAGTAGAACTAATAAAGAATATAAGGTCGAGATTCATGATGGCAACATAAGAGCTAAAGACCTTAGGCAAATTAAAGTTAAAGAAGAAGACTTTGGTATGATGAGTTATGATCCATCATTTGAAAATACAGCCTCTTGTAAAAGTAGCGTAACTTACATTGATGGAGATGCAGGAATTCTAAGATATAGAGGCTATCCTATAGAGCAATTAGCAGAAAGTAGTAGTCAATTAGAAGTCTCAAAGCTACTTATTGATGGTGAGCTACCTAGCAAAGATGAACTATCTAAGTGGATTAGCGATGTAAAGGACGAAAACAATCTCCCAGATGAAATTAATAATATTATAAAAGCTTTTCCACCTAACTCTCATGCAATGGGAGCGTTAACGAGCTTGGAAGCAGCTCTTTCGACTTTTTATCCAAATTCAAAAAATATTACAGATGAAAATGAAAATTATAAAAGTATTTGTCGTCTGATAGCGCAAGTTCCTATTCTTGCTGCTAACTTTTACAGGCATTCCCAAGGACTTTCATTCATTAATCCTGATGATTCCTTAGACTATTCAGAAAACTTCTTAAATATGATGTTTAACGGTGACAACAAGAAAATGCATCCAGATTTAGTTAGTGCTATGGATACATTGTTAATCCTGCATGCCGATCATGAGCAAAATTGCAGTGCTAGCGTAATGAGAAATGTTGGGAGCTCTGAGCCGGATCCTTTTTCTGCTGTATCTGCCGCAACAGCAGCTTTATATGGCCCTTTGCATGGCGGAGCAAATGAGGCGGTTCTTCAGATGTTGACTGAAATTGGTTCTGTTGAAAACATCCCTGCTTTTATGGACAAGGTAAAAAAGAAAGAAGTTAAATTAATGGGTTTTGGCCATAGGGTTTACAAGGCTTATGACCCAAGAGCTAAGTATCTTAAGGAAGCAGCTGATAAAGTATTTAATGTTACAGGAACAAATCCTTTGTTGGACATAGCTTTAGAACTTGAATCAATTGCTTTAAGTGAAGACTACTTTGTTGCTAGGAACTTGTATCCTAATGTAGATTTCTATTCCGGCCTAATTTACGAAAGTATGGGCATACCTAAAGATATGTTTACTGTATTGTTTACAATTGGTAGGACGCCAGGTTGGTTAGCTCAGTGGAAAGAATTATTAGCAGACAAAGACCAAAAGATTGCTAGACCTAGACAAGTTTATACTGGTTATAATTCTAGAGATTATGTAAACATTGAAGGTAGATAATTCTTAATTCAATTTTATATTAATTTATAGGATCTTAGTTAATAAATTTGGATTTAATCCTAAAGCGATTGTAAGTCCTAAACAAATTAATATTAGAATTTTATTTATAGTATTAGTCTTAAAATCAAGAGTCTGATTTATTGCTTTATCATCGAAAATTGCCTTTATAATCCTAATATAGTAATAGAATGAAATTCCTGCACTAATCAATATCACAACTGGAAGAAAGAAACCAAATGATTTGAAAGATATAATTGCTACATTAAACTTACCCCAAAAACCAGCAAACAATGGAACTCCTGCAAGAGATAGCAAGAAGCTTGTAAGTGTGATTGAAATAAAAGGGGAGCTTTTATAAAGTCCTTTCAAGTCATTTACTAGAAAGTCTTTATCAACTTTAGGCAAGGAATTTAAACAAATAAAAAGACCAACATTAGAAAAAATATAAAACGCAAAATATAAAACTAGGAATTCTGATGTAATGGGTAGTGGAATAATGACAAATATTAGCATTATTCCAGCATGTGGAATACCTGAGTATGCAATCAGCCTAAATAATTTATCCTGTTTAATGCTTAGAACTGAACCAAATATAATTGAAACTGTAATTAATATAGAGATTATATTTATAACTTGGAAATTCACTTGTGCACTATATAAATTTTGAAAGAAGAAGAATAGGAATCCTATAATAGCAATTTTGGGAATCGTACTTAAGAATGGAAGAATATTCATTGGAGCTGATTCGTAGGTGTCTGAAACCCAAAAATGTAATGGATAAAGAGCGCATTTAAAACATATAGTGATTAGGATAAAAATAGTACTTAAAATTACTATTACGTCTTTCGATTCCCATAGTATGTCAACGAAATAAGTGCTACCTGACAAAGAATAGAAGAGGACAGCAGAGAATATCATAAAAACGGTTGAGAGAGTACCAAAGAAGAATAGCTTTGTAGCTGCTTCTATAGACTTGCTAGAATTTGGACCCATTGCCGAAATTAAATATATCGGAATACTTAATATTTCAAAAGCTATTATCAAGGTTAGAAATTCTCTCGATGAAACTACTATCATACCGCCAACTAGGGATAGAACTAAAAGGAAACAGTATTCATTGAAAAATTCTTTAAATTGCTTTGTTTTTGAGTTAGATACCAAAAGCAGACTTAATAATGTTCCAGAAACAAGTAAAACCTTAATTTTGCCAGTTAATGAGTTATTTTCAAAGGTATTGTTCAAATATAGACCTTCGGGATTAGCTGTCAACAGCAAAGATATAGAAACAATTGAGCCTATAATTAATAGGATCTTGTTTGTGATTCTCTTATCCTTCTGGTCTATAATAGAGTTGAAAAGTAGAGCGAAAGACATAAGAATTAAAACTATCTCAGGCAATAAAAATCTAATTTGATCCATGTTTCATACACCAAGGATTATCTTGATTGACTCTCCATTTATAAAATTTAAAAAGAAATTAGGAAATATTCCAATAGTAATAATAGTTAAAATAAGTATAAAGCATATTAATTTTTCGTCATAAGATATTGTTGATATAGATTCTTTACTTTGAACATATCTGAGGCAAATCTTCTTAACTGTTCTAAACATATATATAGTTGTTATGAATATTCCAACTAATGGGATAATAATTAAAAGAAAGTTGCCGGACTGAGCAACACTGCTTATTATAAGAAACTCTGCAATAAAACCACTAGTCAATGGGAAGCCTACGCTAGCAAATGCAGCAAAGATAAAAATGCTTGAGATTAATGGTGAGTTGTCCGAAAGAGAATTAAGCTCTTTAATTGACCTTGTACCTTTTAAATTAAAGATTAAACCAACTGAAAAGAAGAGTAAGCAGATTATTAATCCGTGTGAAACTGTCTGTAATATCGCAGAACTAAGACCTGTTTCGTTATTCATTGCCAGTGCGAGAAATATATAACCTATATGAGAGAGTGAAGCGTAGGCTGCAAGATATTTGAGGTCATCTTGCATCATTGCTGTGAAGGCTCCATAAATTATATTTATGGAGGCTAATATGATAAATAAACTTGAATATTCAATAAATGCTGTATTAAAGATCGTTATTATTACTTTTATGAAGCCAATCACCCCAATCTTCATTAATATACCAGCGAATATGATAGAACCCGCTGTTGGTGCAGTTCCATGACCATCCGGAGCCCATGTGTGCAAAGGCCACAAGGCAGAATGTGAACCAAATCCCAAAACCAATAAAAAGAAAGCAAGCCAAAGATCATTAGACATATTCAAGCTCTCTTTATTCAGTATTTCATTTATAGAAAAAGTACCTTCACTTATTCCTACTATTGCTAGACCCAAGAAAATCAAAAGCGATCCTGCAAGTAGATATAAAGTTATCTTGTATGCACCATATGACTTTGTTCCAACTGACAAGCTTGAAAGTATCTTCTTAAATGGTCCTGAGACTTCACGTTTTAGATCGTACCCCCAATTAGTAATCATCAGAAACATTGGAACAACCGCCACTTCGTAAAACAGGAAAAAAACGAACAAATCATCTGCGATTATCAAACCATAGATTCCAATTGAAATAATTAAAATTAGTGTATTTATTTGACTTAATCTTTTTTTGATTTTGTAAGTTGAAAAAAGTGCGGTTGTTATAGTGATATTTGCAAGTATGAGAAGGACTACAGAAATCTTTGTAATTGAAAAAGACATATTTATATCTAAAGAAGTGAATATTGGATAAAGATTTATAATTTCAAAGTAGCTAGAAACCTCCAATAAATTATTTGAGGCAGAGTAAAGAAGAATTATGATTAAAGTAAATAGAGATCCTATTAATGGAGTAGTTTTTTTTACTATTGAACACTTATTAAAGATATTGATGAGCACTATAGGCAATAAAGGAAGAACTAAAATCCATAATAAAAACATTATTTAAGTTCCCCTATGATTAAAATGTTATCTATTATGGTCATAGCTAGTATCAGGACTATAAAGAAGACAATAGCCCTAACAGCGTATGATTTTGCTTGCCCATCTTGGATTCTCATTAATTTTCTTGAATAATAGATTATCTTAAAGGGTATATAGTTAATTAGTCCATCAATGATATTCCTATCAAACCAGGCAATAAATTCAGAGGTACCTTTGAATACTTTTTCATAAATTTCAGTATAAATAGAATCAGTTTTAAATAAAAATGAAGAGAAGATGCTGAACTGATTTAAATTCGTAACAATATTAAATCTCTTGTTATTATATAAATAAAAGACAAATATAGTTAAGGTTTGTAACATTAATATTCCGACAACAGAATGTGGCACTTCCTCTATATAGATGCTTTCATTAAATAACCCCATGGTAAGCGGTCCTACTAAAGATAAAAGCGCTAATAAAACAAGAGGGATTAAAAATTTAGGATTTATCTTATGTTCTAAATCATTTGATAAGTCAAAGTTAATTAAATTAAAAAATATTCTAGCAGAATAAAGACATGTGAAGATGGTTCCAATCAGCATTGCAAAACTAGCAATATAAAGTTTTTTATTTATCAAACTAAATACTATATATTCTTTTGAAAAAGATCCTGTAAAAAAATAAATAGAACTAAGGGAACAGCAAGCAATTATTAAGATTAAGCCCATAGTTGATTTTAATTTAATTGAACTCTTTAACAGTTCCAATTTTGAAGTTCCCATTAAAGCAATTACAACTCCTGCATATAAAAAAAGAAGAGATTTAAAGAAGCTATGGCTAAACATATGAAAGTACGCAAGGTCTGGTTTTTTAATCCCTATTGCTAAAAACATTAATCCGATATTAGAAATAGTTGAATAAGCTAGGACTTTCTTTAAATCTTCCTCAAAAAAGGCAACTATGGCACCTCCAACAGATGAGATGATTCCAATTACAATAAGAAAGTTAAGAGCTAATTCGTTACCTGAAATTGAGGGGTAAAGCTTAAAAAGAAGAAGAACACCCGCAACAACCATTGTAGCAGAATGAATAAGTGATGAGACTGGGGTAGGACCTTTCATCGCTTTTGGTAGCCATATATTGAATGGGAACTGCGCTGATTTGGAAAATACTCCGATGATTATTAGCAGTAAAGGAAGATTGATATTGTAATCTTTATTTATAACTTCTTTATTGATTATATCAATGCTAAGTGTTCCAGATATTGTAAAGATTAAAATTAGTCCAGCAAGGAAGAAAAGGTCTCCAAATCTGGTAATCCAGAAAGCTATTGTAGAAGACCTTATTGCTTCTGAGTCTTTATTCCAAAAGCCAATTAGAAAGTATGAGGATAGTCCTAATATTTCCCAGAAAATAAAGCTGCCAAACAAGTCGTTAGACAAGGTAAAAAGAAACATTGAAGAGATAAAAATTGTCAAGAAAAGAAAGTATCTAGCGTGGGCTCTTTTATCTTCAGGTTCTACAAATTTAGATGAATAATAAAGAACTAATATAGAGATGAATAAGACTACTTTGGACATAAGAATATGTTCCTGAATAAAATTAAATAGTAGATTTATCTCATATCCATTGACCGTTAAGAAAGGAATTGATAGCTGGCTGAAATCTATATTAAGAAAAAGTGCTATTAATGTAATTGAATAAATAATTATAGGCGATATGTAATTAAGAGTTTTGCTAGAATTAAAGATTCTACTTACAATGATTGATAGAATAGGGACTAGTGATAGAAATATTATATTCTGACTCATTTGCTACTCATCTCTCAGCCTATTTAAGTTATTAATGTCTATAGTTCTATTGATTCTTTGGTTTAATAAGAAGATTGCCAATCCGATAGCAACTTCGCATGCAGTTATAACTAGTATGAATAGTATAAATATATTAGCAGTATCATTTGAATAAGACTTACATATTGTGATAAATAAAAGATTTATACCATTCAAAAATAATTCTACACCTATGAGAATAGATAAAATGTGTTTCTTGCTCAAAAGCATAAATATTCCTATGCTACTAATTAAGAGTGAGGTGTAGACTAAGGCCATAAACATTTTTAGTCCACCTCCTTTCTAAATTTTAGAAGAGTTAAACATCCAACTATTGTTGCCAAAAGGAGTATTGATGATAACTCAAGGACGAATATCCAATCATTAAACAAAGATGAACTAATTTCCTGAACTGAGGCAACTCTATTTAGGTTAAAGGTTGTTTCCAAATTAATAAAGGTTTCAGAAGTCGATATTAAATAACTTGTAATCAAAAAGAAAAAGAAAGCTATCAATACTGCTGTAACCGGCTTATGAAAAGTCTCACCAAGATTGTTGTAATCCCAATCTCCAGTAAGAAAGATTGAAAAAAGAAACAAAATTAATGTTCCACCCGTATAAAGAAGTATCTGTATTACGCCCAATAAATTTGAACCAACTAACATAAAAATGAAAGCAATTATAAAGAGAGTTATACCAAAAAAGAACGTCGAGCGTATAATCTTAGAACTAAGGCAGGTAGTTAGTGCTGTTCCTATTGCAAGAATACAAAATATTATTACTAATGTTTCAATCATTTCTTGTCCTCCAAGTTTGGAGTGTGACTCTCTTGTAGTATGCTTCCTTTGGCCCATGAAGCTTCATACTTCTCAGCATTTCTCATCATCTTAGTCTTTGTTAAGTAAAAATCATTTCTAGATATTGAGGGTTTAGCTGCTTCTTTCATCATTATAATTGCATCAACTGGGCAAACTTGAACACAAAGTTCACATTGAATACAGCTTTGAAGGTCTAGATTGAATTTCTTAGCCCATCCTCTTCCGTCTCTTTTCTCAATATCAATCTCTATGATTTGTGAGGGGCAGACTTTCTCACATAACTTACATGCAATGCAGTTCTCTTCCCCAGTTTCTTCATTTGAGGTAAGTCCAAAGGTACCAATTCTTAATTTGTCAGGGAACACCCTTCTTTCTTCAGGGTATTTAATTGTAACCGCAGGTTTTGTGATATTTCCTAAAGTAAAGAAAAGGTTTCGATATATATTTTTAAGAATTCTTATCAATTTCATATCAATTAAAATCCATATAGTATTTTACTAAGCAAGCTAGGAGTAACCCTGTAAACGATAATGGTATTAGCTTTATCCAATTAAACTTTAATAATTGATCAATTCTGATTCTAAAAAAGCTCCACCTTATAAACAAGATTAAAGTGAAGAATAGTAGAGCTTTTATAACTATCAAAATGTTTCCTGAAAAGATGGGGCCATTTGGTCCACCGAAGAAAATTATCGACCCTAGAATGCAGATTCCGAAAAGGTGAACATACTCAGCTAAATAAAATAAAGCAAAGTTGATACCTGAATACTCAGTTGTGTATCCGGATATAAGCTCAGACTCTGCCTCTGATAAATCAAAGGGAATCCTGTTCCCCTCGGCTAATGCAGAAATCATAAAAATGATAAAGCTGATTTGACCAAGTACAGGATAAAATATTATCCATACATCTTCCTGGAATCTTATAATTTCTCCAAAGCTTAGACTTCCTATTAAAATGCAAGGTATAAGCAATGATATTATCAACGGTATTTCATAGGAAATTATTTGAGCAGTCATCCTTAGAACTGAGATTAATGCATATTTGTTATTAGATGACCATCCTGCTACAAAGATACCAATTATAATCAATGAACTAATTGCAATAAATAGCATTAAACTAAGGTCAACATTTAGCATAGGGTTTTCAAAATAAAAAGGTAGTAGAGCGAATGATGCAAGACTAACTACCATTATCCAAATAGGACCAAAGTTAAAAAGTAGCGAGTCGGAATTCTTTGGTATTGCATCGTCTTTAGTCATTAGCTTTAAGGCATCTGCTAGGGGCTGTAACCAGCCATGAGGATACCCCACATTATAAGGTCCAACTCTAGACTGCATTTTTGCAGCAACTTTTCTTTCAAGCCATACTAGATAAGCAACTATAAGAATGAGAATTGAGATAGTCTTAAAGATTGGTGTAGCGAAAATGATAAATGAATCTAACATTATCTATCAACATCTCCAAAGACGGGGTCTAATGAGCCAAGTATTGCAACAGAATCAGCAATAAATGTGCCGGGTAAAAGTTTCTCAACTAATGAAAGATTTGAAAAAGACGGAGCTCTGATTTTCATTCTGTAAGGAATAGCAGTTCCATCAGAAACTATAAAAAATCCAAGCTCACCTCTTGGAGATTCAATAGAAAAGTAAGAAGACCCTTTAGGGGGCCTAGTGAGTTTAGGGCTTTTTAATGGCTTCCTTGAATGAATATCTCCAGATGGAATCCCTTGTATAATTTGCTCAACAATTTTAAGTGATTCTATGTTTTCCTGCATTCTGATTATCGTTCTGTCGTAAGCATCTCCATTTATTCCCAAGGGGATATTGAAATCAAATTCAGAATAGCATTCGTAAGGCTTATTCTTTCTTACATCAAAGTTAATACCAGAACCTCGAACTATGGGGCCTGATCCACCAGATTCTTCCGCGAGTTTCTTTGATATAATCCCAATATTCTTTGTTCTTTTCATAAAGATTTCATCTTTTGAAACCATATTAGCGTAGTCTTCTAAGACTGGCTTTAACTCTTTAATTAGTTTCTTTATTTTATTTATGGACTCGGTTTTTACATCATATCTGACACCGCCAATTTGATTCATATTCGTATGAAATCTTGTACCTGTTAGGTCTTCCATGACATCAAGGATTTTTTCTCTTTCTCTAAAACAATAAAGAAAAAGACTAGCTCCACCACCAAGTGCACCACCTAAATCTAATCCATATGTGCCAAGAGCGACAAGATGAGAGCTTATTCTTTGAAGTTCTGCAACTAACACTCTTATGTAGGATGATTTCCTGGAAACTTCAATTTCACAAATTTTTTCTACGGCATTTATAAAACCAAGAGAATTTGAGGTAGGTGAAAGGTAGTCGTCCCTTTCAAGCACAGGTGGCAATTGATCATAGGTAAGTTTTTCAGATAATTTTTCTACTCCACGATGCAAATATCCCAAGAAAGATTCGATTTTATTTATTCTTTCTCCTTGAAGATATAGCTTCAGTCTAAAGACACCATGAGTCGAAGGATGTTGAGGACCCATATTTACGGCTAAATCTCCAAAGTCTCTCTCTATAATTCGGTCTTCCATTTCTCGTATTCCTTCCGTGTAGGGCGATATGGGTAAAAATGAGCGTCCATTACATAATCTTTTCTTAGTGGGTGTCCAATCCATTCATCAGGCATCATTATTCTTTTTAAATTAGGGTGCCCAATGAATCTTATTCCAAAGAGATCAAAAACCTCTCTTTCCTGCCAATCAGCTCCAGAGTAAATATCTGAAAGCGAGTCTATTGTTAAGTCTTCACCAAGCTGTATATTGAATTCAACGTCTTTGTTTCGAGTATTATTTCCAAGTAAGTATGTCAAAACAATATTAGAATCGAAATCGGTAGCAGTTATAAATTTTAAGTAAGTAAATCCATTATTTTTGAGTTCTTTTGAGAAATTTAATATTTCATTTTTATCTATAAATTTTGATTCTATTAGATTCTTGGATTTTTTTACTGGCTTTGCAACTTCGAGAGGTGAAAGAGTTTTCTCTTCTGGTATAGAGCTAGTATTATAGGTTGGGGAGGTTTTACCTTTACCTATAATTTTTTGAAGCTCTAGTATTCCGTCAATAAAAGCTTCTGGTGTGGGAGGACATCCAGGCACGTATACGTCAACTGGTATTACCCAATCCACGCCAGGGACTACACTATAAATATGTCTATAATGATCTCCTGAAATAGCACAGCTACCAGCAGCAATAACCCATTTAGGACCTGCCATTTGGTCATAAAGTGTTTTTATTCTTTCCGCCATCTTAACTGTTACAGTCCCTGCAACTATCATTAGATCAGCTTGTCGAGGAGAAGCACGAGTAATCATTCCCAGTCGGTCTAAATCATATCTTGATGAGAAAGTAGCCATCATTTCTATAGCGCAGCATGCTAAGCCAAAGGATAATGGCCAAAGACTTGATTTTTGAGCCCAATTAAAAAGATCTTTAGTGCTAGAGATAAACAGATTTGCTCCTGGGAGCTTCATGAAGGAGCCTATATCTTTTAAAGATTTATTTACATTTCCCATTCAAGGTATCCTTTCCTGTAAGCATAAATCCATCCGATAAATAAAATTATTAAAAATGTTATAAATGAAAAGTACGACCCTTGTGTCGGTTCAGCAAGATTTAATATCCAAGGAAATATAAAAACAAGTTCGATATCAAACAATATAAAGATTAAAGCAATTTTAAAATATGAAATAGGAATTCTTTTCCAGGAAGTTTCAATGCTTGGTTCACCACATTCATAAATTGAATCCGAAATATTTTTCTTTTTACCCAATATGAATTTAATGATTTTTGAAGTTAAAATCATTAAAATTGGCAATGAAATTAATGCCAAGAAAACTATAATAAAGAAAGGATATTCTGCCATGTCCTACGACTTATATTTTTAACTAATTATTAGTTAAAAGCAATTATAAAATAGCTTTTTTTAACCACCTAATTGTTTGCTGATTATAAGGTTATAAACAAAATCTATAGTGTTGTTAATTTCATCAAAAAAATTATTAATTAGCTCTTTATGTAGTTTTGAGTTAATGTCTCTTGATTCGTTAATCTTATTGCATAATATTTCATTGTTGACTCTGATCCTAGTTACTATTTCATCCAAATCTTCAGCTGACATTGAGTTTATGAGTGCAATATCTTGTATGTCTATCTTTAATCTTATTGTTTCTTCTTCTATTAAGGGGACCATAGAGGAGATAATATTAGGATAATTATTAAAGCTGCTCTTAAATATATCTACAATAATATTTTGGTTACTCATCTTTAAATTTTTGTATGTTTAATATCCCTGCAGTCAATAGTTTTATCGTAGAAGCAACGTCTTTAATAAGACAGACTGAGCTTGGACTGTGGAGGTATCTCACAGGAACTGATAGAACAGTAGCCTTTGAGCCTTTTCCTGTAACTTGGAATGCTGTGGCATTTGTACCACCGGCATTTTTTGCAGTTAATTGAAAATTTATCTTCTTTTTATTTGCAGTATCTTGCAAATAATTGTTAAAACTCCTGTCTGCAATTAAATATTTGTCAGAGATTCTTATTTCAGGTCCATTACCTAGCTGTGCTAGCTTTTTGTGTGCAGGAACCCCTGGTAAGTCATTCGACACAGTACCTTCTAGAGCAATTGAAAAATCTGGATTAACATTAGAATTAATAATTCTCGCACCTCTTAGTCCCATTTCTTCTTGAACCGATGCAGATACGTAGAGATTACATTTTAAACTTTTTTTATTGATTTTTTTAATTGTTTCTAAAAGAACATATAGGCCAATTCTGTCATCTAAAGATTTTGAAAGAATCCTGTCATTATCAATCACGCAGTCTGTTGAAAAAGTAACTTGATCCCCGATACTAATGAGCCCTCTAGTTTTTTTTGCACTAATCCCGGTGTCAATTAGGCAATCTTCCACAGGTGCCGCTCCTGTAGAGCTTTTATCTGATATGTGGGGTGGAATTGCTGCTACAGTGGCTTCTATCTGAGTCTTTCCCCATATAGTCAACCTCTGACCATAGAATAGTTTTGGGTCAATTCCCCCAAGTGATATAACTCTTAACATTCCATTTTCTTCGATATGTGAAATAATAAATCCAACTTCATCCATGTGTGCGTCAACTAATATTGTGGGAGCTTTGGGAATTGTTTCGTTGACCTGAAAGATTAAATTACCCATAGGGTCTTTGAGATAGCCTATGCATAAGTCTTCAATCTCCCTAAGTACTATCTTAGATATTTCTTGTTCACATCCTGGAACTCCAGGGGTATTGCACAACTCTTTGATTAACTCATTGCTCATGCCTATTATTATATATAAAATATGAGGGAATAAGGAAATACTTTTTTTGATAAAAACAAGAATTCAGTTTAAATAACAATATGGAGACACCACTTAATAATAATATAAACGAATATCTTGTCTGCTCAGAATGTCAAAAAGAATTTGAATCTGGTATGACAGATTTTGGTACCTTGAAGGAATATTCTAAGATTGATGCTGGTTTCACTGACCTAGGTTTTCAAGTTTGGTGTAGAAGGCATAATCACAATGTTTGTCATATTAATTTTGATGGCAATGACCTTAGCACTGATTTAAGATGTATTGTTGCTTCGTCGTCAGATTAGCCAATTCCCTCTAACCCGAATATTCGACAAAGTTTCTAGATGTTTCATATAGGCAAATTTTTAGAGTAAACTTCTTGTCTATCTTTTTTCTTAGGATATTCCATATAACAATAGCTATATTTTCTGCAGTTGGGTTTAAATTTTTGAATTCATCGGTATCTAGATTTAAATTTTTATGATCAAATCTCGATTCAATCTCAATTTCAATTAACGTGCTTAGTTCTTTCATGTCAATCAAGTACCCTGATTCGTTATCGAGTTCTCCAGAAACGGTGACATCTAACTCGTAGTTATGGCCATGATAATTTTCATTATTACAAAGTCCAAAGAAAGCTCGATTTTTCTCTTCTGTCCAATTAGGGTTGTTCAGTCGATGTGCGGCGTTAAAGTGAGATTTTCTAGTTACTGATATCATTTTATCTCTGAAGTAGCTCAATCTTATAACCATCGGGATCTTGT
>Ga0233427_10000625_pt1 | contig 43626 bp, 44 predicted proteins | sample SI_118_April2016_5_FD_179885 | JGI IMG/M metagenome (GOLD analysis project Ga0233427, IMG submission 179885) | Seawater microbial communities from Saanich Inlet, British Columbia, Canada - SI_118_April2016_100_MG | ecosystem: Environmental > Aquatic > Marine > Inlet | place: Canada: British...
TTTGACGACATACACTTCACCTATTACCCGGATGATGCCTTCTGGAGGCTTGCTTGTATCAATTGAGATGATGTCGTCCCGCACATGAACCTTATAGCCCTGGGCTTGACCAGCATTTTCTAGGATATCGTTTAGTGTTACCTCCTGGAGTTCTGTGTTTAAAATGGTTATGCTCTTTGAGCAAATGGTTTGCTTGCCGTTATTGATAGCTTTGTCGTTTACTTTATATATGGAGAGACTATTCATTATTCGCCCCTCCCCATTCTCTTATCCAGCCAATTATCGATCTCAGACTTCTCCCAGGCTCTGACGCCTAGCGAGATCATGTATCCGGCAGGAAAAGTGCCTTCAGTAATTTTCTGGTAGATGTACGCACGAGAGAGTGCGCAATATTCGGTGACTTGACGCATACGCATCATGCGATTTTGAAGAATAGTTTCTTTAGTCATCCTGATAACTCCTAGTTGTTTATAATTGTTTAACTAGGTTGACTTTACTCTTTTATGGTCTTTACTCAGGACGGGTTTAACTCGATTGTTTTTTGCATAACTTAATCCCTTCCCCGATGGCTTCATTGGTTGGCTTGATATCGAAGGGTGGCTTTACGTAGGGTATTATAAGTTCGACTAATAAGACAAAATCTCCTTTATATACTTTAACTACTTTATCCAAAGTGTATCCGGGCTCTCTTCCTGAGCATTTTTTGTAAAATTCGAAGAGAAGCGCTATTAGGTATCGCAGATCATCCCTATGATTATCTTTTCGATTTTTGTTGATGGGATTGCGGGATAGGTCATCGATTGTTTTTAAATAGGCTTTCAACGTATTGATGAGTTTCTGCGGGTTGATTGGTTCTGCGCTTGTTATATCACCAAATAAACCTTCATCCTCTTTCTTAAGCCTTTGCTCGAGGGTGCGACTATTCATTTGATGAAAGTAAATTCTTTCAAGATACTCAAATGGTTCCTTTTCTAGAAATTCTAGCAGTCTTGATACTCGCTTATTGAGTTTCTTGTGAAAGTCTTTTTGTTTTTCAGGGGTGAGAGTAGACTTGGTATAAAAGCTGTCCACGGTTTGATTGTATAGATCAATGGTGAGCCATAATTGATGGATAGCGTCGTCTTGATTTGGGAATGGTTGACTAACTCCTTTTTTTCTTTTGTAGCTATTTACTTCTTTTATTATTTTTTTAGCCTTAGCTAGAGGGATTGGTGGCTGGTATTTCTTACCTTTCTTTTTAATTGCTTTACTAGCCATTACTGCCCCACTCGACATATTGGTATCACGTCAACACCAGCTTTGAGATTATCGAGATAGTCCGCCCATTGTTGCATCATCTCTTTTCGTTCTGGAAGGTGTGCTGTTCGATTGTAGGCGCGTCCATTGGGATCACGAACGGCATGGGCCAATTGATGCTCGATAAAGTCGGGGCGAACACCTAAAACTTCATCCAGAATCGTTCTTGCCATAGCCCTAAATCCATGACCGGTCATTTCATCTTTGGCGATACCCATTCTTCGCAATGCTGCGAGAATAGTGTTGTCACTCATAGGCCGTTCACTAGTACGTACACTGGGGAAAACATAACTACCCTCCCCTGTCAAAGGGTATAGTTCCTGTAAAGTTTCCACGGCTTGCCTAGATAGTGGAACAATATGTTGCGTTCCGGTCTTGGTAACTATGAATCTCCATTCTGCTTTATCTAGATCTATATCTTTCCATTCTGCTTTACGCAGTTCACCGGGTCGTACAAAGACCAATGGTGCTAATCGTAAGGCGCACCGGACCATAAGTGTTCCCTTGTAACCGTCCATGGCCCTCAACATTTCAGCTACCTGTGCAGGATCGGTTACGGCGGCTAGGTGCTTACCTCTTGATGGAGGCAGTGCTCCACGAAGATCACCGGAAATGTCATGCTCTGCTCGACCTGTGGCTATAGCGTATCGCATGATCTCACCACAATCTCCCAGTGCACGGTGAGCTGTTTCCAAAGCACCTCGGTTTTCAATACGCTGCAATACCTTCAATAGTTCCGGGGCTATAACTTGACTAACGGGGGTTTTACCAATCCAAGGGAAGATATCTCGTTCAAGTCGACGCATTACTCGTTGGCAGTGGTCGTCACCCCAGTTCTTAGAATATTTGCTGAACCATTCTCGTGCCAATACCTCAAAGCTATTTCCAGCTCTGTCTGCACGTGCTGATTTTGTGGCCTTACGGTTTTCACTTGGGTTGACACCGTCGGCAATTAATTTCCTGGCATCATCACGCCGTTCCCGAGCCTGCTTCAAACTTACATCTGGATAAATGCCGAGTGACAATAGTTTTTCTTTACCATCAAACCGGTATTTTAAACGCCACCATTTGCCGCCCTTTGGGCTTATCAATAAGAAGAGCCCACGTTCATCATATAATTTACGTGGCTTTATATCGGGTTTGGCGGTGCGTATAGAGGTATTAGACAGGGGCATGGATTTCCATGGGATTAGGGGTAACTAAGTCCGGAGATGCTGAGGTAACCCCTAAAGTTACCCCAATAAATCACCGGATTGCATTAGACCACAATACCACCCATGGAACACTAAATCAATATCTATCTATTGTAAACAAAGGACTTGAGGACTCTATTGGACTGTATTGGAAGTGAATTTGGTAGCCCCAAGGGGAATCGAACCCCTGTTTCCGGCGTGAGAGGCCAGCGTCCTAGCCGCTAGACGATGGGGCCATACAGGTATATGGCGTGTAACTATTTTTGCTTACCCTTCGAGGAAGAGGAAGAAACTTATCTGTGTCTATCCGTGTTTATCTGTGGTTAAACTCTTTTGAAAATATTTCCTGCGGCGAGGCCGCTAGAATCCGTCTTTCTTCATGATGGGCGGACCAGTCCGGTTTTTTCTTTTCCCTTTACGGACCTTGTCTTCCGCTTCCAAATCGCGTTTATTCACCCCGCTAATCAGGTACGCCATCAGGGGATAAGCCGGTAAAGTCAGTACCCCCCAGGTGGCCATAAACTTGCCGCCAGCGGAAACCATGCCGCCATCGGACCCTTCATTGCCTCCTGTACCGAAAGCCAGAAACAGGATAAAACCCAGGAGCATACCCATTAATGAAGAAACTGCGGTTTTATGCGCCACCTCATTCATATATAGTGTCGACAAAACCGGGAAATCGCTGACATAAGCACCGAGGAGCCCCAGAGTACACATGATGAAAATAGCCATCATTAAAAAATCGTTGGTGATAGCTACGGTCGCCACCAACTGGTAAACGGGAGCCCAAAGTGCAACGATAAACGGATTACGATAAATATTCATGCTTCCTTTGCAAAAAAAATGCGGAGAATCTCCGCAGGTAGCGCATATTATTTCCAAGGAATGGCTCGGGTACAAGGATTCGAACCTCGACAACCAGAATCAGAATCTGGCGTCCTACCGTTAGACGATACCCGATCACTCATTCCTTTAGAACAACATTTATAATAGTTTTAGATATGAAAACTGTCAAGGTCATTTGCATACAACCATGACTCATTTATCAACAAAATCAATAAAATAACACCTTCTATGCGTATAATCTCGGGTACTGCCAGCGGAGAACCTCCGCCGGTAGCTGGCAATAGCGTTAGCTGGCAAAAAAGAAGCTATCTCGGCTTAAGGAACTACCTGTGCGTGTGATTTCGGGAACCGCCAGGGGAACCCGCCTGGTCAGTCTGGGCTCTGCCGATATTCGCCCCACCCTCGACCGGGTCAAGGAATCGTTTTTCAATCAGGTCGGACCGGGACTGGAGGGAATAGCCTTTCTCGACCTGTTCGCAGGCAGTGGAAGTATGGGTATTGAGGCTCTGAGCCGGGGTGCAAAATCCGTGGTGTTTGCCGAACCCAATCCAAAAGCCCAGCACATCATTCTGCAAAATCTGGAAAAGTGCAAAATGACCGGCGACAACCCACGCTGGGATTTATTGAAGTCATCTGCTTTGCAAGCATTAAAAACACTCAAAGATCGAGAACTCGGCTTTGATCTGGTTTATGTCGACCCGCCTTTCGCAGACGATTTGTATGAGCCTACCCTACTTGGACTCGCGGCATCGGAAGTGTTGCGCCCGGACGCGATGGTGGTGGTGGAGCATTTCCATAAAACCGTTTTGCAGAAAAACTATGATAAACTTGAATTTTATAAAGATCGGCGTTTAGGCGATTCCTGCCTTTCGTTTTTTAAGTTCGAATGCTGAAATATGACAGTTAAAGAAAAAATTGTTATCGCCATGAGCGGCGGGGTAGACAGCTCTGTCGCCGCCGGGATCATGAAGGAACGCGGATTCGATGCTGTCGGAGTTTCCCTGCAGTTGTGGAACTATTCGAACTCGGATAACCGGTTCGGCACCTGCTGTTCGCTGGACGATCTGGCTGATGCCCGGCGAGTGGCCGAGCGGGTTGGCATCCCTTACTACATCCTCAACATGGAAAAAAAGTTCAAGGAAGAGGTGGTGGACTATTTTATCTCGGAGTACATGCAGGCGAGAACACCGATTCCCTGCACGATGTGCAACCAGAAACTGAAATTTGAAGAACTGATCCACAAAGCCGAAGCGTTCGGGGTACAACGTATAGCCACCGGACATTACGCTTCCATCGTCAAGCACTCTTCCGGGAAGTTGTTGGTACGCCGGGGCCGGGATCGATTTAAAGATCAGAGTTATTTCCTGTTCAACTTGTCGCAGGAACAACTGGCCAGGCTGGAGTTCCCGCTCGGCGACATGGACAAAAAGGAAGTGCGCGAACGGGCCCGGCAGTTGGGACTGAACGTAGCCGAAAAAGCCGAGTCGCATGAAATCTGTTTCATTCCTGACAACGACTACCCCCGGTTCATCGCCAAACAGTTAAATGGACAAGCCCTGAAAGAAGGAGAGATCGTCAATTCCGCCGGCAAGGTGCTGGGCACGCATCCGGGCTACCCGGCTTTCACTATCGGGCAGAGAAAAGGGCTCAACATTGGCGGACTCAAGGAACCGCATTTTGTGACGCATATTGACCCGGTGCAGAATCGCATCACCGTTGGCCCCAAGAACGAACTGGCTCGACCCGACTGCACGGTGAATCAGGTGAACTGGAACCTGGAGTTTTCCGATCCTTTCCGCGCTGAAGTACAAATCCGTTATCGGCATCAGGGGGTCACATCAACGGTAACACCGCTTGACGGCTCGCGTGCCAGGATCGAGTTTGACGAACCGCAGATTTCCATCGCGCCCGGTCAGTCGGCGGTTTTTTATCAGGATGACTGCGTGGTCGGCGGCGGGTGGCTGGAATGAGCGAAGCCGTAAAAGTAGCGGTAGAAGCGGCATTGGCGGCAGGCAAGATTTTACGCGACCGCAAAGACAGTATCGGGGAAGTAAACTACAAAGACTTTTATGATCCGGTAACAGAGGTGGATCTTCTGTGCGAAAAGACGGTGATCGACCACATCAAGAAAACTTTTCCCGACCACGACATTCTGGCGGAAGAGTCGGGCAGTGCCCAAGGCAATGCGTCACCGAGCAAATGGATCATTGACCCGCTCGATGGCACACTGAACTATTCACACGGCTACCCCTGTTATTGTGTTTCGATTGGATTGGAACACGAAGGCCAGGTGGAAGTTGGCGTGATCTATAACCCCTGTCTGGACGAATTGTTCGTTGCCGAACGGGGCAAAGGGGCAACACTCAACAACAAACCGATCAAAGTTTCCACCATTCCTACGCTAAAAGAAAGCCTGCTGGTCACGGGCTTCCACCCCAAGGTGATCAATTCCCTCGATGACAATTTGAACCATTTTTGCCGGTTCATGAAGGCCTGCCAGGCAGTACGCCGCCCCGGTTCCGCCGCGATGGACCTGGTTTATACAGCAATGGGCCGGTTTGAAGGATTCTGGGAACTCAAGCTCAGTCCCTGGGATGTCGCTGCGGGAATGTTGATCGTAACGGAAGCCGGAGGCACCCTGTCGAAATTTGACGGAAGTCCGGTCACAATTTACGACGAAGAAATCCTGGCCAGCAACGGCCTGATCCACCAGGAAATGGTGGACATATTACAGTCAAGCTGAAAATAACAAAGCGACTCCTCTCCCCAGTCAAATGAAAAAGAAATTTATTCTTACCCTGATCATTATCTTTCTCGGTGGTTGTCAAACCGCTCCGGTAAAGGACTGCGCCAGTTGCGTCTACGACCTCTACCTCTGGAAAACAGCAGTGGATACGGTTGTGCAAGCCAACTTTCCCGATGAGGAATACAACGCCGTAGTGCATTATGTCGACTATTCCAACGCCTGGGTGACTTCGGGCAACGACGTTCACATCACCGATGATCTTTTATATAAATTATCGCAAGAGCAGAGGATAGCGGTGGCGGCGCATGAGATAGGACATTTAAAGGCGGGACATTATTATTCCACCCTGGGAGTTTCTATTCTGACATCCATCGCCTTTTCGGTGGCCAATGTGTTTGTGCCGGGGGTAGGCTATGCGGAGTATCTGGTGAAACCGGCTGTAGTCGGTGGTTTTTCCCGTCCACAGGAATTGGAAGCCGACAAACTGGGAGTGGGCTATTTACAGAAAGCCGGTTTGCCTCCGCATTATTTTATTGAGGTATTTCAAATTTTCCGCGAAGAGTCCAAAGGCAAATCGGATGAGGCCAGCTATTTCTCCACCCATCCGACAACCCGCGAGCGTATCGAACAGATAAAAAGCTTTTATGAAAAGGCGGAACCTGCGGCAGAGAAGAATTAACCTTCTTCAATAGCTTTCGGTTTCACCAGGTAGGTGTAGCCATCCAGGCCGGCCTTGTAGAGACTGAGAAAATCATCCGCTTCCTTTTGCGTGACCACTCCCCTTTGCACACATCCAATCAGGAAACCGTCTATGCGTCCTGCGAGTTCATCGGCGCTGAACTGCACATAGTCCAGAACATCCGCCACATCTTCACCTTCGATGATCTGCTCGTAGTTCAGCGACCCATCTTCTTTAAGTGATACGTGAACCGTGTTGGTATCGCCGAACAGATTGTGCAGGTCTCCCAGAATTTCCTGATAGGCTCCTGTGAGAAAAATACAAAGGGAGTAGCTTTCTCCCGGCTCCAGCGAGTGCACTCTCAATGTGTTTTCGGTTCCACGATGGGTACCGATAAAGGTGTCGATCCTCCCATCCGAGTCACAGGTAATATCTGCAAGCGTTGCGTCACGATCGGGCTCTTCATGCAAACGGTTAAGGGGCACAACTGGAAACACCTGATCAATGGCCCAGGAGTCGGGCACCGATTGAAATATAGAAAAATTGCAGAAATATTTATCGGCCAGTTTGGTTTTAAGATTGCGGATATCATCCGGCAGAAATTTCAGCCGGGAACTGAGTTTTTCAATTTTACGGCAAATGCCCCAGTAAATACGTTCGGTCATAGCCCGGTCAGCCAGAGAAATCAGGCCAAGTAGAAACTGGCTTTGCGCCGCGTCTTTCAGATGAACGGCATCGTGCCAGGATTCGATCAGGTTTTTATTGGAAGTGGAATCCAGAACATCAAAAATTTCTTTCACCACTTCCGGCGCGTCACCGGAAATTTCAATCTGTTCACTCCATTCCGGGAAGCTGGTCACATCCAACACATTGACAACGAGAATGGAATGATGCGCAGTCATCGCCCGACCCGACTCGGAGATAATATTCGGGTGCGGCAGGTCTTCCGCCTTGCATATTTCCAGCAGGTGGTAGACCACATCGTTGGCATATTCCTGCACCGAATAATTGGTGCTGGAAGCAAAGGTGGACCGCGACCCGTCATAGTCTATACCCAAACCACCGCCCACATCTATGTACTGGATGTTGCATCCAAACTTCATCAGTTCGGAATAGAACCGCCCAACCTCTTTCAGGCTGTCTTTGATCCTGCGGATGTTGGTGATCTGGCTTCCCAGATGAAAGTGGATCAGTTTGACACAATCGAGGATGTTTTTATTTTTGGCGATTTCCAGGGCTTCCATCAGCTCCATTGTATTGAGTCCAAACTTGGAGTGTTCCCCGGCAGATGAGGACCAGCGCCCCTGCCCCGCGCTTACCAGCTTGATGCGGAGTCCGATATTGGGTTGAACTCCCAGTTCCCTGGCCACTTTCTCGATCAATGCCAGTTCATCGAGTTTTTCCACAACGATAAAAACCTTCTTACCCAGCTTCTGGCTCATCAACGCCAGACGGATGAAGGCCTCGTCCTTATAACCATTGCAGATCAACAAGGCTTCCGGGTTATCAAGTATGGCGAGTATCGCGTGCAGTTCCGGTTTGGAACCCGCTTCCAGTCCGATATTAAAAGGCTGTCCGAATTTTACAATCTCTTCGACCACCTGCCGTTGCTGGTTGACCTTGATGGGGTAAACCCCATGATACTGGCCCTCAAACCCATACTCATCAATGGAGTTCTGAAACGAGTTGGCAAGGTTGGCGATACTGGCTTTAAGTATGTCTGAGAAGCGGATCAGGACCGGCAGGGAATATCCCTTGGCCTGGATATCATCGACCAACTCCTTGAGGTCGATATGGTGCGCACTTTTCGAGTCGGGACGCACAACAATATTTCCCTTGGAATTGATATCGAAATAACCCGCACCCCATCCTTTGATGTTGTAATGCTCGCGAGCTTCGTCAATAGTCCATTTCGCCATGGCAGAATTATTCTCTAATTTTTTTAGGGATTCTTTGCCCACTAATCTATGCTATAAAATCAGGGTTGGTCAAGTCATCTTTTTGAATCCATAGTCTGGAAGAATCTATGAAAATTGAAAATATAAAAGTGCGGGACATTGCCAAAGAATTCGGCACCCCCGTTTATGCATACAGCCTGGAAACCCTTCGCACTTCGATAGCCGAAATCAAAAAACTGGCTCCCGTTATCCGGTACGCCATGAAAGCCAACTCAAATGTCCGCATTCTTAAAGAAATGCTCGACAGTGGAGTCAAGATCGATGCAGTCAGTGTGTTTGAAGTGAAACGCGCCCTGCGTGCCGGATTCCAAACGGATGACATCTGCTTCACCAGCGATGTATTTTTCAATGATGACGATGTAAAGTTCTGTCTCGAAAACAACATCTACTGCAATTGCGGCACCCTGGGGATGGTTGAAGAATATGGCAAAGCCCTGAAGGCCGCGGGTACCGGTTCCTCAAAAATTTCAATACGTATCAACCCCGGCGAAGGTGCAGGCCATTCAAAAAAAACCAATACCGGCGGGCCCTACAGCAAACATGGAATCTGGCATCAGAATCTGGACGAAGTTAAACGTCTTGCCAAAGAGTATGGGCTGACCATTTCCGGAGTGCATACGCATATCGGCTCCGGCGGAGATATGGAACACCTTAATCGCATCTGCGGAAAGCTTGTGGAGTTCGCCAAACAGTTTGAGCAGGTAGAAATCGTGAACTTTGGCGGTGGACTGCCCTATCAATATGATCCCGATAAACCGCAGGAAGATATCTCCGGCTATAAAACCGTTATTGATGAACGCGCAAAACTGTTAAAAGATCATTTCGGACGCGACATCGTCTGCGAAATCGAACCGGGCCGAAGGTTCGTAGCAGGTTGCGGAACCCTGATCGGAGAAGTGCGTTCCCTCAACCATACTTTTGATGAAGACGGAAAACGCATCGACTATGTGCTGACCAATGTCGGGTTCTGCCATCTCCTTCGCCCCATGGCCTATGGATCGTTTCACCCCATCGGATTTGTTGGCGATGACCTCGGACCAGAACAAGACCTCATCGTCGCAGGACCCGTTTGCGAATCCGGAGATGTGCTGACACAAAAAGATGAAGAACCCGTAGCCCGCAGACTGCCCATGCCAAAAGCAGGAGACCTCATCGTCATCGGTGGAGCAGGAGCCTATGGCCACGTCATGTCATCAAACTACAACTCCCAACCCCTCATCCCCGAAGTGGTGGTTGATGGCAATCAATGCACCCAAACCAGAACCCGCCAGACGCTGGATGATATTTTAAGGCCGGAAACAACGACTTAAAACAGCGGGTCTATTTTCTGCGCCATCTGCACATCGGCAAGGGTGACACCACTTGCCGAGTGGGTCCAGTAGCGAATGGAAATACGTTTGTAGTTGATGATGATGTCTGGATGATGATTGTTGTCTTCCGCCGCATGAGCAATCTTACCGACAAAAGCTATTCCCTGCATGAATTTGGCGGCGTGGTGCACCCGCTCAATGAAAGCCACACCTTTTTCGTTCTTGCCGGTTTTCCATTCCGGTGCCATCTCTTTTAATTTATCTTCCAACTCCTGCTCAGTCAGGGCGATCTTTTCTACCATTTTTCAATCTCCATAAATTTGCATCCCGATGTCGACCGGGGATTTTTTCATTAAATCAGTTTGTCTAGCTTTTTACGCAGAGTGGTTTCGTGTGCCTTGTAAACAAAACTTTCTTCGCCATTGATGCGTACCACCGGAATGCGTTCCTTATAAGATGCAAACAGGGCGGGATCGGACTCTATATCTGTCAGGGTCAGGGTTGCCGGATAGTCGGGGAGCACACGCTCAACGATCGCTTTCGCATCATCGCAAAGACAGCAATCTTTTTTGGTCAGAATTTCTATATGTATACTCATCGTTTTTTATAATGTAAATCACCCCAGCCCTCTTTGAAAAAGAGGGAGTAAGACCAACCCCCCTAGCCCCCCTTATCAGGGGGAAGTCCAGTAAAACCCCATTAAGCCGAGACAACTCTCTTCTCGCCTATTAACGCTATTGCTAATTACCAGCGGCGGTTCGCCGCTACATGGAGTGGGTCATTGTGGTTACGGTTCCCCAGATAATGAGGCAGGTAAAAATCAGGATGAATCCGGCCAGAACCATCATCGCAAGAGGCCGTTTTTTCCAGTAGCGTTCCCTGCTTTGATCGACCAGGGGAATGGCGACCAGAAACAAGACGATCAACGGAGGCGCGACAACCAGAGACGGCACCCACAGGTTTTCCAAAGCATAGACCCAGACGAACTGCCACGGTGGTTTGGTCACTTCCAGTCCCAGCACCGGTTCTTCTCCCAACGGTGGTGCGATGGTGAGTGCCAGCAGGCAGATCAGCAGAAAAACTCCGGCTCCCGCTCTTTGCAGGTAGGCCATGTGCCGGGTAAAAGGCATATTTTTACTTTCCTCTCGTGCTCCCGGGAGAGACGACAGCTTGTGGTATTTAACGTAGAACAGGTGCAGACCCACCATCAACAGAGTGATGATCGGCAACAAAGATATATGGGCCATGTAAATCCGGTTTAACAGCGGAACTCCCTGCGCAAATTCTTCTGTAAGGGGCAGGCCAAAAATACCAATCTGTTCCGCCACCCAGAGAAAATGTGCCAGCGCTTCATAGGCTTCCTGGTCCCATTTCATTACCGTGCCGGTAAACAGCAAGGTCACCATCAACAACATCAGGCCGATTCCTATAAGCCAGTTTATTTCACGGGGATTTTTATAGGATGCGGTAAAGAAGACACGAATCACGTGCAGGGTCATCGTCACAGTCAGAACTTCCGCCGCCCAAAAATGAATGCCCCGCAGAAACCAGCCCAGATAAACCTGATCGATTAGGTAATGCAGGCTTTGGTTGGCACGTTCCGGACTGGGCACAAAAAACTGTGCCAGCAAAATTCCACTGAGAACCAGAACCGTGAAGGCCGAAAGCGTCATTCCTCCCAGAGAGTATTTTATCGAGTTGGAATGTTCGGGAATGTCGTAATCAAGCAGACGAAGTCCTAAGCGGTCTTCTAAAATTTTTGAAAATCCGTTAGCCATAAAAGCATTATTCTCCCGGTCGTAGGAACGTGAGGCCGGCAAAGGCTAACCCGGCAAACAGGGTAATGCCAACAGCTGTCCCGAATCCTTTGCTGGATGGTGAAACCAGTTGATGGCGGGAAATCTCGACCTGAGGTTCTTGATGCCCACCATGTCCCTCCATGTTCATAGCTGGCATAGGGTCAGGAGGTGCCAATTCGTCTGCAGTGAACAGGTCGGTGGGAGAAAACACATCGCCCAGGCTATCGCCAGTAGATTCCGCAAGCGGGTCATTCTCTTCTGCGGAGTACATTGAGTCCATTGCCGGGGGTGCAATATCCTTCTTTTCCTCAGGCTTGTGGCCTCCACCGTGGGCAAAAACTTCCTGAGATGAAAACAGGAAGAGCAGTGCCAGAAAAATTACCGATGCAAGACGGAAAGATTTCATGGTTAGCTCCCAAGCACCATCTGGGAAAAAGCTTCCAGAGTTTCGTCGTTGGCCCAGTCACGCGGGCCAATGGCTTTATGGACAATGAGGCCTTCCCTGTTAACAATAAAGGTTTCCGGAACGCCTGTGGTCTTATAAACTTTTTTAGCGAGTTCGCTATCCGGATCGAGCAATACCGGGAATGTTAAATTAAATTTTTTCATGAACGGCTCAATCAGGCTCTGATCTTTATCGACGCTGATGGTGAGCATCTCGAAACCGAAGTCTTTATATTTACGGTACAGTTTTTCCATCGAAGGCATTTCCACTTCACAGGTTCCGCACCAGGTAGCCCAAAAATTGATAAACACCACTTTGCCACGGTAGTCGGAAAGCTTTACCATCCCTCCTGCCAGCGAAGGCAGTTCAAATTCGGGAGCCAAAAATGCTTCCGCCGGATATTCGGTCTCAAAGGGTTTTAACTCCACCTTGTTAAGCGATATCACAAACACCGACAACAACGCCGCAACCAAAAAGGTGTAAGGAATATAAATACTGATGGGTTTATCTTCGACCACGTTTTCCATAATTATGTTCTTCGAAAAGGCCGGTAGAACTTTTTGTCCACGGCAATTACAATTTCGTCCAGGGTTTTCCCCTGATTATACAATTCATAAGCGTAAAACACTTCTCCCATGCAGATATCACATTTGGAACCGTGTTTGTTGGTGTAGCAGGTCAACAGGGTTTTATGCTGGTGATTCTTTTTGCAGTAACAATAACAAAACAGGCTGTCAATAACCTTGGGAATTTCTGCGGCGATTCGATAGGCTTCTGCCACTCGCCCGGTAAACGCGGCATCGGACATAAGCGGACGGGTTTCAATTAAAAAACCCGTTGCCGGAGCCACAGGCGGAACCTTCACCTCCGGTTTGGTCGCGGCATAAACACCTGCCACAATCACGCAGACCAGAACCCCCAACACAATGGATGAAAGCCGCTTTTTACTCATTTTCCTGCTGGATTTTTTTTTGCTCATAGTTTCAAAAAAATAGAGATGCGTTAAAAATAATGTGGTTATCTACTAGAGTATATGGACTGCCAAGCTCCAATTCAACCCTATTCCCAGCTATTCATTGGGGAAGAATTGCGCCCCCCCACTTAACAATACCCGTACAGTCAGGTGAGTTCCATATAGGATGAGGCCTGGACCAGATGATCGGAGTTTTTCCATTGCAACTTGTCCTGGGGAACGAGGAAGTCCCCCTCGGCATTTCGGAAGGGACGCCATTCCCGGTCCAGATAAACCTCGTTGGGTCTGAACTTTGCCTTGTAGACCAGGGACGAATTTTCCGCAATGTAATAACCAAGATAAAAATATCTAATCCGGTTTTGCAGGGCATATTCCATTTGCTTTAATACACTGAAGGTTCCCAAGCTCATTTTGTTGTCAGGAACCTGATAAAAAGTATATATGGCGGAAAAAGACTGGGAGGTTTTGTCCGCCAGCGCAACCCCAATAAGCTTTCCGTCAAGATAATATTCGAATTCAATTCCGAAGGGTGTGTTGACATAAAACGACAGCCTGAAGTTTTGTTTGTCTTCCACATCATCCTGCAGGGAAAAAAATCTTTCCTTGTGAGTGAGGTAAAGCAGGAACTTCTCTTCAGTATATCTGGGATCACCGATCCTAACCTCAACATCCTTGCAGGAACTCAAGGCTCGTTTCTGGTTTCGGGTCGGTTTGAACTCGTCGGTTCGGACACGGATCGGAATGCACTGGTAACAATCCTGACACCGGGGACGAAAAAAATAATCGCCGAAATGGCGCACACCGTGAGCCAGCAGGTATTCAAACTCCACCTCAGAAACATCCTCAAGCAGATACTCTTCAAATAAGGATTTCCGATCCTTAAAATACCCGCACTGGAATGGTCTGGAATCAATAAAATGGGCTAACATATTCACCTTCCCCCGTCAGACGGAGGGAATTCTCAAAATTACGTATCTATGATCTTAATATTTTATATTATTTTTCATCCAGATGACATAGGCGGTTTGAAATTCCACCCGTTTTGTGCTTAACTTTCTCCGCACTCTGCTCATGGAGATAGACTGGTTTGAAGGTATCGATCGTTGTTCCTACCCTCAATGAAGAGTTGGTTCTGGAAAACACTCTGACACAAATCCAACAGCTTTTCCCTCACGAGTTGATTGTCTGCGATGGGGGGAGTAACGATGACACATGCAAAATCGCCGAAAAATTCAGCCACCGTGTCATCACCAGCTCGGCAGGTCGCGCCTCGCAAATGAATGCGGGTGCCGGTGAAGCCACTGGGGATCTCCTGCTTTTTTTACACGCCGACAGCCGAATCGAACCGAGAAGTTACCGAAAAATGCTGGAATGCATGGAAAATCCTGAATGGATTGGCGGTGCCTTCACGCTCTGCATAGAATCCGGTAAATGGTCGATCAAATTAATTACCCTGCTGGCAAACATCCGCTCCAAATATTTTGGCCTCGCCTATGGAGATCAGGGATTCTTTGTCCGCAGAGAAGTTTTCAAGGATATGAATGGGTTCTCCCCACTTCCCATTTGTGAGGATATCGATTTCTACCGTCGCCTGAGAAAAAAAGGTTCCGTCATTCTTCTAAAGGAAAAGGCGCACACTTCCCCAAGACGCTGGATCAAGGAAGGGATATTTTTCACCACGGCCCGGAATACCCTCATCGCCGTCTTGTTCGGATTAGGATTCCCGCCACATATCCTGACCAAATGGTATCCCCCCCACCACTAGGCGCCCACTCCCGTGGGAGGGAACCGGCAACGACTCGTTGAGCCACCTGTACCTCTTGCTCGCCAGCAAAAACTATTACTTATTGGGTCCAGCGGCACGCTGGTTAGATGACTTCGGTAAATACCAGGATCAACCAGATTACCAGAACGACATTGAAGACCACCCCAACATGGAAAAAAATATTAAAGAACTTGCTGTAGGTAAATTTATAATCCTCTTTCGTTTCGTTCATGGTTCAGTCCATCACCAGGGTAGTCAAACGTTTTGCCAGTTCTGATCCGCGGATGATCTTGCGCACTGGCTTTTCTATAAAGTTTAGAGCCATATAAAGCCGGTCCAGATTCATAAATGTTTGCGACTCGGCGATCGCTTTACCGCCCTCATCGCGGATTTCATTACGCCAGACACTGAGAGCCTCCAGATTTTTCAAGCTTGCAGATTTCGCCAGGGCAATGGCCCCGGCATCCCCCATTTTGTTCGAGCATAAATACAGTTTTTTCAGATCGGTCAAGTGCGGACTTTCCGCAATCGCCAAGGTTCCCTCATCGCCGATCCCGGTGCTATCGAGATGGAGTTCCTGCAAACGGGGCAGTTGCTCCGACTGGGCCACAGCCCGAGCCCCCTCAGGGCCAATCGGATTCGAGTCCAGGAACAGAATCTCCAGGTTTTTCAGGTTGGGAGAGCTGACCAGCATCTCGGCACCCTGAGGTCCGATATGATTGGCTTCCAGCATCAGGCATTTCAGGCTTTGCAATAATTCGGCATTAGCCAGCATTTTGGCATCTTCATCGCCGATGACATTATTGTTGAGGTAAAGCGAAGTAAGCCCGGTCAACCCTTTGACCTGACTAAGTATTTCTATCGACTCCCCGCAAAGCTGGTTCTGGCTGAGAAAAAGCTGTTGCACCGAAGACAGGTCTTCGGCTTCACAAAGCAGGCGCAATTCTTCCGGCCCGATATTTTTATCCTCCAGATCCAGGAGTTTCCCGTCAGGCGTTAAATTTGCCAGAATGGTTTGATCAAATTTTGCGACTTCTTCCAACAGAAAATGGCTCCTACAACTGGTTCTATAGATTATTTATCGGGGTTTCATGTACTTTAAAGGATTTCATTTAAAAGATCAAACACCTGTTAAGCTTTCCTTATATAATATAAGTGAGTCGAATCAAAAAACAGGACCGTCCGGAGAACGAAAATGATCGTTGGAGTTCCTAAAGAAATCAAAACTGATGAATACCGGGTCTCGATGACCCCCGCAGGCGTTCATGACCTGGTTACCCGAGGCCATAAAGTTTTGCTGGAAGATTTGGCCGGAGAGGGTAGCGGCATCCCCAATCAGGATTATTTGGAGCAGGGAGCCGAAATCGTTTCCCGCCAGGAGATATTTGCCCAGTCGGAAATGATCGTGAAAGTCAAAGAACCTCTGCCGGAAGAATACGGTCTTCTGCGCGAAGGGCAAATTCTTTACACCTACCTCCATCTGGCCCCGGCACCTGAACTGACCCAGGCTCTACTGGATCAAAAAATCGTGGGCATCGCTTACGAAACCGTGCAACTGCCAGACCGTTCCCTGCCTCTTCTTATTCCTATGAGCGAGGTTGCAGGACGCATGGCCATACACGAAGGCGCAAAATATCTTGAGCGGGAAAACGGAGGACGGGGCATTCTGCTCGGCGGTGTACCCGGTGTTGATCCCGGTCATGTGGTGATCATCGGGGGAGGCATTGTCGGGGCCAACGCCGCGAAAATGGCTATTGGCACTGGAGCCCAGGTCACTCTGCTTGATATCAACCTGCCACGCCTGCGTTATCTTGATGATATTCACGGAAGCCGGCTCAAAACCCTAATGTCGAACCGGTTCAATTTGCTGGAATCCCTTCGCACGGCAGACTTGGTCATTGGTGCCATACTCATCCCCGGTGCCCGGGCTCCGCGCCTCATCACCCGCGAAATGCTGACCCATATGCAAAAAGGATCGGTCGTGGTCGATGTCGGGATTGATCAGGGAGGTCTCCTCGAAACCTCACGCCCAACAACGCACAGCGACCCTATATTTGAAGTCGAAGGAGTGATCCATTATTGTGTTGCCAATATGCCAGGGGCTCTGGCTAGGACATCGACCTTCGCGTTGACCAACGCCACCTTTCCCTATGCTCTGGCACTGGCCGAAAAGGGATATCGCAAAGCAATGAAAGAAGACCCGGCTTTGAGAGCCGGACTCAATGTTTGCCTTGGGGCTATAACCCACCCTGAAGTCGCCAAAGCACTGGGTAAAGAATTCACCCCAGCCGAAAAGTTTTGCCGATAAAATAAACATGAACTTTCGGAAGGTTTCTTATAAGATACGAAAATATTTCATATATGGATTTAAACGATGAGGGAGAAACGGCAATGAGTACGGGGGCTAAAAGTTTTCATTTCAATGTGAACGTTCGCGCGAGTGGTGGTTCAAAAGCCACAATGGCAAATAATGAGGACTCGTTTCTTCGTGCCATGGAAATTCAGGAGCGTAAACAGGAAAAGAAAGAACTGGAAAGGCTGGAGGAAGAAAGAATCGCCGCGGCCCAGGCACCGGCAGAAATCGCCGAACCGGTGCTCGAGGAAGAAACCGAAGTTGTAGAGACCGAAGAAGCCGTTGTCGCTGAGGTTATCACTGAGGTTCCCGCCGAACCCGAAACGCCCAAAGCACCAAAACCCGGTGGTGTACCCGGCCCCACACCCCGAAGAGATTTCACCGCAGAAGAAAGAGCAGGCATGCTGAAACGGGCCAAGGCCCATGCCGCAGAAGTTCAGGCAAGGAAAAAATAAATAAGCCTGGTTTGGGGGGAAAGGAAGGACGAGAAAAGTCTATACCGCTCTTTTCCCCACGCAAAGAGTTCCTAAAAACTCCTTACCCACATTATTCTTGAAAACGTCCTCATCAGGAACGTTCCAAAGACCAATGGAATCAACATTGATTTTCACAGTAGGCATCTGATCTGAGAGGCTCACTTCTTCACTCACCTTTATCCTGACCTCAAGATCGGTGATCGCCAGCGGGCCAACTTGTCTGGTAGCAAGGTCGTCCAGAAGGTTTTCTTTATTATCTGATTCGATCAATTCGCCGATAGGCCGACCCACCAGTTGAGTGGGGTCATAACCCAACAGTCGAAACGCGGGGTTCGCAAATACAATTTTCCGGTCCGGGTCCAGTTGAAATATCAGGTCGGGTACGCTCTCCACAATGACCCGGTAGAACTTTTCCCGGCGTATGACTTCATCCTGAGCCCTCTTGAGTTTAAGCTGTGTAGTTATCCTGCAAACAACTTCCTCTTCGTGAAAGGGCTTGGCGATATAATCAACGCCGCCCACCTTATAACCCTGCACCAGATCTCCGGTATCTGCCATAGCGGTAATAAAAATGACAGGGATATCTTTGCTGTGCACATCGGCCTTCAGCTTTCTGCAAACCTCGTAACCGTCCATATCCGGCATCCTGACATCCAGCAGAATCAGGTCGGGCTTGTCCAGACTAACAAGTTCAAGGGCTTTTTCCCCTGTGGGTGCAATGGATACTTTCAGGCCATTACGTTGCAAAATATGTCCCAGAATATCCAAATTTGAAGGGACATCATCCACAATGAAAATTTTCATTCCGGATATCTGTTCTTTATCAAAGTCCATCGCTCGTTTTCCTGTTTTTTGGTCCGGGGCTATTCCCCAATATTCCCCTCATTATACAGGTTTTACGCCATTTTTTGATGCTCATTACTGAGTATCACTTTTTACAAACCGGCGGGGTGAAATTTCTTATTTTTCACCTCAACCCTGAAAGTTGGTACAGGTTTTGCCCTTGTTACCGATAAGGCAAGTAATGACGAATTTTTGACAGGAGTGAATCATGGACGATTTAACACACACTCAAGAGCCAACCGAAACCCCACTTCAACCTGAGGCTCATTCATCTTCAGAGTCTGGTTTTGAAGAAGCGTTGAGAGAGCAAAACATCAACACTATGATTGAAATTTACGGTGAAGAGTATGCGGAAAAGCTTGATAGGCTGACGAAGTAAAAAACCACTGCACTGATCAATTCAGGGGTTGAGTCTTCCCGGCTACCGAAGGGACGAGATAGGCCCCCCGTTCCGGTTATGTTTGGTTTTGCTGGACTGCTCAGACCGTCGATACCATTTTGCCGCCTCATCCAGGTCTTCCTCGACCCCGTTTCCGTTGATATACATCCAGCCCAGGTTTCCCTGGGCCATGGCATGGCCTTGGTCCGCCGCAAACCGATAGAGCCTGACTGCCTTTTCAGGGTCCTTCTCAACTCCATCTCCATCTTCATACAACATCCCCAGACGAAACTGGGCTTCAGCATCCCCTTGTTTCGCGGCTAACCGGAACCAACCGGCGGCCTTGGAATAACTTTGACGGACACCCTTTCCTGCGATATAAAACACACCCAGGTTAAACTGTGCGATAACATTACCTTGTCCTGCCGACAACCGATACCATTTGACGGCCTCACTATAACTTCGCTTGACCCCAATGCCTCGGCTATACATATAGCCAAGGTTAAATTGGGCGATTTCATTACCCTGCCCGGCCGCGAGTTTGTACCACTTGGCCGCTTTCTTGTGGTTTTTTGCAACGCCTTTCCCCTTTTCAAACATGGCCCCGAGCTTCAACTGAGCCAGCGTATTCCCATTTTCCGCCGCGAGCTTGTACCATTTGACTACTTTTTTGAGATCCTGAGCAACCCGCTCTCCGGACTCATACAGCTGGGCAAGGTTAAATTGAGCCTGAGCGTTGTTTTGCTTTGCCGCCAAACGGTACCATTTAATCGCCCTTTTATAATCCGGTGTCACCCCCTCCCCAATGTCATACATCAGGCCCAGATTAAATTGAGCGGCAGGGTTGTTCTGCTTGGCCGCCCGCACGTACCACATAATAGCCCTTTTAAAACTTTGCCGGACTCCTTTACCCTTACTATAAAGCCACCCCAGATTAAACTGGGCTGAGGAAACCCCCTGTTTGGCCGCAAGCTTGTACCACTTCACAGCCATTTTATAATTACGCTTAACCCCCTCCCCCTTGTCATACATCAGCCCAAGGTTAAATTGAGCCAGGGCATTGCCTCTTTTCGCCAAAGGTTCCCATACGTCAAAAGCTTTTTCAAAGTCCCCCCGATTGGCGGCATCCATACCCTCCTGAAAGTCATCCGCAAACACCGGCACAGCAAACAGAGCTAATATTATGAGGACTATGGAAGCTATGGGGACTCTGAAAAATTTCTTCATTTGCACTACTAAAGAGGGTAGGATTCCTGTTGGGATTATTCGCATTTCCATAGTACTATTTCGGCTTTATTTGGGGAAATCATGAAAGAAAAAGAAAAGCAGGAGAAACGAAGAGAACACCCCGTTTTCACGATTTGGGTCCATACCGGCTACGCGGTTCTGGTCCTTTCCATGATTGGCTGGATGATCTACATGGAGTTTTTTATGTAGCCTCCGCCGACAAGCGAGCCTGCGTTGCGATCTACAAATATTTTATACTTTTAACAAAAACATTCAAACCAAAATATAGGCCAGAGTAGCAAAGAGCATCCAAAACTCATAAGTATTGATTAATCGTCAGAAACGGTTATTCTGGAGGTGGCTAAGCTAACGAGAAGGTTTGAATGAGCGAAAAATCGAATCACAAATTGCTGGTTGTAGATGACAACAGGAACCACTGCGAGCTTGTAAAACAGCTCTTAGAAGATAGCTATGATATTGAAATCGCTTATGGCGGTGAAGAAGCCATCTCCAAAATTTATAATTTTAATCCTGCGGTAATCCTCTTGGACATCAGAATGCCCCGGCTGACAGGGGATGAACTGGTAAAAATGATTAAAGCCTGGAAACCAGAAATTCATGTCATCATGGCATCCGCCAACCTCACCCCAGAACTCAAGGAAGAGTGCATGCAGAACGGTGCCTTCGACTGCATCAGCAAGCCCCTGAATTTTGAGCATCTCAAGGAGGCGATTCAGAAAGCACTGAACCAATAGAGCAGAGACATATATAAATTACCCCCTTCATGCCCTTGGAGTTGCTCCAATCAAAGAGGGCCTCTCACCGTTTTAGCACTTCCCTCCCCCAATTTTGAAAAATATATTTTACAACCTCCCGCCCCACTGGTATAATTTTCATTACACATATCTGAAATATTCGAACTCTCAGCCTTCAACGGTCTTTTTCCCTCTATTTTTTTATCCGAAAAAAACCAATTAACCAATTTAAATACAGTAATTTACACTGAATATTGATTGCTGGGATTTTAAATTGGGCACTGGCACCCATTGCTGGCACCCATCTTGCTATTTACAAAGGCAACTGGCCTCAGTCAAAAATTTTAGGCTAAATAGAACCTCATAGACCAAGTTTAGACTAATGGCAGAGACAAATTTAACCACTGCGAGGATTCAGTGATAAACAAAAATGACATTCTAAAAGCCAGAATCCTGATGGTGGATGATGAGAGCACAAACATCTTTGTTCTGGAAGCCATGCTGAAGCAGGCACGGTACACCTCTGTTACCAGCACAACGGACTCCAGAGAAGCCGCTTCACTGTACCAAACACTGAGACCGGATCTCGTTCTGCTGGATTTGAGGATGCCGCATATGGATGGGTTTGAGGTGATTGAGCAAATAAAGCAAATTGAAGCAGATTCTTATGCGCCTATCCTGGTATTGACCGCCGAAGCGGACCCAGCCATTCGTCTGAAGGCTCTGCAAATCGGTGCCCGAGACTTTCTGTCTAAACCGCTTGATCTTTCGGAAGTGCTTTGCAGGATTAGAAATATTCTTGAAGTGCGTTTGCTGAACAAAAACCTTGAAATACAAAAGGACTCTATAGAACAGAGGGTTTTTGAGAGAACCGCCGACCTGAAACAGGCCAACCAACAACTTAAAAGGGAAATAGCCGAACGGAAATGGTCGGAAGAGGAGCTACAAAAAGTAAACCAGCAACTTTTGCACGCCGAAAAACTTTCGGCTCTGGGTCAATTATCTGCAAGTATCGCTCATGAGTTCAACAATCCGCTTATGGGAATTCGCAATACGCTTGAGCAGGTTCTGCAGGGAACAAAACTGGAAAACTCTTTAGTAGAACTGGTGGAGCTTTCTATTAATGAAAGCAATCGCGTCATGAATCTCGCCCGGCAACTTAAAGATTTTTACCGTCCTTCTTCGGGAACCCCTTGTCTCTTGAACCTTCATGATGCCATTGATGACATGCTCATGCTCAAAAAAAATGATTTCCATAAAGAGAATATACAGCTGGCGAAGGAATATGCGGATTGTTTGCCCGATGTCAACGTAGTGGAAGACCAGTTCAAACAGGTCATCTTAAACCTCCTGCAAAATGCCAATGAGGCATGCCCCAAAGGTGGAACGCTAAGCGTTCGCACCAGGGCTCTTGATTCCACCGTTGAAGTAGAGATTGAAGACACCGGGCAGGGAGTACCACAGGAAAATATGAAAAAACTTTTTGACCCTTTCTTCACCACCAAGGGAGAAGTAAAAGGCACTGGTCTTGGCCTCTCGGTCAGTTATGGAATTATTAAAAGACATGGAGGAGACATAAGAGTCAGAAGTACCGAAGGAAAAGGATCTCAATTCATAGTCACTCTTCCCATTAATACAAATGGGCAGGAGCTAACTTAACAACATGGTTTTTCAGAAACCCTAAAGTTTGGGATATCAAACATGAGCACTAGCGGAAAAGTATTTTTAGTCGATGACGAGAAAGTAGTTCGGCTATCCCTCAAAAGAGAATTGCAAAACAAAAAATATGCTGTAGAAGATTTTGAATCGGCACAAGAAGCCCTTGCTTCCCTCTCGAAAGACTGGCCAGGCGTGGTGGTAAGTGATGTCATGATGCCCACCATGAATGGTTTGACCCTGCTGGAAAAAGTCAAGGAAGTGGACCCGGAAATTCCAGTCATACTCATTACAGGCCAGGGAAACATTTCCATGGCTGTCCAGGCTATCCAAAATGGAGCCTATGATTTTTTAGAAAAACCCTTTGCCACAGAAAATTTCATAGATGCCATAAGACGCGCCATGGAAAAACGCACCCTTGTGATGGAAGTGAGAAACCTCCAGTCCAGAATTAACCAGCAAAGCAATATCAAAAATACGATTGTCGGGAACTCTCCCTCAATCGAACGTCTTCGTCAGGTTATTGCCAGTATTGCCGATGCCGATGCCGACATCCTTATCACTGGAGAAACGGGAACAGGAAAAGACCTCGTTGCGCAAAACCTCCACCAGGCCAGCAAAAGAAGGGATCACAATTTTACCGCCATTAATTGCGGGGCCATGCCTGAAAATATCATCGAAAGCGAGTTGTTCGGCCATGAAGCCGGAGCCTTCACCGGGGCGGATCACAAGAGAATCGGCAAATTCGAGTACGCCAACAAAGGCACGGTCTTTCTCGATGAAATTGAAAGCATGCCTCTGCATCTTCAGGTTAAACTTCTCCGCGTGATTCAGGAAAAATCGATTGAAAGGGTCGGTTCTAACGAAACCATACCTCTCGATATCCGTATCATTGCCGCGACAAAAACCGATTTAAAATTAGCCAGCGAAAAAAACCTGTTCAGGGAAGATTTGTATTACCGGCTTAATGTGGTTCAAATCTCCCTGGCTCCTCTGCGCGAACGGGTCGAAGATATTCCCTTATTGTTTCAGCATCTGGTTATGGATGCCTGTTCTCGTTATAACCAGAAAACTCCACCCGTACCTTCCTCTGAATATATTCAGGAACTGCAGGCCCGTAGCTGGGAGGGAAACATTCGCGAACTCAGGAATGAGGCCGACAAATTTGTCCTCGGTCTTCCCGATTCCGGCCCTGCGGACTCAGAAAAGGGTACTCCGTTTTCCATGCAACAAACACTTAAGAACCCCCCGACTGGCCTGAACAACCAACTGGCCGCAATAGAAAAAAATCTGATTGCTCAGGAGTTGACCCGCAACAAAGGGGATATAAAAAGGACCTATACCAACCTGGGCCTTTCCCGGCAAACCCTTTATAATCGCCTCAAGGCCCTGGAGCTTAAACGCAAAGATTTTATCTGACCCTAATGAAAGCAGATGCTGACAGAAAACTTCAGGAGAGCAAACTCGGCGACCCAAAACGGGTTGACCCTAAAAAGCGTTTTATCCAGTTTGCCCTTCTTATTTTGGTCGGTGGTGTTTTAAGTTACTGGACCCTTCGCAGGGGAGTGAACTTGACGCCTGAGAGTTTCAGGGATTATATTTTTTCTCTGGATGTGATGGGTCCAGTCATCTTTCTCTCCCTGTTTATCGTACGCCCTTTGCTACTGATTCCTTCCATTATGCTTTTTATTGCAGGCGGTTTGGCATTCGGTCCTTTTTGGGGCCCTCTTTATGCCTCTATCGGCGCAGTGCTTGGCGGGTCGCTGGGTTTCTGGATTGCGAGAAAAATGGGCCATGATTTTGTGATGAGCAAATTGAAACTGGGCAAGGGGGTCATTCAAAAAACACGATTCAATTCATACGTTGTATTTTTCTTGAGTTTTCTTCCTGTAATGCCTGTGACCGTCATCAATTATGGGGCGGGGCTTTCCCGAATGAGCTTTAAAAGTTACATCCTGGCCCATGCCCTGGGCATAACTCCTCGAGCCTTTGCGTATGGTTATTTTGGCAACTCCCTATTGGAAATCGGCTCACCCAGATTCAATGCCGCTATTTTGATTTTAATCATAATGGGCCTTCTAACTATTTATCTCAGAAAGATTTTTTTCAGCACTACTACTAACGAGAAAGAATCGATTCCCGCCCCGGCAGACAAAAAATCAGAACTCTCATAAGCAATTGCTGAAAGACTCCGGCTGACGGCCGTAAAAATCCTTCCACAAGCCACCTGATTTTTGTAAAAAAACACATATAAATCACAACGCGAAACATTCAGAGATTTTAGTAATACCTTGTTAAATAAATGGTTATTTGGATTTGGGTTTTATGGCATGTCTCTTGCTAGTTATATACCAAGGTAACAACAACTGGAAAAGTTTAGTCATTAAATCCAATTACCCGGTTGAATTCAAGGACCACTATTAAGAATAAGTTTTGCTCAATATAAATTTATGCAATTATTTTTTTTGAAGGGACCATTATAATGAATGCTTTTTCACCCCAACCATCAGAAAAAAAATCAGGATTTCTTAGCCTGTTCAGCGGAGGAACTGGCAGGAGCGGCCTGCTGAAGTCATCGGGAGGACTTCTCTCCAGCCTGAATAATGTTCAGGCAAATGTATTAATGGCGGATACCGACTTTAACCTTATTTATGCCAATAGTAGTGCCATCAATACTCTGCAGAACATCAAGGACCAGATTTATGAATCATTCGGGGTTTCCCTGAACGAAATCGTTGGCGGTTCCATCCATCGTTTCCATAAAGACCCCCAAAGAATAGAAAAAATATTGCGCAACCCATCCGCGTTGCCGCACACGGCAGAGTTCAGTTTTGGCGATGTGACCCTGGCCGCCACCATAAACGCCATCACCGATTCTAATGGAATGGTTTCCGGGTATGTGGTCAATTGGGAAGATGTCACAAAAGTCCACGCCACAAAACGGGCCATGGACCGGGTCAACTCGATGATGGAAAATGCTCCGGTGAACGTGTTGTTCGCTGATATCGAAACCTTTGAAATCACCTATGCCAACCCTATCTCCATAAAAACACTTAAAACCCTTGAACAGTATCTTCCCATTCGGGCAGATAAACTGATTGGACAGTGCATAGATATTTTTCACAAGAACCCTGCGCATCAGCGCAAAATTCTTTCTGACCCGGCGAACTTGCCGCACCAGACACAAATTCAATTGGGCCCGGAGATTCTCGATCTATTGGTCAGTGCCATCTATGATGAAAACAAGAACTACCTGGGCCCGATGGTCACTTGGGACGTTGTGACGGAAAAATTAAGGACCGAGACTGAAGTAGCCAAGGTTAACTCAATGATGGAGAATGCTCCCATCAATGTTTTATTCGCCGACAAGGCAGACTTTACGATCACTTATGTCAACCCTGCGTCTGTTAAGACGCTTAAAACTATAGAACAACATCTTCCCATTCGAGTGGATGAGATGATGGGTTCGCCCATTGATGTATTTCACAAAAACCCAGCCCACCAGAGAAAAATTCTGTCTGACCCGAAGAATTTACCCCACACAGCACAGATCCAGGTTGGCCCTGAAGTTCTCGATTTATTGGTCAGTGCTATCTACGATAAAGATCAGAATTATCTTGGGCCTATGGTCACATGGGAAGTTATTACTGAGAAGCTGGCTGCGGAAAAACGGGAAAAAGAATCGAATGAAAATATAAAGTCTATTCTTACCAATGTTGCCGCAAATTCTCAGACCCTGGCGGGTGCCTCCGAAGAGTTGACCGCCACCAGCCAGCAGATGGCTGGCAATGCTGAGGAGACCTCGGCTCAGTCTAGCGTGGTTTCAGCCGCTTCTGATGACGTCAGCACGAATATTCAGACCGTCGCCGCAGGTACTGAGGAAATGAGTGCCAGCATCAAGGAAATTTCTCAAAGCGCAACAAAGGCAACCGAGATCACGAACGATGCTGTGAAACTGGCAGAGTCCACCAACAAGACCGTGGCTCAACTTGGTGAGAGTTCTAATGAGGTAGGCCAGGTTGTAAAAGTAATTACCTCGATTGCCGAGCAGACCAATCTTTTGGCTCTTAATGCTACGATCGAGGCGGCTCGTGCTGGTGAAGCAGGCAAAGGGTTTGCGGTCGTTGCCAATGAGGTAAAAGAACTTGCGAACCAGACTGCTAAAGCGACGGATGAGATAAGCGGTAAAATCCAAGCTATCCAGACAGATACTCAAAGTGCTGTTGTAGCAATTGGTGAAATTAGCGAGGTCATAAACCAGATCAGCGATATTTCCAACACGATTGCCAGTGCAGTGGAGGAACAATCCGCAACCACCAACGAAATGGCTCGGAATGTTAGCGAAGCCTCTAGAGGTGCTCAGGAAATAGCCGAGAACATTACGGGGGTTGCAGAAGCGGCAAAAAGCACCACAGAAGGGGCGCAAGATACACAAAAAGCCGCGGCTGAACTGTCTACTCTTGCCCAAACCATGCAGGAGATTGTCAGTCAGTTTAACGGTTAAGATCAAACCTGAATGCTGAAGGGCTCCGGCTAACCGCCGGAGCCCTTCGCGTATAAATAAAGGCAAACATCAGCCTGGTCGATAACCGTAAATAGTGGGACTTCTCAGGGAAATTACAACCGGCAAATGGACTCCGCTATGGCTGAGGTAGAACGGGAACTGATAAATTTTTGTTGGTCATACCCTTTGACCATGTCCCAGGCCCGTTCAGGATATGTCTCAATCAGGGGAAGGGCCACATCATCCAGCATCCATTGCCCGTGGCGGATATCTTCCCGGATATGTAGATCCCAATAGCTGACGCCCTTCTCACCCATCTTCAACCGCTCTCCAGCCATCTTTATGTTCTGAAAAGCGGCAGGAACGGAAACCTCCGTATAAAGCAAACCGCCGATATAACGTAAAAAGTTTTTTTTGCGTTCGGAAAGGAAAAAACTATGGTTGATATTGGCCAACACTTCCCACGGCACAATATCAAAATAGGCTTCCGGTCTGGCATCCATACCACATTCTTTCAGCATGGTTGCAAAATGTGTGGAATGCTTGCGCGAAAATTTTCCACTGCCATACTCCTCCCACAAAATCCGGGTCAACATCGTCTGCACCTCGTTCCCGACACCTCCCAGCATACGGGATAGTTGGCTGGCTTCCACCAGGCCATCCAGAGAAGTGATGGCAAGCAATCGCTGATACCCGGCTTTTGTAATTTCATTGCGGATGAACAATCCATCTGGCGAAGGTTCGGGGTGCAAATCTTCCTGCACACGATCACGAAGAGCCGTGCCGAGATTCCCGGAATTGTGCGAAGCGTTATTACCTTCCTCCCAATCCTGCCAGGCGTTTTCAATTTTCAAACGTAACGAGAACAGGAAACCGGAATCTTCATTCGTATAATTTTCCAACCCGTCATACCAAAACAACTTTAAACGGTTTATGCGATAAAGAATCCTCTGCAAAAACAGGTGGGCCTTCGGACATCCCGCATCATTTTTGAATGCCTCCGACAAAGACGCTTCCAGTTCAGATGTAAAACCCGGGTTTTCAGCAATGACCCGATCCAGGTTTTCCAAACCCAGCAGTCTTGTAAACTCGTCCTCCAATTCCTGGTAGGAAAAATCAAGAGTTGTTAAATCTGTTTGTGAATTAAAAAGCATGATTCCTGGAATAAAAGATTGGCATTACTCTGCAATAGTTGACAGAGCCAATAAATATAGATGTAAAAAGGAGTTGAGAACAGTACTATAACAAACACGACTAGCAGGGTCAAACCCACTAGGATTTAATAAGGAAACGCTCTCTTGTTTGAAACAAAAGTTCTACCTACTGAGACAACATCCCTTTCTCACGAGGAACAGTTTGCATACACGGTTCAAGAGGGCCTCTCCCTTGAGAACAAGCGGTTACCGTCCTGGCTGATCTTTGATAGCGCGGGAAGTGAAATTTTCAAGAACATCACGGAACTCGCAGAATATCTTCCCGCCGCATGTGAATTTGAAATCATTCGCCACCACAAAAACAGCATTGCAGAACTCATCACCGGCGACACATTCAACCTTATCGAACTGGGTTCAGGCGATGGGTGCAAAACTCGAATTCTTATTGAGCATTTGCTAGGTAGAAAGTTCAGCTTTCACTACTTCCCCATTGATATTTCCAGCGGAGCCGTTAAAAACCTGGCGGGGTCGTTGGAAAACGATCACCATGACACGCCCCTGAAGGTCACCGGGTTGATCGGGGATTATTTTGCAGGCCTCAACTCTATAGTCCAGAATAGCCCGAAACAAAACCTGGTACTCTTCCTGGGAGTCTCCCTGAATAATATGGACCCGCCTGCGGCCCGGTCTTTTCTTGAAAATTTGAACAAAGCTCTGGGACCAAAAGATCATTTATTGATTGGATTTGACCTCATGAAAAATCCGAAACTACTTTATTCTGCCTACAATCACCCACTTTTTGAAAAGTTCAACCTGCATCTTCTGGATCGCATTAATCAGGTACTTGGAGCAGATTTTGATAAAGATTATTTTGTACAACAGGGTCAGTACAATCCAAATACTCGCGCTGTGGAAAGCTATCTGTACAGCACACGAGACCAGACCGTACACATCGGGGCTTTAAACAAAGACTACCATTTCAATGCATGGGAAACTCTGCAAACGGAGCAGTCTTTTAAATACACGCTTGAAGAAATAGAAAACCTTGCCGCTGAGAACGGATTCGAAGTCGTGGAACACTTGTTTGATTCGCGAAAATACTTTGTGGATTCTATTTGGAGGATTGCCCGATAAAACGGTCCTGTTCACCGCACGTAAACGGCATGAGCACTTAAACTCTATGAAGCAGATTTTTTTGTTATAGAAGGATACTGGGCAAAAATTCTTTTTAGGACATTCAAATCTCTACAAGTTCGAACTTCATTCTTTTCCCTGGAAAAACATATCTCATAATCTCCCACCTTCGGGAAGGACAGGTCAAAGGACTGCCCGGGAAAAAATTCTGCCACAGAAAGTAGCTCTTTGGAAAGGGCTGGCTTGCTCACGGTCAAATCGTACAAGCTTGCCTGAAAGGTATTGGTTATTTTAATGGGGACATTTTGATAAACCTTCAACGGACTTGACTCCTGACCCGAAAGGCTCAAAGATATCGGTTCTGCCTGCACCATACAAACGTTCAGTAACAGCAGAAAACAAAAAACAGTATAGATAACGCGCATATTTCGACCTCTCCATTAAAACACTCCAACAAGTATAACTAGAGAGGGAAACCACGAATATCAGCGATACACCGCTAAACGAGAAGGGGATACGCCGATAATCTGATAGGTGTTTGTCCTACTTATTGAGCGGCAGGCTGAAATGGAATGTGGCACCGTGACCAAGTTGGCTATCAACTCCAATGTCACCTTGATGTTCTTCGACAATTCTCTGGGCAATGGCCAGCCCTAACCCGGAACTGCTTTCACCTCCTGTGGGACGGGCACTCAATTTTTTAAAATGCTGAAACAGCTGTCCCTGCTCATCAGGGGAAATTCCCGGCCCTTCATCCTTGACACTTAAAGTCATGGTTTCTTCATTGGACACCAGCTTGATAAAAACCTCTTTATCGGGCGGTGAATATTTAACCGCGTTACTGAGAAGGTTATCCACCACCTGCCCTACTCGGTTTGCGTCAAAACAAAATTCAGGAACCGCCTGCAACTCCGCATGCAGGACAATATTTTTTTTGTCCGCCAAAATCTGTTGCAGATGGATTTTCTCTTCAGCGAGTTTTTTCATACATGACTTTTCGGGATTCAGTTGCAACTGGCCGCTTTCGATCACCGAAATATCCAGCAGGTTGCTGATCAGTTCCAGCATATTCCCGCTAACATTTTTGATGGTTGTTAGAAACTCCTGCCGGGTATTCTCTTTAACACTGGCTCCCTTATCCAAAAGGAACTTGGAATACCCACGAATGGATGCAAGAGGATTCCTGAGATCGTGCGATGCGATACCCAGAAATTTATTTTTCAATTCGTTCACCTCAACAAGCTTTTGGTTCGCGAAGGTCAGCTCTTCCGTCCGAGCACGAACCTCACTCTCCACAACACGGGTTCGTGATGCCATTATCTCGATAATAATTGCAAGGAACAGGGCAACCGAAAAGATGGCGGTGCTGGTCCAGAGCGCAGTTGATGTTTGGGACCCGCCGCGAAATTCTCCGGTGGCCTGCCAAACCAGAAACCATCGGCGGTTGGAAACAGTAACCACGTTGACAATCTTCATGGCAGGATTTTTTAAGGGCTTACCATAAAGCAGGTTTTCCGCAACCAGTTCGCCCTCTTCATAAACGGTTAAATTCACCCCTTTGGGAATATAAGGACTGAGCATTTGCTCGATCATGTCCCCCACCCGATATATGCCCAGCACAAAACCTTTTAAATGCTCCCGCCTTTCTTCAGTGCGTTCCGGGTTTTTTCCTTCATTATAGAAAGGGGCCAGAATAATCAGATCCGATTGCGAACGGGCATTGGGAACCGATCCAAATCGTGAGGCCGCAACCGCTCTGCCCGTATCTCTCGCCGTATTGGCAAGCTTTAACAGTTGTGGATCAGAGGCCAGGTCAAATCCCAACGCCTGTTCATTGCCTGAAAGCGGTTCCGAATAATGCACCGGAAAATATTCCTGCTTCGTCTCGGAAGGACCGGAGGATGCAAAAATATGAAACCGGGCATATCCCATGGCACGGGTGATGTTTTCAAACCCTTCCCTTTCAGAGTAGTCAATACGCGGGACCCACTCAAACGCCTGGATGAAAGGATGATTTTTGAGAAGAGGCTGAACATAAACTCCAAACTCACTCCGGGTGACAAACTCCGAGGAATTGTAAAGAGAAATGATGCCCCACAATTCCCTCTTCACCACCTCCAACTCACCTGTCAAAATAAGAGTGTCTTCCAGCACCTCTTGTTCCAGCTCATCGAACCAGACTTTCTCGGCCCGATCCCGGACAATGCCCCAGCCCACCACAGCCAGAATCAATCCCGCTATCAATACACCTCTGGTCTGACTTGCCAATGATCCCATCGAAAGAATTTCACCTTTCCGTTCTATTACCAATGCATTCAGTTTATCATTTTTTTCTCAAAATTAACGGAGTGGGCTACAATCAACCAAGTAGCTTTCAATCCAACCCACTCTGACCTATAACATGAATGAATTGATATTTGTAGTGGATGATGATGCCCCGTTGCGAGGCCTGATGAGAGCACTTCTCGAAGACAGGAGCTATGCAGTGCAGGAGTTCGAAAGTGGCAAGGCATTACTCGAAGCACTGGACGACAACCCTTCTCTGATCCTGCTCGATGTAATAATGCCGGGACTCGATGGAGTAGAAACCTTGAAACGAGTCAAGGCATCACACCCGGACCTGCCCGTCATTATGCTGACCAGCGTTGACAAGGTGGATACCGCCGTGGAAGTCATTAAACTGGGTGCTTACGATTACCTGCTTAAACCTGTCGATGAACCCCGCCTTTTCACCTGTCTGGATAAAGCTTTTGAGCAAAGAAATCTTACCCGCAAGGTCAGTCGCCTGCAAAGCGAAGTGGATCGCCTGTCAGGAAAAGATGGCATCATCGGCAAAAGCCAGATACTGAGTGAAACGCTGAAAAAAGTTCATCAGGTTGCACCCAGCAAAGCCAGTGTCCTCATCCTCGGAGAAACCGGAACCGGCAAGGAGCTCATTGCCCGTGCCATTCACCGCAACAGTCCCGGCGCCACCGGGCCTTTTATAGATATCAATTGCGCCGCCATTCCCGAAACATTGCAGGAAAGCGAATTGTTCGGCCATAAGAAAGGCGCTTTCACCGGTGCCATCGAATCCCGCCCCGGCAAGCTGGAACTGGCAGAGGGAGGCACCCTGTTTCTCGATGAAGTGGCAGAAATGAGCCTCGCCACTCAGGCAAAATTGCTCCGCTTTTTACAGGAAAAATATTTAGAGCGTGTGGGAGACACAAAAAAAATTCATGTCGATACCCGGGTGATCTGTGCAACCAATAAGGACATCAAGACTTTAATTGCAAAAGAAACCTTCCGCGAAGACCTTTATTATAGGCTGGCGGTCTTTCCTTTAGAAGTCCCCGCCCTTCGTGACCGCCCGGAAGATATTCCCCTGCTATGCACCCACTTCCTCAAAAAACACCAGGAGGATATCGGCAAGGAAATTCTTTCAGTCAGTGATGAAGCCATGCAGGTTTTGCAGGAATACTCCTGGCCCGGAAACATCCGCCAACTGGAGAACACCCTTTGCCGGGCGATGATCGTCACATCCTACGACACAATAGACACCGACTGTTTACCGGAAGGAGTCTTCGACTCTTCCACTCCTGCTGATGAGCAGATAAACCAAAAAACCTCCAACGATTCTACAAACCTCACGCCCTACCACGAGGTGGTCAAGCAAACGCTGAAACAGGCTCTGCAACAAACCGATGGACATATCCCCGACGCGGCCAAGGCTTTGGGAATCAGCCGGAGCACGTTTTACCGCATGCTGAAAAAATACCAGTTGAACTGACCGGGTTCCGGTGCAATCCCATAATGGGACGGTCCCGTCCCGATATGGCATCGTTACTTTCCTCTGCGTTAGCAACAACTCCCTCAAAACTACTTGTTAAATCACTCGTTAGAGATTTTATTTTTTTGCCTCCGCTTCCGGCACGAGCTTTGCTCTCTATAGAGTTGAAACATTGGCGCAGACAGTGGGCCTCCCCGCTGGATGCAACAGGGACCGGGAATAACCTCCTTTTCCCGGTCCCGACCCAATCGAAACACAAAACAGAGGAGAAAATATCATGAAAACTATCCGCTTGATGGCAGTCACCACCGTTGTTGCTTTGGCTCTGGCCGGCAACGCTCAGGCAAAAAAAACCGGCTATGAAGAAATCACCGTTTCCAATGGCGGGTCCCTTTCAGGAACGATAATGTTTAAAGGCAATGTCCCCGCACCCATCATGGAAGATTTGAGCAAGGGCAAAAATGCCGAGTTCTGTGCCACCCATCCGGATACCCAGGAGGGAGGAATCCGACCCCGGCAAAAGGTCGTAGTACAAGACGGCAAACTTAAAAACGCGGTGATCTTGATCGAAAATATCAATAAAGGAAAAGCGTGGGATGAAAAAACCGTGAATGTCGAATTCCGTCGATGCGATATTTTCCCCAAGGTGACGGTCATCCGCAAAACCCCTAAAGGTATGAAAGAAGGTCTGGCGCAAGTGACCAATCAGGACGAGAATATTCTGCACAACCCACATGGTTATTCCGTCAAAGGGGCTAACCGGAAAACGCTGTTCAACAAACCGCTTCCTTCTAAAGGGTCTGTTGCCGATATCACAAAATCCCTCAAACGGTTAAAACAGAAAAAGGATTCGCATTTTTTCCTGCAATGTGACCAGCACAACTATATGGAAGCGGATGCGCGAATTGTCTGGAATCCTTATTACACCGTAAGTGCCGCAGATGGTTCTTTCACACTGGATAATATTCCCGCAGGCACCTACAAAGTCACAGCATGGCACCCTTATGTTGGCGAAGTGACTCAGGAGATCACGGTGGAGAAAGAAACAAAAGCCAACTTTGAGTTAACAGCTAAATAGTTTTCATGAAACCAAGCAGCCCTAATTTATATAGAGGAGAAAACAAAATGAAACGAGACCCTAAATTGATCGGACTCTTAACCGGAATCAGCATCCTGTTATTTGCAACTTCCACCTGGGCAGGTAGCAACTGCCCACAACCCAGGAAAACCAAATCGGCGCCATCCAACATCGCCTCTCTGGATAAGACCGCCAAGGCGAACGCAGAAAATGGCAAAAAAATCTATACCAAGGGAGCAAAACCTCTGGCCTGTAAAATGTGCCACGGGAAAAAAGGCGATGGCATGGGGAAGTTGGGCAAAGCGCTAAAACCCAACCCGCGCGACTTCACCTGCAGCGATACCATGAAAGATGTTTCTGCCGGACAAATGTTCTGGGTCATCAAAAACGGTTCAGCAGGAACCGGAATGGTCGCCCACAAAAAAACGCTGAAGGATAAAGAAATCTGGGATGTCGTGAAATACATCCGCCAAAGCTGGGTCCGCTAGGCGCGGGGCCAGTGTTTAAAGTTCCTCTTGGGAAGGGGAACTGAGGGGGTTTGTTTTAAACAAGGGTTCGTCCACTGTCAAGGGGGCGAACCCTTGCTAGTCCCCTCCGGCGGGGCCGGATTGAGTTTTTCCAGTTCGTATTTTTTGATCAGGTCTTGCAGTTTTTTATTGAACGCTTCCGACTGGGTGTACTCCCTGCCCCATTCACTGCCAATCACCCCTGCTTCGCGGCTGATCTGGGGCATCTTTTCTTTCCACTCATTCCAAAATGGGGTCTCGAACATGGTGATGAGTTTTTTTACCGTCTCGTGTGACATATGTTTGTCATAAACCGGAAGCACACGGTCTATCAAATCATCCATTTCCTTCTTTCCGATCAGTTGATTGAATTCGTCCCAAAACGCATCGGGAATTTTAGGAAAGGGTGCTGTCACCATCATGGAGACATTGTTCAGGAGAGAGTCCTGCATATAACTCAATCGGTCCAGAATACCGGAAACTTTGAGCAGTTTCCTGATGTCCTCTATTTTTTCCGTCTCCGCAAAAACCGGGTTGACTGCGCCCGATAGCAGGACAAGCAAAAATACGGTTATCGTTTTCCTCATATCAAACAATCTCATTCAATCCTCAACTTTGTTTGCTTTTTCGCAATGCTGAAATTGCGGCAATCGAACCTGCATGCGGCAACTCATAGTCCTTGCCAGTAAAACTTTCATTTTCATCTTTGATTACAACCTGCCACATTTGATCCTCGACCAGATAACTGGCAACAAAACTCATATCAAGGTTTACAAAATAGGCGGCCACATGCTCGAAAAAAACATTATGGTCGGTCGAGAATCTGGGAATACTGACGGGCGGCTTGCCGCCTCCTTCATCCAAATGCAACGCCACACTCAACTCATTGCCAGACCAATGCTTCCAGCCCATATGCATAGCCAGTAGCAAATCCATTTCCGCTCCTGATTCTTTCGGCACAGGCAGCTTGCAAAAATCATTTTCGGACATGAGGAATCCTCCAGATTAAAGGTCACAGCCTATCACGGACACGTACCGCAGGCACCTGATTTTTTGGGCTTTTTCCTCAGCCCGATTTCTCCTGTTTTCTCGGGAATTAAAATTCCTGATTGCGTATCTATTATTAATAGATGAGCTAATAATTTTCAGGCACCGGATTCGCCTATTCAACTTGAAAGGATGTGATCGATCATGGAAGACAAAACCGCTTCTGAAATCATGACCCGTCCTGCAATTTCAGCCCGAAAAAATGCTTCCGCACGGGACATCGCGCTTCAATTCATAACTGAGCAGTATAGCGGAATGCCTGTCACCGAGGTGGATGGAAGAGTCATCGGCATTGTCACGGAAATCGATATCCTGAAAGCCGTTAACGAAGGGCGCGAGCTGGCATCCATTACCGCCGGTGACATCATGACCCCGGAAGTCGCAACGGCAAACATGGATATGCCCCTGACTGAAATGATCAAAATTATGGATGAGTTCCATATCATCCGGCTTCCAGTCGTCAAAGATGAGAAACTCGTTGGAGTGGTTTCCCGTGGGGATATCATACGCAACCTCATCGAGCCGGAGTTCATGAGCAATATGTAGCCACTCGGCGTGGGGCCAGTGTGCCGTCGCTTTATCTGGCGAGCAGAGAGTTGTCTCGGCGCAATCAAGCCCTTGCCCAGTTGCACCCCTTGGGGCGCTCGGCGTGGGGCCAATGTGCCGTCGCTTTATCTGGCGAGCAGAGAGTTGTCTCGGCGCAATCAAGCCCTTGCCCAGTTGCACCCCCTGGGGCGCTCGGCGTGGGGCCAGTGTGCAATAAAGTGGATGAGCAATATGTGACGTAGGTAGGGTTTATGCAGAAGGGTGAGGAGAGTTCGGGGGGACCTATGGTCGCTTGGCTTTTATTTTCTCCCAAACTTTCTGAGCCCGCTCCAATTGTTTGAGGTCATCGATTTCGGCCCAGTCCAATCCATCCATCCTTAAAAAATGAAGCGGGTGCTCGCTTGCAATCCGAACGAGGCAATCCATGTCGTAGCTTTGCTTGGGGTTCGAGTCCGATGATGCGGTTTGCTGTAACCTGCCATACAGTTGCTTTGAAATTTTGGCGATCCCGATATACTCCCCGACAGAGTCCTTGATTTGATTCCGGTCTTTCGAGATTTGGGCAACGCGGTTTTCAACAGCGCCTACATAAACCTCATCCCCCGCATTCGTTGTCCCCGACAATAACAGGCAATCGCTGTAAGGCACATTCAAAATACCGGTGATCGCTTCCGGATCAAAAACTAAATCCGATTCCAGCAGAATAAAATCCGCATCGACAAAATCCTGCGCACAGCCAAGGGAGTACATGGTGCCGGTGTCCGCAAATTTTGTGTTTTCAACGGTTCTGATTTCAGGATATGTCTCCTTTAAGTTCTCATAATACTCGCGCTTATGGCCGGTAACGATCAGGATTTCCTTGATCCCGCACGAGATCAAGGTTCTCAAGGAATGCTCAATGATGGGGTTTCCGTCAAGACGGATGAAACCTTTAGGGGTTTCCTCGCCCATCTCTTTCAGTCTCAACCCCATTCCTGCGGCGAGAATGACCGCCTTAGTGATAACTTGACTCATCAGATTTTATTTTAAGGTATCAAGCCGATATTAAGATTGGGTTCCTGACCGGACTCCAAATAGGTAATCGCCCGGTCTAATTGCATATGACTGCCGAAAAGAACAAGGATATCCCCGGACAGGATAGCAAATTCGGCCTCTGGGTTGGGGTGGGGTTTGTTTTTTCGCACCACCGCGATAACAACAGCTCCCGTTCGCTCGGTAACATTCATATCCCCCAACATTTTTTCACGCGCCCAGCTGTTTTCCAAAACCAGATACGACTCGGTGAGCGTAGCCGTGAGGTAGGTGGAAAACTTTTTCAAGCTCTCGGTATTTAAAGACAACCCCCGGAACATACTATATCCTTCCAGTCGGATCAACTCCACCTGTTGCTCAATAATATTATTGGGAATGCGATAGTCGCGCAATACCCGCGAAAAAATTTCTATGGAAGTTTCAAATTCTTCCGGGATAACCTCATCCGCTCCCGCAGTTTTAAGTTCCTCGACCTGGGCAGTCAGCCGGGTACGCACCATGATCTTGACTTCAGGATTTATCTTGCGGGCAAGACGCACCGCTTTTTCCGTCACCGCATAATCCGGGATCGAAAATACGATCATGCGTGCCTCCTTCAACCCTGCCCGGGTCAAAGTTTCCTCCTGAGCGCAATCGCCGTAGTGAGTGGTGATTCCTTCCGTCAACGCCCGCTTGACCTGCTCACCGTCCAGATCCAGAACCAGAAAAGGGATCTGTGTTTCAAGAAGCACCTGGGCAAGCGTTCGACCACCAAGGCTATACCCCACTATGACAACATGACCTTTGAGCGTCTCTTTCTGACTCGGACCCGTTTCTTCAGATTTCCACTTGGAAAATATTCTGATCGAAATTGCCGTGGAAGCCTGAATCAACAGCGGCGCGAAAAGCATGGAAAGAATCGAAACAATGAGCAACAACTGATACTGATGAGAATCGAACAATCCCTGATCCAGCGTCATCGCAGCAAGGATCAAGGAGAACTCTCCCACTTGCGCCAGTCGCAGGCCCACCACAAAAGCAATCCGCAACGGCACCTTGACGAGCAAACAAGCCAACCCTGCCAGCCCTGCTTTAACCAGTATTACCAGAGCAGAAAGTGCCAGGCAGACCCAGACAGAGTCCAAAAACACCTGCGCTTGCAAAAGCATGCCAACCGAAATAAAGAAGATACTGCTGAAGTAATCGCGCAGTGGAAGAATATCGAGAATGATCTGGTGATTGTATTCGGACTCCGAAATAATCATTCCGGCAATCAAGGCTCCCATAGCAAGGGTCAGACCCATTTTCTGCGATGCCCATCCGGTGGCAAGAATGATAAAAAGTACGGACAACGTGAGGTGTTCTTTATTGCCAACACGCGCGACCCATACCAAAGCTTTTGGAACGATCAACCGGGATAGAAAAAAAATCGCCACCACTGCTGTCAGCGATTTGACCATTGTGAATACAAAATCAGCGGCGGAGGTGGCCCCGGACTGCGCAAGAAGAGGCATAAGAAGCATGATGGGAACCACACATAAATCCTGAAACAGGAGGGTGCCGATACAAAGCTTTCCATGCAACGTATCAATTTCGGCGCGGTCAGTAATCATTTTCATGACGATCGCCGTACTGCTCAAAGCAACGATCAGCCCCAAAGCGATGCTCTGGTTTTGCTGAAACCCTATTTCACTGGAAACGAACCAGACAAAAGCCGTTGTTAAGCTCAGTTGCAAACCACCGACTCCCAAAACCGAAGCCAGATTTTTGAGCAGGCGTCCAAGAGAAAACTCCAAACCGATCACAAACAGAAGCAGGATCACCCCTATTTCAGCCAACTCCTTCACCGAAGGGACATCGGAGATCAGTTTCAATCCATACGGCCCGATCAAGACCCCGGCAACGAGGTAACCCATAACCGAAGGCAGTTTGATTTTATGGAAAAACAGGTTGATCGGCAGGGAAACCAGAAGTAGTACAGCTAAGTCTTCAATCAAATGAACCATAAATTCGCCAGAGTATAAAAAATAAGGCAAGACCTTCTTCTATATTATACCGTTGGTTCTGAGAAAGGAAGGGAAGGAGTGATATCAAACAATAGGAAACCCCTGTTCCTCCTGATAGGAACAGGGGTTTCCAAGTACAACATGAGGCCAAACAACGGGAGGGTTGGAATCTCCCGAAAACTGGGCGGCGAACTGCCGCTGGCCACGGCTAGTGGCTAGTCTTTAGCAAAACGAAGAGCGAGGGCAAAATCCTCCAGCCCGTCCTTTTGCGCAATGGCGGCAATATCCGAATACGAGTCATGCCGGTCAATAGACTGAGCTGTCATGGAAGAACCGTCCAGTTCCTCCCGAACCTTAGTCACCAGGTCTTCGAGGATGTACCGAAATCCTCCTTGATCCAACGCGCATTCAATATTTCCCCAAAAATCGGCTACCGGGTCTTTCATGATCCGATCCCCCTCTAAAAAATGGTTACCAGAAATACCGCTTTCTCCAAGAAAAGCTTTGTTCAACTAACCTATCGGTCATAGACAAGGAATCTTCAGCCCAAGTTGACCCAATGAAAGGTCCTAACTGGATTGAGGGTCGCCCCCGGGACTCCCAGGAAAAACAAACCCCTCAAATGCGGCCGAAAGCTCCAATAAATTGTTTCAAGAATGCAATAACTATAAAGAAATCAATCACTTTTGTCAATATCTTTCTAGATATTTTTCTACCTTTTTTGGCCTAAAAGATAATTAAGCCTTATTTAAAAACAAGTTATGAAGAAAATAATTCTACCTTAAAACCATAACCTGCGACACAACAACTGATTGATTTTTAAGAAGTAATTAGATTTAATGGGGAAGTCCGGCCAATTAAGGCCTATTCGGACCATAAAAATCGGAGCGAATTCCGGCGCGACAAGACCTTTACGAACTCAAGACCTGGGAGGAATTATTTTTAAAGTTCAGGAAGGCATGACCAGCATGATCATTCGAAGTAGCTGGCACCGCAACCTTCCATTTCGCAGATTTTCACCCGTTTCACACGGGTGGTGGGCGTGTTGACTTGTTCCTTGAGTTTAAGAAACAGCCAGCGGGCAATGTTTTCTGCCGAAGGGTTTTGTTCGTCAAAAGGGGGTATCTCGTTGATGTTTTGATAATCCAGTTCCGCAAGAATTTCTTCCACAAACTTTTTCAATTTCACAAAATCAATACCGACTCCCATAGCATCCAGCTCATCGGCCTCAACTGAAACCTCAGCTGACCAGTTATGCCCATGAAGGTTTTCGTATTTGCCGTCATAAAGCCTGAGCTGGTGGGCGGCGGAAAAACCAGTTTTAACCGTTACCTCGTACATAGTTGACTCCGAATTTGAATTTATTTTAAGACTGTATCAATGCAGTCACGAGCCGTACTCATCATAACCTCAATCTCGTCTTCGGTGATAACCAGAGGTGGAATGAAGTACACCACATCTCCCAGAGGACGCATAAAGACTCCCCGCTTTAAACCTTCAAGGAATATCTGGTAGCCGACCCGCTTTTCAGTAGCAAACCGTTCCTTTTTCTTTTGAGTCAATTCCAATGCCGCAATCATCCCCGTCTGGCGGAATTCTCCGTACCCTTCCATCGAACCAAACTGTTTTCCGCATTCTTTCATGGCCGCGATTTTGGGTTTCAGTGATTGCAGAAAATTATTTTCTGTCAGCATAGACAAAGTTTCGTTGGCCACCGCGCAGGCCAGAGGATTCGCCGAATAACTATGACTGTGAATAAACAACTTCCGGTGTTCGCCGTAAAAGGCTGAATAAATTTCATCGGTTGTCAGTGTCGCGGACAAGGGAAGATAGCCGGAGGTGATTCCCTTGGACAGGCACAAAAATGTGGGTCGCAGATCGTGTTCCCCACACACAAAAAGTGAACCGGTACGCCCGAACGCTACCGCGATTTCATCAAAAATCATATGTATCCCCAGCGATTCACAGGCCGTTTGAAGTTTTTTCAAATAGACCGGTGGATACATCCTCATCCCAGCCGCCCCCTGCACCAACGGCTCCACAATCACTCCAGCGGTCGTATCGGAGTTTTCACTCAATGTTTTTTCCATCGGCTCAAAACATTCGGCGTTACAGCTTTCTCGTTGCAATCCATAGGGACAGCGAAAACAATCCGGCCCCTCCACCGGCAAATGGTTAGCAAGAACCTTTTCAAACTTGCCCCTGAAAATTTCCAAACCACAGACAGAAAGCGCACCCAATGTTTCACCATGGTACCCTCCGTTGAGGTAAGCAAACCGTACCTTCTGGGTTTTGCCTTTCTCCTGCCAGTACTGCAAACTCATTTTCAGAGCCACTTCCACCGCCGTGGAACCATTATCAGAAAAAAATACTTTCTCAAGTTCCGGTGGTGACAACGCAACCAGTGAATCAGCCAGATCAATAGCGGGCTGATGGGTAATGCCGGCAAACATCACATGCGCCATTTTTTCCAACTGCCGGGCTAGTGCAGCATTGAGCCGCGGATGATTATGGCCAAAAAGGTTCACCCACCATGAAGCGATCACGTCCATATAGCGATTGCCTTGCCGATCATAAAGGTAGATGCCTTCAGCCCTCTCAACCAGTAGAGGAGGAGTTGTTTCGATGTCCTTGTGCTGAGTGCACGGGTGCCAGACACGATGAAAGTCGAGGTCCAGGTCAGATTTGTTTTCAGTTTTTTTTTCGGAAAACATAAAAAATCACAAATTGTATCGGCAGGGAGAGAACTCAGGAATCTCATCAGCCAGAGTGCCTCGGATTACCGCAGACATATAGTCCGCCTGATTTGGAGTCAGCAAAATCCCGTTACGATAGTGACCGGAAGAGTAAAACAGGTTGTCATACCTGTCGCTTTTCCCCATGATGGGCATAAGGTCCTCAGCGGCGGGACGCAAGCCTGTCCACGATTCAATCAAGGGAGCTGTTTTAAGACTGGGGAGAAGTTCAGCGGCATTGGCAATCAGTTCATCGATCACCTCATTTTCTATAGACGGATCAAAGCCCCGGTCTTCCATGGTTGAGCCAATCACAAAACCGTTGCCTTCTCTCCAGGGTGCGATATATGTCAGTTTTCCATGCAGGGTATAGTCCATAAAGTGATCGTCTAATTGCACTCGGCACATCTGCCCTTTGATAGGTTTCAAAGGTATCGAAACCTCCAACACGCGGGCCAACTGCGAGGACCAACTCCCTGAAGCCAGAACAAACTGCTCCCCGTCAATGTTTCCAGAATCCGTAACCGCCGATGCAATGGCCGAACCCTTGCGGATAAAACCAGAAACGTTCGCTTCCAGAACACGAATCCCCAGGTTTTTAGAGGCCCGCATGAGCGCGTCGTGCATTTGCCGATTATTGACCTGCCCTTCCCCAACCCACATCACCTCACCACAGTCCTCAGAGAGATAAGGCGCTTTCTGCCGAACCTTTTCGGCACTCCATATTTCATGCGGGACGCCTTCGCTGACAAAAAACGCCTTTCGTTCTTCCCAGGTTTCCTGATAACTGGAAGAAGGCATCAAGGAACCCTCAAATGAAAAATGGACAGAAGCTTCACTGATGGAAACCAGTTCCTTGAGAAATTCGGGAAACTTGTTCAACGACTCCCGGCAAAAATTAAAAAACCGGTCGGCCCTGTCGCATTCACAAAAAGGCGACAACATGCCCGCCGCGGCACGGGAGGCCTGAAGTGAGTTAACAGGGTCGCCCAGCACGGCAATCTTCAACTGAGGCGCATCCTGTTTAAGGCGAAAAGCGATACTATGACCGATGACCCCCGAGCCAATGACCACAATATCAAAACCACTAGTATTCATAATCAACCCCTACCCGGCATAAAATCAAACCCAGCCTTATATCATCTTCCACTTTAAACCCGATTATGATATTTTAGAAAGCAAATGCAAATTTAAAACTTTATCATCAATCCAAAGCGGTTATTCCCTGAAATTATTATGAGCGAAAAAACAGAAGCACATCCAAACGATGTCGAAGCCCAGGAAAGTATAGGGCAACGCGTTGACCCCATTCTTGAGCACCTTGATGCAGGAGACGCAGAAGTCGACAAGACACTCATTCGCAAAAAATTCATAGATATCTGGCAATATGAAAATGGCGACAAACTGGACGATGAAGGCCAGTACCTGACCCTCGTT
>Ga0233427_10000628_pt1 | contig 43578 bp, 38 predicted proteins | sample SI_118_April2016_5_FD_179885 | JGI IMG/M metagenome (GOLD analysis project Ga0233427, IMG submission 179885) | Seawater microbial communities from Saanich Inlet, British Columbia, Canada - SI_118_April2016_100_MG | ecosystem: Environmental > Aquatic > Marine > Inlet | place: Canada: British...
AAGATATGAGCAACCACGACTTGCGCGGTGTTGATCTAACGGGCGCCCTACTATGTCACACCAAAATTCGAGGATCAGATTTAAGCGACAGCAACCTCTTTGGTGCCGATTTACGCCATTCTATCTTGATCGGCGCAAAGTTGAACCGGGCTGATTTGCGTGCCGCGTGCTTGTCCGGGGCGAACATGACAGGGGCTGAGCTGATCGAAGCTGATATGCGCGAAGGTACGCTGGTTCACGCCCGAAAAGTGGGTGGTGACATCGAGCCGGTGACTGAACTTACTGCATCGCCCGGTATCGAGCAGGCTATTGCCCGTGGCGCGAACATGACCGGTGCACGGGTAACGAATTCGTTCATTGTTCAGACAGACCTGACCGATTGCATCATGAAGAATGCCAAGTTCATTCGTGCCAACCTGTCGCTTTCCAACTTGACGGGATGCGATTTGGAAGGGGCAGACCTTTCCAATGCGAACCTGAGCGGGGCTATTTTCCACGGTGCCAGTTTCTCCGGCACTGTTCTGGATCATGCGGATTTAACCGGGGCCGATCTGGTCGGTGCCGTGTTCGATAATATGAACTTCGCCAAGGTTGATCTGAAAGACGCCAGGATGGTCAAGATGCTGGATCAACTGGACAAAACACTACAGATCATTTTGCGAGAGCATAATGAATGGGTGGACAGCAATGGCCAAAAGGGCAATCGCGCCAATCTATCCCTCACCAATCTATCTGGACAGGATCTCGGGCGAATTAATCTGTCCGCCGCTGATTTATCATATAGCGTGATGTCGGAGGCCAATTTGGACCGGGCCGAGTTGATCATGGCCGACATGTCTTTCGTTGATCTCAGAAACGCCACGTTGGATCAGGCCGTTATGCGTGGCGTCAAGTTGCAGCGTGCAACCCTGGACGGCGCGTCACTGGTCGGTGTTGATCTGAGCGAGGTTATGCTGGCTAGCCGGGCGGGTGGTGGTGAATGGCGTGCCAGCCTGGATCACGCCCGCGCCCGCGGCGCCCGGTTTAACGGTGCCAATATGCGGAACGGCGATTACGCGAGCGTGAATTTCGAGGGCGCAGATCTGCGTGATGCGAACCTATCGGGGTCTCTGTTACGCGATGCAAACTTTACCGACGCCGACTTACGTGGGGCCAACCTGAATAACACAGACAAACGCGGCTCAATAGGGCTTGAGGACGTTGTGTAAGAGCCCCTAAACCGACCGTGTGATCCCACCATCAATCCGTAAGTTTTGTCCGGTGATATAGCTGGATTGATCAGATGCCAGAAAGTAGATGGCATCGGACGTCTCATCCACCCGACCATAACGCCCCATGGGAATACGGGAGCGGCGCTCTTCCGTTTCGGGCAAACTATCGATGTAGCCGGGCAGTATGTTATTCATGCGAATACCATCAACCGCGTATTGATCTGTATACAGTTTGGTAAACGCCGCCAAACCAGCCCTGAACACACCAGAGGTGGGGAAGGTGTCTTCCGGCTCAAACGTGGCATAGGTGGAAACATTGACGATGGAGCCGCTGCCCTGTTTTTGCATGACGGGCGTGACCAAACGGGCCATGCGGATCACGTTCATCAGATAGAAATCCATACCCAGGTGCCAGTCATCGTCTGAAATTTCCAGAACCGGACCTTTGGGTCCATGGCCGGCGCTGTTCACCACCACATCAATGCGACCCCATTTTTGCATGGTGGCATCCACCAATTTTTGCAGGTCTTCTGCCACAAGGTTAGACCCGGTCATGCCAATACCACCGAGTTCTTCGCCCAGCGCCTCACCTTTTCCCGATGAAGACATGATCGCCACGGCATAATCTTCGGCGGCCAATTTACGGGCCGCCCCGGCACCAATGCCGCTGCCACCACCGGTGATAATCGCTACACGTTGTTCAGACATGACAGTTCTCCCTGTTGTTCAGGTAACATCACCACAAAAGAAAACAACAATCCAGCACAGCACAAGCCGCAGGACCGGCATAGATCACTGGTAGCATGGGCGGTGGATTTGGCCATGAATCAGGATGCCTTTTTGCGTGCTTTCTTAGGCTTGCTGGCCGCACCCGGGGGCGAAATGCCCAGGTAGGGTGCCAGATACTGCGCCGTGTGACTGTCAGCAACTTTGCACACGTCTTCGGGTGTGCCTTGGGCCACCACGCGACCGCCTTTGTGGCCGCCTTCGGGGCCCATGTCCACAATCCAGTCGGCGGTCTTTATGACCTCAAGATTATGCTCGATAACCACCACCGTATTGCCGCTTTCCACCAGTGTGTGCAGCACTTCCAGCAGCTTTCGAATGTCTTCGAAATGCAAGCCCGTGGTGGGTTCGTCCAGAATGTAAAAGGTCTTGCCTGTGGCACGCCGTGACAGTTCCTTGGCCAGTTTCACGCGCTGAGCTTCGCCACCCGATAGCGTGGTCGCTTGTTGGCCCAGATGGATGTAATCCAGCCCCACTTTCTGTAGCGTAACCATCTTGTCACGGATACTGGGCACGGCTTTGAAGAAATCGGCGGCTTCTTCCACGGTCATATCCAGCACGTCTGCAATGGATTTACCGCGGAACTTTATTTCCAGCGTTTCACGGTTGTACCGTTTGCCCTTGCAGATATCGCACTGCACATACACATCGGGCAGGAAATGCATCTCGATCTTGATGACGCCATCACCCTGACAGGACTCACACCGGCCGCCCTTTACATTGAACGAGAACCGGCCCGGCTTGTAGCCTCGGGTTTGGGACTCAGGCAGGTTAGAGAACCAGTCACGGATCGGTGAGAACGCACCGGTATAAGTGGCCGGGTTGGATCGTGGCGTGCGGCCGATGGGGGATTGGTCGATATCCACCACTTTGTCGATATGCTCGATACCGGTGATATCATCATGCTCGCCCGCGTGAACGCGCGTGTTGTGGATACGACGGGCCAGGGCCTTGTACAGCGTTTCGATAACCAGCGATGATTTACCGCCACCCGACACGCCGGTGATGCAGGTAAACGTGCCAAGCGGAAAGGCCACGGTCACATTATCCAGATTGTTCTCACGCGCGCCTTTAACCACCAGTTGATGGGATTTGCGCGGCTTGCGGCGGCTTGAAGGCATGGGAACCTGCCGCCGACCGCTCAGGTATTGCCCGGTCAGGCTTTCGGCGGCCTTCATAACCACATCCGGTGTGCCTTCGGCCACAATATGGCCGCCGTGCCGTCCGGCGCCGGGGCCCATATCAATCAGGTAATCAGACTGACGGATGGCATCTTCGTCGTGTTCAACTACAATAACGGTGTTACCGAGATCGCGCAGCCGTTTCAGTGTTTCCAGCAGGCGCGCATTGTCGCGTTGGTGCAGCCCGATTGAAGGTTCATCCAGCACATACAGAACCCCCGTCAATCCAGACCCAATTTGCGATGCCAGCCGAATACGCTGGCTTTCGCCACCCGACAGGGTGCCCGATGAGCGTGACATGGACAGGTATTCGAGGCCTACATTAACGAGGAACCCTAAACGTTCATTGATCTCACGCAGAATCCGTCGCGCAATTTCTGCCTGTTTTTTGTTCAGTTTTCCTTCCAGAGAGGCAAACCAGTTTTGTGCCTCGTCAATGGACATGATGGTTACCTGGGAAATATGCAACCCGGCGATCTTAACAGCCAGTGCTTCCGGTTTCAGGCGGTGGCCAGAACACGCTTCACAGGTGGTTACCGTTTGATAGCGTGATAGCTCGTCCCGTACCCACGACGAATCCGTTTCCCGCCAGCGCCGTTCCATATTGGGGATGACGCCTTCATAGGGCTTGGTGACCTCATAGGACTTTCGGCCATCGTTGTAACGGATGATCACATCCTCTTCACCGGAACCATACAGAACAATCTGGCGAGCATTTTGCGGCAGTTTTTTGAAGGCGGCAGCCAGATTGAAATTGTAATGCTCCGACAGGCTCATCAGCGTCTGGCCGTAATACTGGGACGATGAATTGGCCCACGGTGCAATGGCACCTTCGTTCAGCGAAAGCGTATCGTTGGGCACGACCAAGTCAGGATCGAAATACATCTCGGTGCCCAAACCATCACAGGCCGGGCAGGCACCAAACGGATTGTTGAAGGAAAACAGCCTTGGCTCCACTTCATCAATGGTGAAACCCGATACCGGACAGGCGAACTTGGCCGAGAATGTGGTTCGACCTTCCCCCGTCATATCGTCACTGTCACCGTCTTCGGCGAAGACCAGCCCATCAGACATGGCCAGTGCAGTCTCCAGGCTATCCGCCAGGCGTGTTTCAAGGCCTTCCTTGACCACCACCCGGTCTACGACCACGTCGATATCGTGCTTGAATTTCTTGTCCAGCGTCGGCGTTTCATCAATGCTGTAAATTTCACCGTCCACGCGCACGCGCTGAAAACCCTGGGGCGCCAGTTCAGCCAGTTCTTTTTTGTATTCACCTTTTCGGCCACGCACCATTGGTGCCATCAGGTAAAGCCGGGTGCCTTCCGCCATACCCATGATCCGGTCCACCATCTGGGTGACCGTCTGGCTTTCAATGGGCAGGCCCGTAGCCGGTGAATGCGGCACGCCTACACGCGCAAACATCAGACGCATGTAATCGTAAATTTCCGTCACCGTACCCACGGTAGAGCGGGGGTTGCGAGACGTGGTCTTCTGTTCGATGGAGATGGCCGGTGACAGGCCGTCAATAGAGTCCACATCGGGCTTCTGCATCAATTCCAAAAACTGGCGCGCGTAAGCCGACAAGCTTTCCACGTACCGGCGCTGGCCTTCGGCGTATATGGTGTCGAAGGCAAGCGATGACTTGCCTGAACCAGACAGTCCGGTGATCACCGTTAGCTTGTCGCGCGGAATTTCCACATCGACGTTTTGCAGATTGTGTTCGCGCGCGCCGCGCACGTTAATATTTTGCATGGAGACTCTCTAAATTCTGGCATCAGATGCTGACCCCGAAAGCCAGCGCAATCGCCTGTTATAAATTGCCAGCGGCCAGAATGGGAGTCCCGATTGAGGTGCATCGCAGATATTTTGGCATTGGGTAAAGGCGTTGGATAGTTTTTCTATTGCAAAGTAGTCACCAAAGATGTGATTTATTCGGACACACCTGCACAGGCAACAAACCCTAAAAGGAATGACACCTTGGCCCTCAAAGGACCTAAACGCGTTCTCGTTATCGACGACGACGCTGTTATCACCAGTTTTATTGCTACCGTACTCAGAAACGATGGTTATCAACTCATTGTTACGGACTCGGTAGAGAAAGCCCTGGATGGCTTCAGCACCATGAATTATGCGTTGGTTATCACCGATATTTTCATGCAAGGCATGGGCGGAATCAAAGGTATTTCAGAAATCAGGGAACATAACCCAAAGGTAAAGATCATCGCTATGTCAGGTGGTTTCGAGGGGATGAACGCGGAGGAAGCACTGAAAGCGGCCCGTAAAATCGGTGCTGATGCCGTTATGGCAAAACCGCTTTCAGCAAAGACAATCACGACGACGGTCGGTAAAATATTGAGTTAGGCTTCCTTAATTATCGTCACCGGGCACCCTGGCTGGCCGCCAGTGCCAGGCAGCTAAAACCGAAACCATGCCAATGCCAGCGACAGTTCCAGCCAGCATCAACGCCAGATCGTAGCCACCCCAAGTCCACAAAACAGCCGCGACCGACGGGGCCAGAGCAAATCCCCCCATGTAAGGAATAGCGAGCAAGCCTGAAATCATCCCGAAATTCCGGCGCCCCAATAACTCTGCGGTTAAGACAGGGCGCACGATACTGGTAACACCAGCTCCGGCCCCTTGCAGGATAACGAAGGCCACAACCAGAGCCGGGGATCCGCCCGCAAATAACAGGGCAGCGGGGCCCAAAAACAACGCAACAAAAGAGCCCACAGCAACGGCAAGGACAGACGCATGGCGATCGGCCGCCATCATAGCCAGACGGCCTGAAACCTGCATGGGGCCGATCATTGCAGCCGCCAATATGGCTGTTTCAGGATGAATACCTCTGTCATCCAGAATCGGCAACAGGTGCGTGATAATCATGCCATGCCCCAGTGACATAGCCATAACAACAAGACCTAACAGCCAGAAAGCTGCGGTTTTGGTTACCACCATCACATCCCTCGACTTGCCGCTGGTCTCGGGCACGTTCTGTTCGCCAGCGGTTTCTGCCCGCTTACAACTGCTCCATATGGTTGGTACGGCCACGGCAAATATGAAGGCCGCAAACACCAGCACGGCCTGTCGCCAGTCCAGAAAACTCATCAAGCCGTGAACACCCGGAAAGGCGATCGTGCCCGCCAATCCAGCCACAAGTGTGACCAGGGTAATGGCGCGCTTTGCCTGACCGGCCATGTAATGGGTAAGCACAGCAAAACATGCCACATAGAGCGTTGCCGACATGGCGACACCCAGCCCGAACCAGACCACGTAGAATTGCCACAACTGGGTGACCTGAGACAAGGCAACCAACATCAAGCCGCCAAACACCGTGCCGCCGGTAAACGTGATCCGGCTGTAGCCGTGATCAATCAGCCGACCGGCAAAGGGTGCCAACAGGGCAGAGGTCAACAACGCCAGTGTCATGGCCCCGGAAAGCTCTGTCTTGGACCACCCCATGCTGCGTTCCCATTCCGGTAACAGGGCAGGGAACAGATAGTAGAACGACGCCCATACGATGGTTTCACCAATAGCCATGGGCCACACAATACGGTGGAACTCACGCGATGAAGTGGTGGGTTCTGTGGTCATCATTTTAGGGGGCCAGGCTTTCTACGAGATCAGTCTTTACGCGTCGCCCACATCGGCAAACAATCCAGCGGATTGAATGCCGGCGATAATAGCGGCCTCATCATTGTCGGCGGTATCACCGCTGGCACCCACAGCGCCCAATATGGCGCCGCCACCTGAATCACGAACCAGCGCACCGCCCAGCTTGGGGAAAAAGCGACCCTGAGACACGTTTGCCATCGGGGCCAGGAACTCTAGTTCCCGGTCCACATACCCGCGACTACCGCTACCAAGGCCAAGGCAACCATAGGCTTTGGCGGTGGCCATTTCCTGGCGTAGGATACCGCTACCGTCTTCGCGCATGAAGGCGACCATGTGGCCACCGGTATCCAGCACCGTAACAGACATCGGCTTCAGCGCCATTTCGCGACCGGCTTTCAGGGTGGCATCCGCGATCCTTACCGCTTGCTCCAGGGTCAATGAGGACATGGCTCGCTCCCGATACAAAAGTAATCAATTTCATCCACAGATTGGCACGTAAAACGGTTGGCACAAGCCCCATGATTGGCTTAGAGTTCCCGCTTCATACAACAAAAGGTTTATCTCATGGCTGGTAGCGTCAACAAAGTCATTCTCGTGGGAAATCTGGGCCGTGACCCGGAAGTACGCCACGCTCAAAACGGCTCGAAAATCGTCAACATGTCTGTGGCCACGTCCGAATCGTGGAAAGACAAGTCCTCTGGCGAGCGCCGGGAAAAAACAGAATGGCACCGCGTGGTCATATTTGATGAACGCATTGGTGATGTGGCCGAGAAATACCTGCGCAAAGGCTCCAAAGTCTATCTGGAAGGCTCTGTTCAGACCCGCAAATGGACGGGCAATGACGGTGTTGAGAAATACACCACAGAAATTGTCCTGCCGCGCTTTAACGGTGTACTGACCATGCTCGACACCCGCGGTGGCGGTGAAGGCGGTGGGTACAGTGGTGGCGGTGGTGGCGGCGATTCCTCGCCCCCTGATTGGGATAGCCCCGATTCCGGCGCCGATTCTGGCGGTGTGGGCGGCGGCGGTGGCGATCTGGACGATGAAATCCCGTTCTAGGTCACATCACAGTCTCTTAAAACTCTTTCCCTTATAGCCCGGTATCCGCAAGCCGGTTCCGGTGCTGACCTTGGTGGTCCTTATGGCGCCAGCACAAAGAAACGTGATTATTCTGGCAATCTGTCAGGGCATGTCTGTGTCCGGACTGGTCATTCTGGGCATCGTGGCGGTTCTGGCAGGCCAGCTTCTGTCCGATGACCCGGCATTCGCCAGTCTGCCGCTGGCCATGCAGTTGACGGGCACCATGCTGATGACCATCCCGGCATCGCTGCTGATGGCCAAAGTCGGCCGTCGCGCAGGGTTCATTTTTGGTCAAATCATCGGTATAGCTGGCGGCTGTCTGGGTGCCTATGCCCTGATGTATGTAAAATCATTTGAGCTTCTATGCGTGGCGGGATTGCTTGTTGGCGTATCAAACGCCTTTTGGCAGTACTACCGCTTTGCTGCGGTGGATACGGCGGGTGAGGACTATAAAGCCCGCGCCATCAGCTATGTTTTGGCAGGTGGGCTCATCGCGGCTCTGGTCGGCCCTGAAGTGGCCAAGATCGCTGAGGACCTGTTTGCCCCCGTTGCCTTTGCCGGATCATATCTGGCCTATGTAGGGTTCTGTGTGGCCGGTATACTGGTGCTGACGTCCCTCAATATCCCAAAACCGGCAGAGGGCTGGAACATCAGTGGCGGGCGACCGTTGCAGGAAATCATGCGACAACCAACGTTCATTGTGGCGGTCATGTCCGGCATGGTGGGTTATGGCCTGATGGTATTGGTAATGACGGCAACGCCGTTATCCATGATGGCATGCGGGTTTGTCTTTGATGACGCGGCATTCATTATTCAATGGCATGCGTTCTTTATGTTCGCGCCCGGGTTCCTGACTGGTCATCTGGTGCGATGGTTCGGCGTGACGGTGGTCATTATGACCGGCACCCTGTTCATGCTCATGGCCATGATCGCAAACACCAGCGGCATCACCATCTATAATTTCTGGTTTGGCCTGGTAACCCTGGGTATTGGCTGGAATTTCATGTTTATCGGTGGCACCACACTGCTCACCGAAACCTACCAGCCGGAAGAAAAGGCCAAGGTCCAGGCCGCCAACGATTTTCTGGTATTCTCAACAGCGGCTATCGCCAGTTTTTCATCCGGCGCATTGCAAAGCCTGTTGGGATGGAACGCCGTCAATCTGGCCGTTATCGCACCGGCACTGATCGTTTTCTGCGTTGCTTTCTGGCTCCGAACCCGGCGCCATACCACCGTTATTGCCGAGCGCAGCACCCCCTAATCCAGCGCCCTTATCACGTTCCTGATCGCGGTTTCTCACCATTAAACCCAGTACCAATTTAAGCCGTTGTTGCGGTTGTGTGCGGGTGCGAAAAATGGTAAAAATAGGGGACCGATTCGTGCGTCTTACCTGCGCATTTAAGTAACTGAAAAGACTGGATTTTTCCAAGTTGTCCACACCGCCAGATTCGCCCGAAAACGCTACCCCGACACCGCCATCAGGATTCGACGTTTCGCCCATTACCATCGAAGAGGAAATGCGCTCGTCATATCTTGATTATGCCATGAGCGTGATCGTCAGCCGGGCGCTGCCCGATGTGCGGGACGGGCTGAAACCGGTACACCGGCGCATCCTCTATGCCATGAAAGAAAGTGGCTATGAAGCGGGCAAGCCATATCGTAAATCGGCGCGTATCGTCGGTGATGTCATGGGTAAGTATCACCCCCATGGTGATCAGGCCATTTATGATTCCATGGTGCGTATGGCACAGACGTTTTCGCTGCGCCTGCCCTTGATTGACGGGCAGGGTAACTTCGGCTCCATGGATGGCGATCGGGCGGCTGCCATGCGGTATACCGAAGCCCGCCTTGATCGAGCTGCGCATACGCTGTTGGAAGATATCGACCGCGATACGGTTGATTTCCAGGCAAACTATGACGAATCAACAAAGGAACCCAGTGTTCTGCCTGCCGGTTATCCCAACCTGCTGGTAAACGGCGCCGGCGGTATCGCTGTTGGTATGGCCACGAACATCCCGCCCCATAATCTGGGCGAGGTTGTGGCCGCGTGCTGTGCCTATATTGAGAACCCGGATATCACCATCGACGAAATCATCGACCAGTACGTGAGTGGCCCGGATTTTCCCACCGGTGGGCTCATTCTGGGTCAGTCCGGCATTCGCTCGGCCTTTCACACAGGCCGCGGCTCTGTGGTTATGCGGGGACGTACATCGTTTGAGGAGATTCGCAAGGATCGAATCGCCATCATCGTGCACGAGATTCCCTATCAGGTGAACAAGTCGCGCATGATTGAAATCATGGCCGAAGCCGTTCGCGACAAGAAAATCGAAGGCATATCCGATCTGCGTGACGAGTCTGATCGTGACGGCGTACGGGTCGTCATTGAGTTGAAGCGCGACGCTGAACAGGAGGTGGTTCTGGCCCAATTGTTCCGTTTCACCCCGCTGCAAACCAGTTTCGGCGTCAACATGCTGGCCCTGCACAACGGCCAGCCGCAACAGATGAACATCAAACAGATCATCGTCGCCTTCGTGGCCTTCCGCGAAGAGGTGATCAGACGTCGCACTATCTTTGAGCTGGGCAAGGCTCGCGACAAGGCCCACGTATTGGCTGGTCTGGCCGTGGCTGTGGCCAATATTGATGCGATCATCAAACTCATTCGGGCCGCAAAAGACCCACAAACCGCGCGCGAGCAGTTACAAGCCACCGCCTGGCCCGCACAAGACGTGGAGCCTATGATCGCCCTGCTGGACGAACCCGGTCAGCAGGTGGTGGACGGCAAATATCATCTGTCCGAAACCCAGGCCAAAGCCATCCTGGAACTGCGCCTGCACCGGCTGACCGGACTGGAGCGGGACAAGATTGGCGGCGACCTTCGTGAATTGAGCGAACAGATTCTGGAATACCTTGAAATCCTTCGGTCCCGCGAAAAGCTTTACGGTATTTTGCGTGAGGAACTGGTGCAAATCAGTACGGATTTTGCCAATGAACGGCGCACCACGATTATTGAACAGGAATTCGAGTCCGACATAGAAGACCTGATCCAGCGCGAAGACATGGTTGTCACCGTGACCGATGCCGGATACGTGAAACGCGTGCCGCTTTCCACCTACCGCGCCCAACGCCGCGGCGGCAAGGGCCGCAGCGGCATGAGCACCCGGGACGAGGATTTCGTGACCCAGGTGTTCGTGGTGAATACGCATACGCCGGTGCTGTTCTTCTCGTCCACCGGCATGGTCTACAAGACGAAGGTTTATAAGCTGCCACTGGGAACCCCGACGGCACGCGGTAAGGCTTTGATCAATTTGCTGCCGCTGGATGAGAATGAAACGATCTCGACCCTCATGCCATTGCCGGAAGACGAGGCCACGTGGAGCGATCTGTTCGTCATGTTTGCCACCAGCGCCGGTAATGTGCGGCGAAACAGATTGAGCGATTTCACCAATGTAATGGCCAATGGCAAAATCGCCATGAAGCTGAATGAGGGTGATCAACTGGTCCGGGTTCGCACCTGCACAGAAGACGAAGACGTGCTGTTGAATACCTATTCCGGTAAATGTATCCGTTTCCCTGTAGAAGGCGTGCGCGTGTTCTCAGGCCGCACCTCAGTCGGTGTGCGGGGCATGCGTCTGGCCAAAGACGACGAAGTCATGTCCATGTCTGTGCTTCACCATGTGAAGGCCGAAGTGGCGGACCGGGATACGTATCTGCAATCAGTTGGCGCCAACCGCCGCCTGCAAAGCAGCGAGTATACAGACCGTGCCGATGACAAGGCACGGGATGAAGAATTGGCCTCACGCCTGGCTGAACCCATGTTCCAGGACATGGCTGGAAATGAAGAATTCGTGCTCACCATCACCAAGGACGGTTTTGGCAAGCGCACATCCGCCTACGAATACCGCATCGCCGGGCGAGGCGGGAAGGGTATTACCGCTATCGACACGGCGCGCGGTAAAAAACAAACCAGCGTGGTGGCATCATTTGCTGTGATCGAGGGTGACCAGCTGGTTATGGTCTCCGACGGTGGTCAACTTATCCGCTGCGGCATCGATTCCATCAGCATCGTCGGTCGTAGCACCCGTGGCGTGACCATCTTCAAGACCGCCGAGGACGAATCCGTAGTATCGGTGTCCCGGTTGCGTGAAGATGTGGATGGCGATGAAGGTGATGAGGAAGACGGCGAGATCGAAGCCGTAATCAACGAAGGCGAAGCCGCTCCAGAAGGTCCGACAGACGTGAACGAAGATGCTGCTGATGATGATGACACACCGGCGGAAAGTGAATAGGGGATAGATCATGGGCGAACGCATTGGTATTTATCCCGGCACGTTCGACCCGGTCACTCTGGGCCATACGGATATCATTTCACGCGCCCAGAAGGTCGTGGACAAGCTGGTTATTGCCGTGGCTGGCAACGACGGCAAAGGCCCGCTGTTCCCGATGACAGAACGTGTTGCGTTGCTGGAAGAGGATATCGCTCCTTTACGAACCAACGGTCATGCGACCATTGAAATCGTCAGTTTTGACAAACTACTGGTGAATTTTGTCACCGACGTGGGGGCCTCGGTTATTGTTCGCGGGCTTCGCGCTGTATCTGATTTTGAATACGAGTTCCAGATGGCCGCCATGAATGCCCGTATGCAGCCTGATGTGGAAACGATCTTTCTGATGGCATCAGACCGTTATCAGTTCATTTCATCGCGTTTTGTGAAGGAAATTGCCCGTTTAGACGGCGATATTTCGCATTTTGTGTCACCCGCTGTGGCTGCTCATCTAAAGCAACATTTCGGCACATAAAAAATCATACAATCTTTGTTCAGTCGGGTTTGACTTCGCCCCCAAATCATATAAAACCTCTGCTTCGAACATGACCTGCGCAAGCTTGGTCATCGCTTCGAACATAACCTGCGCAAGCTTGGTGATTATCAAGACAGCGCATTGACAAGTGATAAGGACGAGTAGCTCAGCTGGCTAGAGCATCCGACTTTTAATCGGAATGTCGCGGGTTCGAGTCCCGCCTCGTCTACCACTTCTCCCTCTAAATATCCTGTGGCTATCCCGTCTTGCGTAACGTCGTTAGGGGGTCTTCTGCCATATCGTTTCCCACATGGGAGAGGGATTCGAAAAACAGGCCAAACAGCTCTGCCTGTGATGATATCTCCAGTTTGATATAGATGCTTTTCATATGATTTCGCACGGTTCCTGGCGAAATATCCAAAAGGCGTGCAATAGATTTGGCGGAATGCCCCCGTAAAAGCAGATGTGTAATCTCGCTTTCACGATCTGTAAGATACGCAGTGCCAAACTTTCGAAACGCCTGTGTCATACGCACATGGAAATCCATGCCAAACTGTTGACCATCCTGATTTTCCAGCCGAGTGCGTTGCCAGATACGGTCCATGACGGCGTTGACAACGGGCAAGGCCTGCTCAAGAAACCGCATTTCGGCAGCGCTGAAGCGGGCGTGTTTGCCCCGGCGCGATAGTGACACATGGGCCGCTGTGTTTTCGTCCATAACGAGATTGTAAGCGACCTCACTGGAGTCACCCCACGGGGCATAATAGGTGAGATAATATTCGCTGTTCTTAAAATCCGGCGGGGCGAACTGCTTCATAGAGTAGCAGCCACTGGCGAGGCCATCCAGAAACGCATTGTAAAACGGGCACAGCAAATAGGGGCCTTCGGCATATTCTTCACGTGTGTTGGCGGCGTAGCTATAACCGACTTCCAACGGAGGGCCGTCGGTACGGAAAAACGCCACATACCAAAGATCGAAAGGCACATTGTCACTAATGCCGCCAAGCAACTCATCCAATACAGTTGCCCGATCAATATTCGATATAACCCGGCCAATGCATTGATTCCAGGCCAATAATTCTATTTTTTCACTCATAACTGGTCAATCCCGACCTTCATCCCCATATAACCTAGTCTAAGGCTCATGTGCGTGACCGTACAGCCTGCAAAGCGCCACAATTCGTCAAATTTGTGACGATGGCGCGTAAATAAGCGACAATACGTTTGCCCCCAAGGTCTGAAATTATAACCATTAAGATATGAATACCCCAGACTACAAAACCACGATCGACAATATGGCGGAAGAGTTTCGTGCTGATGCACTGGCTCGCCTTGAAACGATTGTTCATTTGCTTGGTGAGTTTCAAGCCAACGAAGAAAGATTGTCCGACGATTTCGAACTCATCCTGGAAGAGGTTCACAGCATCAAGGGAACCGCAAAAACCTTTGGGTTCGGCGCATTGTCCCACGTGGCCCATGCCATGAACGACTGGATGTTCGAGATCAAGAATAATGACGGCACGGCCATCACATTAAGCACCCCGGCACTTGGTGATGATTTAAGGGTTTTCGTATCCGTCATGGTTGATGTCACGCAGGGAAAAAACCGCCAATCCGAACAACAAGGCAGGGATGCAATATCGCGCGCTGATTTCTCCCTATATTCAGCCTGACAACCTGACAGCTTTCGATGAAGGCGCCATTTAGATGCCGCCGCCCATGTCGATCATACCGGTTAGACGCTCGACCTGATCAAGCAGTGCCAGCAAATCCGGATCACCAAAACCGGTATCGTCCATATGGCGAACCGTATTGATAAGATAGTCACGATTTAGCCCGGCGATACCTTGTGCATTCATGATGAGCGAGGCTTTCTGGTCCACGTTCAGCCCCCCGGCGTACTGCTCACTGACGGTGTCCGCAATGAAGGTATAGGACCTGACCTGTGCTTCGGTGCCACCTTGGGTAATCGTGATATCAAGATAACGCGGCAGGTAGTCATAACTGACCAATTCACGTTCATTCAAATAGGCAACCACGTCCCGTACCATATGGGCCGCAATTCGAAAGGCCGACCCCCGGCAATCGCCCCCCTGATCAAGACCTAGCACCAGTCCCGGGTTATCAAACGTACCCCGGTAGTGGTGGGAATAAAGACAAAATGAACGATGAAACCCGTTCAGAACGGCGTCACATTGCTCTTCAAATTCAAAGCCCGGATTCCACATGAGCGAACCGTAGCCAAAGACCCACAGATCTTCACCCGGTTTCAAAGATGCCAAAACAGAGGGGTCAGTCATTGACGGTTCCGTTATCGGCATGCCATTCCCATGGCAACTGGAAAGTGCCTTTCCACAATCCACGCCCAGCTTCGTTCGCCTTGTCCTCAGTATCCTGGTATTCGCCCTGGGATTCAATGGATTGTTGGGCAAACACAACGGCCCACCCTGTGTGGACCATGTTCTTTCCTACATCAAAGCCGTCCACGTCACATCGAGCCAGGGTGGTGCCATCAGACATGGGATCCATATTGCCAACAGCTTCACAGTTTACGTCGGCGGCAATAACCAGGTCCATCAACGCCGTGCGTGACACATCACCACAGGGTATGACCTTGTCCGGCCATTGACATGACTGGCCCAAATCAGGGGCGGCAATGCCAAACAGCCGGAACCGATGCCCAGCCACATCCAGCGTATCGCCCGTGATAACGGTCGCCGGGCCTGAAACCTGTAAGCTGCCAGCCAGTGACGGGGCGCCGAATACACTACCAACAATCAGAACGATTGCGGCCATGCAACAAGCAACGCGAGTGAGGTGAAAGATTGTGCTCATAACTTAAGTATATGAACCAGCGCGTGGTAACAGCCAATCAATTTCTTGTTGCCTCCGGCAAGGGCAATTTCTTGTTGCCTGTAGCAGGTGGCTGGTTAGTGTGATGTCCATGGATACAAACAACTTACGCATCAACATCGCCCGCTTGCTGGATCGCCTCGACCAGTTGGCTCAAATCGGAAAAATTGATGGCGACGGAGTCTGCCGCCTTGCCCTCACAGATGAGGACAAGGCCGGGCGTGATCTGGTGTGTCGGTGGATGCACGATCTGGGGCTTGATGTGAGCGTTGACCGGGTTGGCAATGTTATCGGCACCCGTGCGGGAACCGAGGATGGACCGGTGGTTCTGACCGGATCTCATATTGATACTGTGGGCACTGGCGGGCGGTATGATGGGACGCTCGGTGTGCTGGCAGGTCTCGAGGTCATTGCCAGTATGAACGATATGGACATGCAGACAACGCTGCCCCTTGGCGTGGGCTTTTTCACCAACGAGGAAGGCGTGCGGTTTCAACCCGACATGATGGGCAGCATGGTGCATCAGGGGCACCTTCCGCTGGACGGTATGTTGCGCTCAAAAGACCGAGATGGTGCGACGCTGGATGGCGAACTGAACCGCATTGGTTACGCCGGTGACGTGGATGTGGACACCATGCGCGCGGCGGCATTTGTCGAGCTGCATGTGGAGCAGGGGCCGGTCCTTGAGCAGCGGGGTATCACCATTGGTGCGGTCGATAGCGTGCAGGGCTTGCTGTGGAAGCAGATCACGTTTTCCGGCACGTCCAATCACGCGGGCACCACGCCCATGTCTTTACGCCATGATTGTGGTTACGCGGCTGGTGAAATCGCCACCTTTGGTCGCCATTTAGCGATAGATATGGGTGAGCCACAGGTTGTCACAGTGGGCACTATCCTGATGGAGCCCAATCTGATCAACGTTATCGCCAAGCAATCCATCATCACGGTGGATCTCAGAAATACGGATTTGACATTATTACGCGAGGCCGAGGCACGGCTTGATGCCCATGCGAACAATATCGCGGCTTCTGAAGGGCTGGATGTGGAAATCGAGACACTGGCCCGGTACGATCCCACCCCGTTTGATCAACGCGTCGTGGACTTGATCACTGACAATGCCATGACATTGGGGTGTTCTGTTCGCCAAATGCCCAGCGGGGCCGGGCATGATGCCCAGGCATTCGCACCCAATTGCCCCACCGCCATGATCTTTGTGCCAAGTGTTGGTGGTATAAGTCACAATGTGGCCGAATACACAGAAGCCGACGATCTTGAAGCTGGCACAAACGTGCTTTTGCATACGCTGGTTTCGCTGGCAAACCGGGAAACTGATTTGTCGTAAGCCAAGCATTGCTCGCTTTACCCGATTCGCGACGATTGAAATTTAAATCGGGCCTTCAAGTCGAATTGGTGCTCAAACACGCCACAATACGTGTGATTTCTGCCATTTTTCATTAAAATCCACAAATAAAGTAAGAAATTGCGATTGTTATCACAGCACTCGTTGACAGCACGAAACACCGTGTTAACAATTCTATTGTAAAATAAGAATCAGGCGGGCAACCCTGAACGTTTCAAGATTGCCGCTGAGTGTTTGGGAACGCAATCAACGATAACCGGAAGGTTACAGTAATGCTACAGCAGCCAAAGAACGGTCACAATATTTACGAAGTGGCCATCTACAATCGAGAAGTAAGAAGCCTGGTCAAAGAAAATCAGAGCCATCGTTACTTCGACGATCAATGGGCAGACACACAACTAAGAGACATTATAGCCAAAGACGAAACTGAAGCGCGGGAACTCATCGCTCAGCGATTTCCCCCGGATGATGGTTTTGTTGTAGAGGATGTTCACCAGACATCTGCAACGCTGTAAGCCTCTCGCGAACCTGCCCACTTCTGATTTCTGTTACTGCTCTTCGGTGCTGCCGTCGAATGCCTGGTAGATGTCTGCGCCAGCGAGAATCACGCCATCATACCCCTGATCAATGACACCATAAATGTAGGACTGCGTATCGCCTGTGATAATACGCTGCCATTCCGGTCGCCAGTACTCCACATAGTGAGCATCTGGATTGTCTGGTAGCGTGCGTCCCAGCCATGGTGGGAAGCCTTCACGCCAGTTGGCTTTCCAGTAATACCGGTAACTGGCGGCGGTGCCGATATCAACGCGCGCAAAGACCTGCCGCCGCGCCCCGTTTTTCTTGTATTTCAATGTTTCGACCGCGCGCTTGCTTAAAGGCTTTTGCCCCAGAAACACATCAACAATCATCAAATCGTGATTAGTTTCATGCATTTGCAAGGCGAATTCATCTTCGCGACCATAGGCATTGGCGTTACCGATCACAGCGAAATTCTTGATGGCCCCCAGTGACAAAATACTAACCGGATTCTCGTCGAACGGGCGCCTCGGATAACTTGGCAGCATGCTCAAATCAAACTCAGCATGATCCGTGGCCCCATACACATACCCCAAACCCTTGGTCTGAGAACGGCCAGCATCAATCTGGGCCCGATCGCTGGTTTCATCCAGAACGAAAACGGCCAATCCAGCTTGATCAGCCTTCAGCAGCAGATCCAGATTTGCCGTCAGAATTTTATCGTCACCGGCTGGCTCGCCAAATTGCGGGGTGCCGTGATACAAACCGGTAGCCATGACGCCCTGAATCGAGCGCGTGAATGTGCGTGCAGGCATGGCCAACGTTTCATCCGTCACGTTTCTTTTGACAATCAGCTCAAGCGCGTCTTCGATTATCACATTGAATTCACGTTTATAGCCGCGCGCAAACCGAGCGATGTTCTGAATAAAACGTCTCATTTCCTCGCGGTAATCAACCAACGGGCCGCTGGGTGTCAGATCAATATCCTCTTGAGCATTCACATCCTCCCCCTGGATACGAACGACTCCGGAATCGTCATCAGGTATCTCTTGGGCATGGACTAAATTCGGCATGATCAGCAGGCTCGCACCTATAAAAAGAGCAAAACCAGCGTGCCGAAGAGAGTTCTTCATTTTCATGTATCAGAATCCAACTCGTGAATGCCTACAACGCGATTGTAACAGAATTAATTGCACACACCATAAACCACACTGGTTAATCAGTTGTTGCCACCTCTGTTACCAGCCTCACCAAGTTGTGATGCCTGTTGCTTTGCAGCGTAAACCTGTTTTCGGCATCGTCAGTCACCCAAACCGCTGTGAGGTTGTGTTGTGTTTACATTATTCCGACGCTACGCGTTGCATGCTTTGGCTGGCCTTTTGTTAATAACAACCAGTCTGGCTCTTGCCGACGATCACCCGTCCAGTTGGGACTATGAATGGCAAACGACAGATTTTAGCCGCCATTCCGTGCCTTTTGATGAGATCATATCCGGCGGCCCGCCCAAGGACGGTATCCCGTCCATTGACGCACCTGTATTCGTTCCTGTTTCAGATATTACGGGCCTAACGGACATGGAACCCGTCATTGGCTTGATCATTGATGGTGAAGCCAAAGCCTACCCCATCCGCATCCTGACATTCCATGAGATCGTGAATGATGAGATTGCAGGCATCCCGGTTGCCGTTACATTTTGCCCATTGTGCAATTCCTCCATCGTGTTTGATCGCAGGCACAATGGACAAACCCTGGAATTTGGAACAACTGGCAAGCTGCGAAATTCGGACATGGTGATGTATGATCGGCAGACGTCCTCTTGGTGGCAGCAATTTTTAGGGCAGGGGATTATCGGCGAGCTGACCGGTGCGAAGCTTCGCATGCTGCCGTCCCGCCTGGAATCGTGGGCTGATTTTCGGGCGCGCGCACCCCGTGGCCAGGTTCTGATCCCCAACAATCCGAACATGCGCCCCTACGGCCGGAACCCTTATGTGGGATACGACACAGCCGCTTTCCCGTTTCTATACCGTGGAGATATGCCTGACGGTATCAAGCCCATGGTGCGGGTTATAGCCGTCGGTAACGAAGCGTGGGCTATGCAGGTGCTGCGCGATAAGGGGCGTATTGAAAAAGGGGATCTCATTTTGTCCTGGCATGCCGGGCAAAATTCCGCCCTGGATTCCAGCAGCATCAGCCAGGGACGGGACGTGGGTAATATACTGGTTCAACGCCAAGAGAGCGGGCAACTAATTGATGTTGTCCACGATGTGACATTCGCCTTCGTCTTTCATGCCTTCAGACCAGACGGCATCATCTTCACGCAGTAACATCATTTCTTTTTGTTTATGCTATGCCAAGATGGCCCTGAATTGAGAACGATTCTTTAAGGGTCTTTCTGTATTGGATGTGCATGAACTCGAACAAACCAGTTATCGTCATCGGCAATGAGAAGGGCGGGTGTGGCAAGTCCACTACCGCCATGCATTTGATCGTCGGATTGGCCATGAACGGTTTGCGGGTTACGTCAATCGATCTGGATGTGCGTCAGTCCAGCCTCAGCCGGTATATGGCAAACCGCCGTGCCTATTGTGAACAGTTGGGCAAAACGCTTCCCATGTCCGAACACTATACGGGAAGCAAGGTCACCGGCGAAGACGAGCCGAACCCAAACAGTAGTGATGAAAAGGCCGCCGAACGCCTGACGCTATTGATCGAAGGAGCATTGGCGAATAGCGATGTGGTGGTTATTGACACACCGGGTTCGGACACACCGCTGTCCCGGCTTGCCCATTCCATGGCGGACACGTTGATCACCCCCGTTAATGACAGCTTCGTGGACCTGGATGTTTTAGGCCATATTGATGCCCGACGCAGACAAGTTCTTGGCCCCAGCCATTACGCCGAGATGATTTTGGATATACGACAAAACCGCTCGGCTCAGGGCCAGAAACCATTGGCCTGGTACGTGCTGCGAAACCGTGTTGGTCAGTTGGATTCTCATAACGCCCAGGATGTGGAATGGGCACTGGGCGAGATGTCAGGCCTGCTGACGTTCTCCCCAGTGCATGGTTTCAGCGAACGCGTTATCTATCGCGAGCTGTTTCTCGTGGGTTTGACTATTCTTGATCTGCGTGAGGCATCCGGCGGTAAACCACTCAGCCCTTCCCATATCGCGGCCCGTGAGGAAGTGGCAAATCTGGTAAAACTGTTTAGCACACCTAATTGAAAGGCCTACTTGCGGCCCATAGGGGCCTGTGGCACAAAGACCCCATAAATTCAGAGATTTAGAAAGACCATGGCAATCAAACCTGTTCGCAAAGCGCTGTTCCCCGTCGCGGGCCTTGGCACGCGGTTTTTACCGGCGACGAAGGCGCTGCCGAAAGAGATGCTGCCGGTGGTAGACAAGCCGTTGATCCAATACGCCCTGGAAGAAGCCCGCGAAGCGGGTATTGAGCAGTTCATCTTCGTAACCGGACGCGGCAAAAGCGCCATGGAAGATCACTTCGATCATGCGGTGGAGTTGGAACTGGCCCTGAAAGAACGCGGCAAAACTGATGATTTGAAAACCGTTCTGGATTGCTCACCACCACCAGGCCAACTAACCTACGTTCGACAGCAACAACCGCTGGGCCTTGGCCATGCGGTCTGGTGCGGTAAAAACTACATTGGTGACGAACCTTTTGCTGTGCTATCTGCGGATGATATAATTCTGGCCAAGCCTGGATGCCTGAAACAGATGATCGATACCTATAATGAAATTGGTGGCAATATCGCTGCGGTCGTAGACATTCCACGCGAACACACCAATCGCTATGGTATTTTGGATATCGAAACCGATGACGGAAAGATTGCCCGCGCAAAAGGATTGGTGGAAAAACCCGACCCTTCCGTCGCGCCTTCGACACTATCCATCATCGGGCGTTATATCCTGCAACCGGAAGTCCTTAACCAACTGGATAAACACGAGACAGGTGCCGGCGGTGAGATTCAACTGACCGATGCCATGGCAGCAACCATCGGCAAGATAGACTTTCACGGTATGCGGTTTGAAGGTAAACGATTTGATTGCGGCACCAAACAGGGCTTTATCGAAGCCAATATTGCGTTCGCGCTGTCCAGAGACGATATGCGCGATGGTGTGGCAGCTATTTTGAAGGAATACTCATAAATGCGCGTTGCGATGATCGGCACCGGTTATGTAGGCCTGGTGTCAGGTGCCTGCTTTTCCGAATTTGGTCTGGATGTTGTCTGTGTAGACAAAGATACCGCCAAGATTGACGCCCTGAAGAAAGGCGTTATTCCCATTTACGAGCCGGGTCTAGATGATTTGGTGGCCAAGAATACCCAAGCCGGACGTTTGTCATTCACCACCAATCTGGCCGAAGGCATCAAAGGTTGCGATGCAGTCTTTATTGCCGTGGGCACGCCCAGTCGCCGTGGTGACGGCCATGCCGATCTGTCATACGTCTATGCGGCGGCCGAAGAAATTGGCAAAGCCATGACCAGCTATACGGTTGTTGTCACCAAATCCACTGTACCCGTGGGCACGGGACGCGAAGTGGAAAGCGTCATCAAGAAAGCTAATCCAGATGCACAGTTCGATGTGGTCTCGAACCCTGAATTTCTGCGTGAAGGATCGGCCATCGAAGACTTTATGCGCCCTGACCGGGTTGTCATCGGTACCTCCAGCGAGCCAGCCCGTGATGTGATGCGTGAATTGTACCGCCCGCTGTATCTGGCTGAGACCCCCATTATGTTCACCACGCGTCAATCATCCGAGATGATCAAATACGCGGCCAATACGTTTCTCGCCACCAAGATCACCTTTATCAATGAAGTAGCGGATTTATGCGAAAAGCTGGATGCGAATGTTCAGGACGTGGCCAAGGGCATCGGACTGGATGGCCGTATCGGATCGAAGTTCCTGCATGCTGGCCCCGGATACGGCGGATCATGTTTTCCTAAAGACACGCTGGCGCTGGTCCGCACGGCACAGGAAGCCGGGGCTCCACTCAAAATTGTTGAGACGGTGGTGGCGGTAAACGACAGCCGCAAGAAAGCGATGGCAGGCCGGGTGATTAGTGCCTGTAATGGCTCGGTCGATGGTAAGACCATCGCGATACTCGGTGTCACATTCAAACCCAACACGGATGATATGCGTGACGCGCCGAGCCTGGACATTATCCCGGCCCTGCAAAATGCTGGCGCAACCATACAAGCCTTTGATCCGGAAGGCATGAGCGAAGCCAAAGAATTGCTGAGCGGCGTGACCTGGTGCGATGATACCTATGACGCCATAGAGAACGCCCATGCTGTGGTCATTGTCACCGAATGGAACCAGTTCCGAGCCCTGCAAATGGATCGCATGAAAGAGGCCATGAAATCGCCGATCATGGTTGATCTTCGCAACATCTATAACGCCGATGAAATGTCGGAGGCCGGGTTCGCTTACTACAGCATTGGCCGGGTTTGATTGGGGTTGAGTATGTCTACAGGTTTCCAACTGGACGCCGTCATCCTGCGCGAATATGACATTCGCGGCATCGTCACGGACTCACTAACGCCTGACGCCGTCACGGCCATCGGTCATGGTTTGGGCTCCATGTTACTTGAACGAGACTGTAAATCCATCGCTGTTGGATACGATGGCCGCCTTAGCTCGCCAGAGCTGGAAGAGGCCATCGTTTCAGGATTATCGGCCAGTGGCATGGATGTGGTGCGCATTGGGCTTGGCCCCACGCCCATGACTTATTTTGCCGCCTACCATCTGAACACAGACGCCTGCGCCATGATCACCGGATCACATAATCCACCGGATTATAACGGCATCAAGATGGTGTATCAGGGCAAGTCTTTCTGGGGACCGGATATTCAGGAACTGGGCCGTCGCGTGGGTGCAGGTGAACTGTGCCACGGCAAAGGTGTTGTCACCAGCGAAAGCGTGTTTGATGCCTACGTAGATCGTCTGGCCGTAGACTATCAGGGAACCAAAGACCTGAAGGTTGCCTGGGACCCCGGTAACGGTGCATCGGGTGATGTTATTCAGGCGTTGGTGAAAAAGCTGCCCGGTGACCATATCCTGATTAACGAAACTATCGACGGCACGTTCCCCAGCCACCATCCCGACCCCACGGTTGAAGCCAATCTGGATCAGCTGAAAGAAGTGGTCTTACGCGATGGTTGTGATCTGGGTATCGGGTTCGATGGCGATGGTGACCGCATCGGTATTATCGACAGCAAGGCCCGCGTGCTGTGGGGTGATCAGATTCTCATTGTGCTGGCCAGCGAAGTCCTGCGCGAATTACCCGGCTCGACTATTATTACCGACGTGAAGGCCAGCCGGGCATTCTTCGATGAAATCCGACGCATGGGTGGTAAGCCGGTCATGTGGAAGACCGGTCATTCCCTGATCAAGAACAAGATGCAGGAAACAGGCGCACCTCTTGCCGGTGAAATGAGCGCTCATATCTTTATCAAGCATCGCTACTATGGTTTTGACGACGCTCAGTATGCGGCTATTCGCGTGCTGTCCATTCTGGCTTCGGGTGATGAGACACTGGCTGATCTTCGCGATCAACTGCCAGCGTTGATGAACACGCCAGAACTTCGTTTCCCTTGCGCCGAAGAGCGCAAACTGCCCGCCGTGGCCGAAGTCCGTGCGCGCCTGGAAACACAAATGGAAACCAGAACGGACGTAACCGTCAGCACCATCGACGGCGTTCGGGTGGAGACCAAAGACGGTTGGTGGTTACTTCGCTCATCCAATACCCAGGACGTGCTGGTAGCACGGTGCGAGTCAGGTACCCAGGAAGGCCTGGATCGCTTACAGGCAGAACTGGCCGAACAACTGGCCGCATCGGGCCTCAGTTTGCCTGATGATACCTGACAATGTCTGACATTGATCGCCTCTATCATGACGCGGAACTGGTTCAGTTCTATGATGCGCAAAATCCATGGGGCGAATTTGATGATATGTCTTACTGCAAAAATATGGCGACAGATGCCGGTTCTGTGCTCGATATGGGGTGTGGCACCGGTCAGTTTCTGGCGGGTATCGCAGAAGGCCGACTGAATGTTGGCGTTGATCCGGCAAGTGCTATGCTTGATGTGGCGAGAGCACGGCCAAATGGCGATCAGGTAAGCTGGGTCGAAGGCGACGCCCGTACCATCCGCTTGGGTCAGAAGTTTGATCTGATCGTCCTTACGGGCCATGCCTTTCAGGTTTTTCTGACCGATGATGACCGGCGCGCTGTGCTCACGACCATTGCCGAGCACTTGAAACCCGACGGGAAATTTATTTTTGATTCCAGAAACCCGCTCAGAGAAGCGTGGCGCGAATGGATGGAATCGGGACTGCAATCCAAATGGACCGTGAACCACCCCGAACTGGGGGCTGTTGAGGCGTGGAGTGACGCCAGCCAGGATGCCCTGAGCGGTGTTCTCACCTACGAAACCCATTACCGGATTGAAGCCACCGGGCAGGTCTTGTCCGCCGCGTCACAGATTGCCTTTCCGGCCAAAGAAGTTCTGGCTCAGTTGATCCGGAATGTGGGCCTCAGCGTGGACCGCTGGCTCGGTGATTGGCAGGGTGGAACGTACAGCGAGGCCTCGAAAGAGATCATCCCAATCGGCAGGCTTAAGTAGAGAAAACAGGAAGGAAGAAAGAGAAGGGCTTGTTGATATTGCCGCAAAGCCACGTTCGAAAATGAAGCCATTTTCTCCGGTTTTGCTCTAGTTCGCGCCCAGCTGTGCCACCTGCTGGTTTTTGGGCAAGCGTACTTCCATACAGTTGATCTTGCGCTTTTCCAGCACCTTACAGGCCCGATAAGCCTGGCCCTTGGTAATACCGTGAATACGGGACCGGTACAGCAATTTGCCAGATTTCTTGGTCAGCGGCACCACGGCCACAAACCCATTACTCATGATCTTTGGCACAATACCAGCGGCCTCGACAGCGACGCGGTTGGCGTGGTCTTTGCTTTTGAAGGCACCGACCTGAATAGCCCAAGCATATTTACCGGACGTAATGCCCGCGCTGGCAACCACCGTTGTTGACGATGCAGACGCGTGAGCACTGGAGGGTGTGGGTGTGGACGCGGGTGATGCGGCCGATGCCATGGCCATGCCGCCACCTTCATTCAGGATGCGAAAGCCCTTATCCAGCAGCTTGACCATATGACGATTACGCATCTTCGATGAATCACCACCAAAGACAACACCGATCAGGCGTTGGCCGTTTCGCTTGACCGAAGCCACGAGATTGTAGCCTGACGCGCGGATATAACCGGTTTTGATACCATCTGTTCCGTCGTAACTAGCCAGGAGCTTATTGTGGTTTTTGTAGGTGCGGTCGTCATATTTGAATTTGGCCGTGGAAAACAGGTGGTAGTAGGCGGGGAAATCACGCAGCAGTGCATGGCCCAGTGTGGCCATGTCACGCGCGGTGGAAAGCTGGCCTTTGTGCGGCAAGCCCGATGCATTTCGAAAAGTCGTGCGGCTCATACCGATCTTGCGCGCCGTTGCCGTCATGGCCAGCGCGAACTCACGCTCGGTTCCCGACATATTCTCTGCAATCATGGTCGCCACATCATTGGCCGACTTGGTGATCAAGAGCATAACGGCGTCACGAACCGTAAGCGTTTGACCTTTTTTCATCCCTAGCTTGGAAGCCGGTTGACGAACGGCCCGGGCCGAGGCCTTCCATTTGGTGTCAGGCATAATCTCGTGGCGTTCGAGAGCGGCAAATACCATATAGATAGTCATCATTTTGGTAAGTGATGCCGGGTAGTTCCGTGTATCAGCGTTCACGCTGTGCAGAACCTTGCCCGTTTCCGCGTCCAGAATCAGCGAGGCGTATTTGGCCTGGGCAGATTGAACCGGGGCGATCAGCGCGATGGTGGCCACAATAATAACTAAAATTGTGGCAGACGCCATGGATCGACATTTGGCAGATTGAGCCGTGAAGTTCTTTAAATTTAACAACATAGTTCCCATCAGGTGCTCGATATGCATCAAATTTCTATTCGATGCTTCCCTCGTTTGTCGCTTTGCCTCGTCTGAATTCGGGATACCTGCCCCTTGATGTCAGCATTGCCTGCCGATCTGCGTACCAGACTATACCCAATTCATACCCAAAATCCCAGACAAACCAACAAATTAGGGCATGATGAAGGTTGTTACACTTGTACCCATTGTTGCCTGAAAAAATGGTTAATGGGCCGCTCGTGTTTGTAGGCGAAAATGGTGCGCATGCTCATTTTTTCGAAACACCGCCTGTTGGTATCACCACAATATTTGTTTAACTGTTGTTTAACAGCAACATAAGAGGATTATTATTTTTTTGTGCAGTGCAGCATTTTTGTTGACACCAGCACATTTCGAGCCTATGTATCTTAACGATGCTGCAGTGCAGCAATGACATATTCAGCGGAATCGGTTGCGTGGCCAGCTATCCGCATCGAACAGACATAAATCGGAGTTACGGAAATGACTGCTACCAAAAAGACACCTCAAGCGGCTCCCAAAGCCGAAACTGAAGTAAAACCCACCACTTCAAAGGTTGAATCACAGATGGCGGAGGCTGTAGAAGCCGCAACCAAAGCCGGCGCAAAAGCGTTCAAAGGCTATAAAGGCGTTTTTGCTTTTCATAAAGACAACTTCGACGCTGTTGTGGAAGCATCCAACCTCTGGGTCACCGGTGTACAGGACCTGAATGTTGCCTGGAGCACATTTGCCAGTAAAACGGTCGAGCAGGGCGTTTCTTCAACTAAAGAACTGATGGCCTGCACCACGGTAGACGACGTGGTTGCATTGAACAACAAAGCAGCTAAATCATCTTATGACGCTGTTGTTGCCGAAACACAGAGTCTGCACGAAATGAGCATCAAACTTGCTGAAACATCCGCTAAGCCTTTGGCTTCACGGGTAAATGAGACGGTCGCACAGCTCTCAAAACACGCAGCTTGATGCCATTAAAGGGCAGGTCTGATTTGTGAGGGCGATTCACGTTTCAAAAGAATTACCATGTGATCCTGTTGAAACGATCGCGCTCTAACCGGCCAGCCTAATAACAAACGCCCGATGGTGTCCTCCCCACCGTCGGGCGTTTTGTTTTTCGGACCCTAGTCTTCCAACAGGGATCGAACTTTCACCAAATTTGCCACAGATCGCACATTTTCGATACCGCTGGCAATCTCGGTGGCCTTGGCATTCTCAGGTGCTGACAACGCACGGCCAAACAGAAACACGTGACCCGCCACAGAGCGATATCGGAAATTCGTTACATTTACGCCCTTGGCATCCAGCAGTTGCGCGTTGATCTTGGTTTCTATGATGGTGTCATCGACCCATTTTTCAACGGCACCCTGTTCTTGTTCCAGGTCTGATTTGATCAAAATCTCATTGTAGAGCTGCTTAACACCGGCGATCGTACGGACAATTGCCGCCGCGTCATCACGCTGGCTGGCGTTTTCTACAATACCGGTCAGCATGACTTCCTGTTCATAAACATCTGAATTGATGGATATGACATCGCTACCCATCTTTTCCACCACATCCGCTGTGATTTCTGTCTTGATTCGCGTATCCGTGGCGATGTTTTCAATACTTCGGTCCTCAACCACGGTCTCAAGGGCATCTTTGATTATAGTAAGCGGGTTCAGATCAAGGGCGTGCACCTCGAGCGAATACATGACTGACAGAACAACCAATGGAATGGCCATCGCCAAGCATCTGAAATTGCGAAGATATTTTGGGATCATTCCGACAAACCTCTCTGAAACGTTGTGATATTGCTGTGGCATACCTACATGTAGCCCACAAAATGTTTGCCTGCACGTGGATTTGATCAAATTTCACCGTTGCGCCCTTTGACCCATGCCCTGATCAACCTATATCATATGCGTATGCTTAAAATAGACATTTACGGACGCGGTACCTTGAAAAACATGGCTGATAACGACACAACGGCCATGACCGGCCCCAAAGACCCAAAGGCTCCAAGGCCGCCTGAACACATTGATGATGATTCAGACGTTGGCGTGGCGCTGAAATCGCGACCCAAAACAAAGAAACCATCCATGTACAAAGTCCTCATGCTTAATGATGACTACACGCCCATGGAATTTGTCATTCATGTGTTGGAAGGCTTTTTCCGAAAATCACATGACGAAGCCACACAGATCATGCTGCATGTGCATCAGCGCGGTGTCGGCATCTGCGGTATTTTCACCTACGAGGTGGCAGAGACCAAAGTAACACAGGTCATGGATATGGCCCGCCAAAACCAGCATCCACTACAATGCACCATCGAAAAAGATGATGACGGTCAAGACGACGAATGAACACGCAGAAGGCTAAAGGATAAACGCCATGTTATCGCGAAATCTGGAACAGACCTTGCACCGGGCTCTTGCTTACGCAACGGAGCGACATCACGAGTATGCCACGCTTGAGCACCTGTTGTTGTCGCTTGCCGATGACCCGGATGCCATGTCCGTGTTCAATGCCTGTGGCGTTGACGTGGAAGCCATGCGCGATGGCTTGCTTGAATTTGTGGATTCTGAATACGAAGACATCACCATTGATCGTGTATCCGAGCCCAAACCTACCGCCGGATTCCAGCGCGTTGTGCAGCGCGCCGTTATCCATGTGCAATCATCGGGCCGCGAAGAAGTCACTGGTGCCAATATTCTGGTCGCCCTGTTTTCCGAACGGGAAAGCCATGCGGTTTATTTTCTGCAAATTCAGGAAATGACGCGGCTGGATGCCGTCAACTATATCTCGCACGGTATAGCCAAGGTGCCGGGTAAATCCGAAACCCGCACCATCAGCGGTGCCGAGGAAGGCGAGGAGGGTGGTGAAGGTGCCCGCTCCGGCAAGGAAGCCCTTGAGGCCTATTGTGTTGATCTCAACGCAAAGGCCAGCGAAGGTCGCGTTGATCCGCTGATCGGTCGCCAGGAAGAGGTCGATCGCACCATTCAAATCCTGTGCCGCCGTAGCAAGAACAACCCGCTTTATGTGGGTGATCCGGGCGTTGGCAAAACGGCCATCGCCGAAGGTCTGGCCAAACGTATTGTTGAAGGCGATGTGCCAGAAGTCTTGCTGAATAACACGATCTACTCGCTGGATATGGGCGCACTGTTGGCCGGAACCCGGTACCGGGGCGACTTCGAAGAACGCCTGAAGAACGTCATGAAAGAACTGGAAAACATAGATGGTGCCGTCCTGTTCATCGATGAAATTCACACTATTATCGGTGCGGGTGCCACGTCTGGTGGGTCCATGGATGCATCAAACATCCTGAAACCTGCCCTGCAAAATGGCCAGCTACGCTGTATGGGATCAACCACCTATAAGGAATACCGGGGGTATTTTGAAAAAGACCGCGCCCTGGTTCGCCGTTTCCAGAAGATCGACGTTTACGAGCCATCTATCGATGATACCGTGAAAATCCTGAAAGGGCTGAAACCTTATTTCGAAGACTTCCATAAGGTTCGCTATACAGCCGAGGCACTTAAGGCGGCCGTTGATCTGTCGGCACGTTATATCTCGGATCGCAAATTACCCGACAAAGCCATCGACATCATTGATGAAGTGGGCGCGTCACGTATGCTGCTGCCCGCCAATAAACGCCGCAAGACAGTGACCATCAAAGACGTAGAAAACGTGGTCGCCAAGATCGCCCGCATTCCACCCAAGTCTGTATCCACCGATGACCGTGAATCCCTGAAGACGCTTGAGCGTGATCTGAAGACCGTGGTGTTCGGCCAGAATAACGCCATAGAAGAACTGTCCAGTGCCATCAAGCTGGCTCGCGCCGGATTGCGCGAACCGCACAAACCCATCGGATCGTATCTTTTCTCGGGCCCCACCGGCGTTGGTAAGACCGAAGTGGCCCGCCAGCTAGCGCTCATCATGGGCGTGGAACTGGTCCGTTTTGATATGTCTGAATACATGGAACGGCATTCCATTTCCCGCCTGATTGGCGCACCGCCGGGCTATGTGGGGTTCGATCAGGGCGGCTTGCTCACCGATGCCGTGGACCAGAACCCGCATGTGGTTCTGTTGCTGGATGAAATTGAAAAAGCCCATCCCGATCTGTTCAATATTCTGTTGCAGGTCATGGATCATGGCAAGCTGACCGATCATAACGGCAAGAGCATCGACTTCCGTAACGTTGTGCTGATCATGACCACCAATGCCGGCGCCGCCGACATGGCCAAGGCACCATTGGGCTTCGAGCGTGATATGCGTATTGGTGACGATACCGAAGCCATCGAAAAAATGTTTACGCCGGAATTCCGCAACCGCCTGGATTCCATTATCGGGTTTGCCTCGTTGGCACCGGAAGTCGTGTCGCGTGTGGTGGACAAGTTCGTGATGGAGCTGGAACTTCAACTGGACGACAAGAATGTCATGATCGAACTGACAGACGGCGCCCGGGAATGGCTGGCCAAGAAAGGCTACGACAAGATGTTCGGTGCACGACCTTTGAGCCGTGTCATTCAGGAACACATCAAGAAGCCTATGGCCGAAGAACTGCTGTTCGGTCGCCTGACCAAGGGTGGTGTGGTCGTGGTCAAGGTAGAAGATGGCAAGATCGTGTTCAGCTATCCGGAAGAAGACAAAAAACTACCGGTCAAACGCAAGAAGGTCAAAGTACCCGCTGTGGTGAAGAAGTAGAGAAAAGCGTCTGCAGTATACAGGTTAGCGGTTTATAGGCGGCACGCCGCATCGTTGGTGATTTTTGCAGAGATTGCCCCTTCGTCAGCGAAGGTGAGCACGCTTTTACCCTTCATGGCGTATGATTTGTGGACCTGACGGCCATCCAAGTAGCGGCGTTCCACAACCACGGCGCGGCATTTGGTGCAACCGTTGACCAGAACAACCCCACGGTCTGTTTTCATGGGAAAGACGCATTGTTTCAGCGCCTGGGCCACGTCACGCTCGTTAATATTATCCAGTGTCGTATTCTCACGGCACGGCGCGTCAATTGTAATGCGCGTTCCACCGGTTCCCTTGAAGGGCAGGGGGAATTGTTCCCCTCCGTTCAGCACGAATGTGCGCATGGCGGGCAGGGCGTTACCGGTACGATCTTTTATGACCTGAATACTTCGACATACGCCACAGGTGTTGACCAGAATACTCTGACCCACAACGCGGTTGATACGACCACATTCAGCGCGCGCCTCTGCTGATGGCGGGTTCCATATCGTACTCAACAGGGCAAGTACCGTCATAAAAACCGCTATCAAGACGGTACGGTAGTTCAAAATCTTCATGCAGCATTATGGGCGCAACGTGGTTAATATTGCGTAAATTAATCACTCTCTGTACGAAAGGGCGAGTGTTTTTCCAGGTAGCGAATTTCGCCGTCCACCTGGCCCCGCTCACGTTCAAGATAATCTTCGATCGCACCCCGCAACCCCGGATCACGAATCCAGTGCGCACTGTAGGTGTGGGTAGGCAGGTAGCCCCGCTGTAATTTATGCGGGCCTTGAGCACCGGCTTCAACCCGCTGTAAACCATGACGAATAGCGAATTCAATAGCTTGATAGTAGCAAAGCTCAAAATGCAGGAACTTGTAATCGGCGAGGCAACCCCAATTCCGACCAAAGATGGCATCTGACCCTACAATATTGAGAGCACCAGCCACGGCCACATTTCCGTCATACGCCATGACCAGCGCGATCCTGTCGGCCATACGCTCGGACAACAGAGAGAAAAATTCCCTGCTCAGATAGGCTTGCCCCCATTTGCGATCCGACGTGTTGCAATAAAACCCATAGAAAGCGTCCCATGCGTCCTCACTCAGATCGTCGCCACTGAGCACGCGGATATCCAATCCTTGCTCCACAACCTTTTTCCGTTCTTTCTTGATATTCTTGCGTTTACGCGAAGACAGCGCGCCCAAAAAATCATCGAAGGTTTCATAGTCATTGTTTAACCAATGAAACTGCTCACCGGTGCGGAGCAACCAGTCCTGGCTGCCCATGTGTTGCCACTGGTCTTCGGGCAGGAACGTCACATGTACAGACGAGATACCGTTTCGATCACACAACTGCATCATGCCTGCCGTCAAAACATCCATGAGCGATGGATCTGCATCCGGTCTGATCAAAAGACGCGGACCGGTCACAGGCGTAAAGGGAATCGAACATTGCAGCTTGGGGTAATACCGCCCACCGGCGCGCTCATAAGCATCCGCCCAGCCCCAATCGAAAACGTACTCGCCGTAGGAGTTGTTTTTTAAGTAAAGCGGCACGGCGGCAGCTAGTTTGCCGGTATCATGTCCCTTGGCCCCATCAAACACACACAGATGCTGTGGCTGCCAGCCGGTTTCGGCCGTTACCGATCCGCTATCTTCCATGCTGGACAAAAATGCATGGCTTACCGTGGGATTTTCCAGACCAGCGCAGGCGTCCCATTCAGCGGCTGAAATCTCCGTTAGGGAAGGGATAACCCTGATCTCAGTTGGTTCACGACCATCAGGCATCGCGCGATTACTTCATATAATGTTGGAAGACGATTGGCTCCCTCTATTCTATCCAAATCTCATACGTAATGAAATAGGGGCGTACATCCATGCTATTCGCCCTGATCACACAGGCGCGATAATGCCTGTAATCTCGGTTACGGGAAGCGAGCCCAAATCCATCAACTTCTGATTCTGTGGTAGCTCAAGATTGACCAGGTTCGAAATCCTTGAGAATGTTGCATCAACAAAAATTTTATCACCCTCGCCATTGGTGCGGTGAACACCGTAACGCACCGCCTCACGTTCGCTCTGGGTTAATTGTCCGACCAGGTTTTTCGATGCCCAAACCGTTCCACCGCTGGCAAAATCGCTCAACCGCCCACCGCGGTTAACGGTGTCACCGAGAACGGTGAACTCGAGGTGAGTGTTGGTTTGATAGGCCCCGAACCACTCCTGACCTTCATCAACCCCAATATTTAACATCAGCTCATTGGTCCAGTTCTTTCGCGCACGCCACTGGCTATTGATGCCCTGCATGGCTTCCTGCATCTCCAGTGAACAGTGGACAGCATTCAGAATGTAGTTGCAGTCCGGTTGCGGGAAGAAATAGCACAACAAACCATCGCCCACGTGTTTGCCATGCGTCGCATGGTATTTTCGTAAAATAGGCTCCATCGTTGACCAAATCTGATTGATCAGTTCGAAGTATTCCTCAGGCGGTAGTTCAGCGCAAATTTTGACGGAGTTTTGAATATCAGCGACCATGACAGCCAGTGGCGTCAAATAGGGGCGCCGACGCTTTAACAGTTCACGGATAACAATGTCACGACGGCCAAGGAGTTCAATTAACGCCTCGCTGGGGCTTTCCGAAGGCTCATAAGTGAAAAACACGCCTTCACGAAAGAACGATGCAAAAATGGTATGCCATTCATCCGGTGAACCGGCTGGGGCCATATTAACCTTGGTCTGTAGTAAGGTCGCCCGGTCGGCATCCTCCACCTCATCGTAGACCTGCAATAAAGCTTCAACATGTTCGCCATTCATTTGCGCGCCGAGCGTGTACAGCTTGGCACGTGGGATTCGGCTTTTCGCCGCCATCACATGGAATCGGACAATCTCATCCCGGTCAGTCGCTAAATTGACACGGTCGTGCTCAAATATCAGAGGAAAGACACTACACTCCCTAATGTCTTCCGATAATCCGTTTGTCAGTCCAAACAATTCATCATTGGCCGGGCCATTGACCCATTCCAACTCAAACTGATTGTTGACCATATATGCAGGTCCGGACACGGAATCCAGATTCATACCATTCGGTGTCGACCGGGGCAGGGCGGCCTGCTTCATCTGCTCAGCCCCCTTCGGTTCTGATGTATCCTGTTGCACCGCCGAATGCAGGGGCGATGTGGGGAAATCGGTTATTACCGACCCTTCGTTTGACGTGCTGCCCAGCACATTCCTGATTTCACTCATACTCATTCCCTCTCCCTTGAGACTTTTTATCCTGGCGACCACATCGACGGCACTGGCTGGGAAGTACCCCAACCGCTTGGCTCGGCCATCACCTTGGTCGGGTGTTTTCACGTTCGGACGCGGCAGAACCCCCAAGGCGATATAGTTGTTCAGCGTGGCCCGGGAAATTCCCGTCCTCAAAAGCAGTTCTTTGCTGGAAAGCTGTTGCGGAGTCATCTGACCTAAGAGTCCAAGTTAATTGTCCAAACTTGTTAACACTTTGTTTAGACTGTTTAACTCATGTGTGTCAAATACCACGGATATGGCATTCACGTGTCAGGACTCATAATATTATGGTAAACACTTTATATAGTGACAGGTCGCACCGTTACTGTCTAAATATTGTCGCTTATTTATTTTGTGATGCGCTGTAATTTTCTTTCGAAACTTACTTTATTTTCAACTATATCAACCACTTACTATTCATCAAAGAGTCTAATTCAAGAGTCTGGAACAAGAAAAGTTGCGCTTAATTATGACTTGGAAATGTCAATCGACAGGATTTCAATGAGTCATTTCAACATCTTGACTCAAGAGTCTTAGACATTTCAGGAAATTCTACTGCGGCCCTTTATATTCCTGTATGGTATTGCCGCCATCCACAACAATGAGCTGTCCGGTGACATAACTGGATTCCTCACTAGCCAGAAATACAGCCACGTGACCGATCTCATCCGGTGTGCCAGGTCGCCCGGCTGGCGTATAGCCACCTGCAACGATTTCGGCATCACTACTGGACGGCGTTTTGATCCACCCCGGTCCGATACAATTCACTGTTACATTATAGGGACCGGCCTCAATGGCTAACGATCTCGCCATGCCCAGCATACCGGCCTTGGCGGCACCATAAACCGCGCTGCCGGGGATTCCCACAACGGGGCCTGTAACCGACGACATATGCACGATGCGGCCATAATTGCGTTCCATCATGCCTGTCAGCACGGCGCGGGTCACAAGAAACGAGCTGGTCAGGTTAATATCCAGCCCATAACGCCAGCCCTCGTCTGTGGTTGAATGGAGATGCCCGGATGGTTCATCCCGGCTGATCTCTACCATGCCTGCGTTGTTGACCACGATGTCGATTGGGCCGAGGGCGGCTGTGGCATCAGACACCAGTTTTTCTACCTGCGCTGTTTCCGTCAAATCGGCTGGTGCGGCGAAGGCCTCACTGCTGTCGCCGGGTAATTCGTTCAAGCGATCGAATATACGGTCCGTGGTCGAGGTTATGGCCACGCGGGCACCAGCTTCTTTCAACAACCGCGCCGTGGCGAAGCCAATACCACCATCACTACCAGCACCGGTTACCAATGCGACGCGTCCTGCAACACCTGCCATGAGGCTCTCCTGTTTCTAAATTGTTATGGGTAACTATCTCCGTATCATCGGTCACGCACAAGCGTTGGTGAATTCGGCCTATGGCTGTTACGATCGGATACTATGCCAATGACATCCCCAGTACCGTCCCCAGATAACGTCAGCCACATTATCCGGCGTGTTGCCCGTGACATTATCATGCCCGCATTTCAGGCACTCTCCGATCATCAGGTATATGAAAAACGACCCGGTGAAGTGGTAACAGAGATTGATTTGGCCGCAGAAAAGCAGCTCATTCAGCAATTAACCGACCTGGTGCCCGGCTCACAAGCCTTGGGCGAAGAATCGTTCGAAGACGATCCCTCCCTCATCGAATTGCTCAGCGCCCCGGGGCCCGTTTGGGTTATTGATCCCCTCGACGGTACGAAAAATTACACCAAGTGTAATCCGCACTTTGCCATTATCATCAGTTTTCGATTGAACTGCATAACACAGGCCGCATGGATTTATGATCCGGTCCGCGATGTGATGATTTCAGCTCAACTGGGGCAGGGCGTATGGGGTAACGACAAAAGGCTTGAGGCGCAGGGAGCGGATAAGTCGCTTGGACACCTTCGAGGATCCCTTGGTACCAGCCTGAGTAAACGCCATCAGGCATTGGTAACCGCCCATCAATCAGACCTGCCCACACTTAACGCCCGGTTGCGTTGCTGCGGCCAGGAATACATGGCCTTGGCGCAAGGTGAAATTCAGTTCCTGCAGTACGGTATTCGGCTGAAACCATGGGATCATTCGGCTGGTGTTTTGATCGCAACCGAGGCAGGTTACCATGCCGCGTTTCTGGAGGATGAGAGCCACTATGACGCGGCACTACTCTCATCACAGGGCATGCCAGAAGGCTACCTGATGATGGCACCGGATTATCAATCGTGGCTAAGTCTTCGGGACTTGCTATGGAAGACATAAAGAATTGAAGAGGACATACATATGAAAACGGCATTTATCGGTCTAGGCGTTATGGGCTACCCCATGGCCGGACATCTGGTAAAGGGTGGTCACGAAGTCACCGTTTACAACCGTACCACCGCAAAAGCCAAAAAATGGGCCGACGAACACGGTGGCAGCTATGCTGAAACACCCGCTGAAGCCGCTAAAGGTGCTGATGTGGTGTGCATGTGTGTGGGTAATGATGATGATTTGCGCAGCGTCACCTACGGCGATATGGGTGTTCTCGCCGGTATGGGTGAGGGCACGTTGCTGATCGATCACACCACGGCCTCAGCCGAGGTCGCGCGTGAGATATCGACCGCAGCCAAGGAAAAGGGGATCGGCTTTATCGACGCCCCTGTATCGGGCGGTCAGGCCGGTGCCGAAAACGGCGTGCTCACCATCATGATTGGTGGTGAACAGACGGATTATGATCGTTCAATCCCCGTCATCGACTGCTACGCACGCAAGCATCAGTTGCTGGGCGATTGCGGCAGCGGCCAACTGGCCAAAATGGTCAACCAGATCTGTATTGCCGGTCTTGTACAGGGTTTGGCCGAGGGTATCGCCTTTGGCACCAAAGCCGGCCTTGATATGCGCGAAACGATTGCCGTCCTGGCCGAAGGCGCCGCCGGGTCGTGGCAAATGGTCAACCGCCACGAAACTATGATCGATGATCATTTCGAGCACGGCTTTGCCGTTGACTGGATGCGTAAAGATTTGGGTATCGCCATGAGCGAAGCCAAGAACAACGGCGCCCTGTTACCGGTTACGGCACTGGTCGATCAATTTTACTCAGAAGTACAGAACAACGGCGGCGGCCGCTGGGATACGTCGTCGCTGCTGACGCGCCTGAAGTAGTACCGTTAAATAGGATTTGGGGGCGCAGACAATCTGGTTTGTGCCCCCTTTAAATTTTTGATCGGTGATCAGTGCCCGCCGTATTATTCGTGCAGCTGAATCGTCAAACTGGGCGAAGGTGTGAAGATGTTGACGATTTTCCAGGTATACATCTGAAATTTTGGACCTTTTTTGGGCCACTCCTTAACCACATCGGCGTTGTGGCCAACAACCGTGGCATCGGTGATCAATCTGACCTCACCCATCATATCCAGACCCAGGTCACGGAGCTGCTTGCGCTGATCCTGACCGGCCCGAGCACCGGCCAGATGCACTTTTCCGTCGGTCTTAACGTACCACAGGCTCAGCATATTTTCGTTGCGGCGAAGAAAGGCGATGAACTTGGATTTCAGAAGATCACCCTGCTTTTCCCAGTGAACCTTGAATATACCATTTTTGTAGTAGCTGGCCTCTGTCATTGACGGGTCGACCACTAACGATTTCACCAGTATTTCAGCCTTTTCTGCCTCTTCAATCTCGTTGAGTTTTTGCTTCACCACATCATCAAAAAGCGGCACTTTGGCGATATAGCCATCAAAAATCATGGAGTAATAACCGGTCCGGGTAACCTCGATTTCTGCATCAAAGCGCACCGGCATGAAACAGCCTGACAACCCAATACTGCATATCAGCAAAACCAGTGAGGATCGGCATTTGAGGAAGGCTGTCATAGTGGATAAACCCATATTTCTGTCGCTGAATAAATCATAAGGGTTAAACAAGCCCAAGAATAGCGGAATAGTCACGCCTACACTGTGTAATTTTCTGCTACGTTGGTGGGAAGTGTTCCAATTTTATTTAGATGTTCCATCAATTTATGCTATGAAGAGAGTATCAGGGGCTTGGGCCAGTTCCCGGTTGTATCTGTGCAAACAAAAGTTCAGACTGAGCGGGAAACGGGCTTGGTTTTCGAACTTGGATGGACTTGTTTTTATCTCAAAGCAGCACATCGATAATTCGCCCAGAGAAGACGACTGAACGATAATAATAACGAGTTAGCGGCAATATGACATTTAGTGTCAAATTTTGGGGCGTGAGAGGGAGTATCGCCTGCGCGTCACCGGCCCATATGCGCTATGGGGGTAATACCAGTTGTATTGAAGTGGTAGCCGATGGCTATCGCATCATCCTTGATGCAGGCACCGGGATTCGTCAATTAGGCAACGAAATGCTCAAATCCGGCGCAGAAGACTTCCACATTCTGCTGACCCATACCCATTGGGACCATATCAACGGATTTCCATTCTTCGCTCCTGCTTACAACAAGGATCTCAAAATCGAAATTTTGGCGGGCCACCTGAATGACAAAGGTGGTGTGGAGAATGTTTTGTCCGCACAAATGGACAATCCCATGTTCCCGGTTCCCCTCGAAGCCATGGTTGCGCAAATTAACTTTAACGATTTCGATGCCGGCAAGTCATTTGATCTGACTGACAAGGTTCACGTACGCACGGCCCCGTTACGGCACCCCAATGACGCCACCGCTTATCGCATTGAATTTGATGGTCTTTCGGTTGTTTACGTGACCGACACAGAACACGTTATTGGCGAAACGGATATGAACGTCTTTAACATCATCAAAGATGCCGACCTTGTCATTTATGATTGCACCTATACCGAAGAAGAATTCCCCAGCAAAATCGGGTGGGGGCATTCAACATGGAACGAGGGTGTGAGGCTGTGTATGGAAGCCGACGTCAAACGCCTGGCGATCTTCCACCACGAACCGGATCACTACGATGACTTCATGGATCAGATTGCTATTGATGCCAAGGCTGTATGGCCCGGCACCTTTGTATCACGCGAAGGTATGTGCATTGATATGTATGATCTGGACGCCATTGATAATCTGTGACGACTTTGTGACGTCCAGTCGTTTTTACTGAGTTTCCTGACCATCGAATACAGACACTGCACCAGGATCTGCTGAGGTAGGCTCGACCTCTTCTTCGGGGTTTGCTGCTTCTTCCTGCATTTCCCTAAGCTTGGCCGCTTCCAACATAGCGGTTTCGTATTTGGCTTTCATCTTCAGTGACATGGGGATGACGTGAATCGTAATCCGCCGGTTCACCGACTGGTTCTCCAGGATGGCTGTGCCATCCAGATTTCTGTTCGGCACCTTGGGCTGCGTTTCCGCGTAACCGGACGCTTTCATACGCCCCGGCGAAATGCCTGACGTGGCAAAGACCCGCACGATGGCCGAGGCTCGGCCAGCCGACAGTTCCCAATTGGACGGATACCGCTTTGTGGATATGGGATCATCATCGGTGTGGCCTTCAGCCTCAATTGTATAAAAATCGTAGTTGGGGGCGTTGATCACTTTGACGATGTTTTCCAAGACAGGGATTGCCGCGGCGCGAACATCCGCCGTGCCACTGTTGAAGAATGCGCCGGATGCCAGATCAATCACCACGCCTTTATCATCCTTGCGAACGTCAACCACCTGGTTGGCATCCATTTCAAGCATGACGTCCTGGATTTCGATTTGCATTTCCGTGATGGGGCTGGCCGCTTTTGAATTGCCGCCAATTTCTTCAGCGATACCCGCAACGGCTTCCTGATAGGCCGGTATATCGAACTCAGCAAAGGTCAATAGCATGACAAAGAACGCCATCAGCAGCGTGATGGCGTCCGCATAGGTGGTTAGCCAATCTTCACTGGGGGGCTCAAATTCGGCCATTCGTTTTTTCTGCCCTTAACAAAGACGATAGGCTGAAGAATTACTTCTTCATCTTGTCGATATTGAAGTGAATTGCCGGGTCGAGGTAACTGTTCATTTTATCCTGGATAAACCGCGGGTTCCGGCGATCGGCCAGCAGACCAAGACCTTCGGCCAGCAGCATGTTTCGAAACCGGACAATCTGTTCGCGCTGGTGCACCTTATCAGCCACCGGAATCAAAATAAGTCGCGCGAAAATAACACCGTACAGCGTCGTCAACAAAGCGACGGCCAGACCTTTACCCAAACTGGACGGGTCACCACCCATACTGTCGAGCATAATAATCAAGCCAACCAGCGTTCCGATCATGCCAAACGCGGGCGCCGCCGCCCCCATGTTCTTCAGAATGTTCACCTGTACGGTGTTTCGGCCATAGGTCGTCTCGATGGTGTTGGTCAAAATCCCACGGACCTCATCGCCAGTATAGCCACTGATCACCATATCGATGCCAAATTTCAGGAAGCGATCTCCACGAACGACTTTCTTGGTGTCAGCCTCCAAAGCAGGCAGGCCCTTTTTCTGAACCGTGTATGCCCACTTGATGATCCGACCCACTTCGGTTTTCAGAACGTTACGGCCAATCTTGGGAGAAAAGGCAATGCGGTATATAAGCTTCAGCGCCAGAAACACATAACGTGGCTCGTAAGATATAAATGTGGCGGCCAACGTACCTCCAACAACCATGACGAAGCTGGCACCGCTGACAAAGATTAAATAGTTGTCGGTACTGATGACAATAGAGCCCAGGAACAACCCGAAAGCCAAGATTAGTGCAATGATGGTCGCAAACGACATGTGTTCCGTTAACCCCCTGGGTCAGTTTCAGGTCCCCATGACCATCAAATGCACTAAACCGATTCGGTTACTGCGAGTATAGTTAACGGGATATGTATTGCAAAAGACTTAAAAAGACTGAGTTTCTTTTAGAACATGTGTGCATTCGGCTGGAATCATCGCTCGCGAAATGCTTCATGCTGCAATTTAAGAACCGGTTTGATCAAATACTCAACGACTGAGCGCGTTCCCGTTTTGATATCGACAGTCGCCTGCATGCCCGGCGTGATCGGTAACTCGCCCTCCACAGCGCCAAGATAGCTGCGATCAGTTTCGATAATAACGTTGAAATACGGCTCCCCATTTTCATCGGTACTGGAATCGGGGGCCACCGAAATGACCTTGCCATCAAGCCCACCATAGCGGGCGAAGTCGTATGTAGAGATTTTCACCAGTGCAAACTGGTCCAGTTCCACGTATCCGCGATCTGTCGGATTGAGACGAGCCTCAATAACCAGTGCTTCGCCGGTTGGCACAATTTCCAAAATTGCCTCTCCCGGTCGCACCACACCACCGATCGAATTGTATAATAGATTTTGCACGATCCCGTCAGCAGGGCTTTTAATTTCGGCGCGCACGCCCTGTTGATTAGCTTGCCCCAACAACTCCTGAACCCGGTTCATGCTTTGCTGGTTTTCGCCAAGCTCTTCCTTGGCTTCACGGCGGAACCGTCGCTCAGCTTCTTCGATACGTCCTTGAGATTCTGCCACCGCTGATTCGGCGCGGGGGATAGATTGGTTGATGCTCTCCAACTCACCCTGAAGGCTCTCCACCTCGGCCTCCAGCTCCAAATGCTCCATTCGGGCTGTCAGGCCTTCCTGCAACAGCGATGCCGATAGCTCCAGTCGTTCTCCAGCCAATTTGAAATTCCGGGCGATAGCTTTTTTCTGCGCCGACAATTCGTCCACTTCCAGCTCCTTCTGGCGCATCTGATCGCGCAAAATACCCAGAGAGGAATCCAGCTCACTGATCCTTGCTTCATAGGTCTGGCGTTGTGTCGCCACCATACTCGGGCGACGTTCTGCCACATCATCTGGAAATTCAAGCAAGTCACCTGTGGCCTCAGCATTCAGTCTGGCATTCACCAGCAACGCGTTATCCACGCGAACCTTTAGCTCTTCGATATTGGTACCACCAGACCCCAGATCCAGATGCATAAGCGGATCACCGGCAGAAACAGTATCACCATCGCGAACAAATATTTCTTCGATGATACCGCCTTCCAGATGCTGAACAATTTTCACCTTGCCCTGGGGGACGACTTCGCCCTTTTTTTGCGGTTGCGGGGGCTTTTGCGGTTGCGGGGGCGGGGCTTTCTTTTCCTCCGGCATCGCTGCCTGCGCTGGCTCAGTGGAACTGGTGGGGGGTGCAGGTGGCTTCTCAAAATTTGTTTGTCGCTCTACCGGAACTTCTTTTTTGGCCGGTGCAATGCGACCAATTGAACCGGCAGCATCACCCTGAGAGACCTCTGCCTGTGAGGCAGAGGCAGGGGCAGGCTTCGGTTTCGCCGTGGGTGGTTTACCCAGCGGCTTAACACCGGATTTAGTCACAGGTTTTAGCGTAGGCTTCTGCGCAGGTTCGAGGGAAGGCTTGGATGCTGGTTCCGCGACCGGCTTCGGCGTCGCCCCGGTTAGCGCGGGACGGGCCATCGGCGCTGTTTGCTCCGAAGGCTTGGCCGATGGTGCCTGAGCCTTGGATTGTGGTAATACCGGTGGCGGGGACTGTGGTTGTGGAGGCGTGGGGACATCTGCTACCTGCTCCGAACTCGCCTGCTCCGAACTCGCCTGCTCCGAGCTTGCTTGAGCGGGCACGGCTCCTCCAAACAGCCGAGGCAATATATCTTTTGAAGAACCAGCCAAGGCGACCTTGCCCTTATCCAACGCAACCAGATTATCACAGGCGGCCAACAGAATTGGGCTATGCGTCACAATAATAATGGTGTGGTCACGCGACAACTCGCGCAGGGTATCACGTAGTTCCTGTTCCGCGTGACGATCAAGACTGCTCGACGGCTCGTCCAGCAGCAGCACCGATGGGTCACCAATCAACGCACGCGCTATGGCGATGCGCTGGCGCTGGCCACCGGACAATCGACGCCCAGCCTCACCAATATCAGCACCGTAACCATCGGGTAGATCGATAATAAATTCATGCACACCCGACCGTTTGGAAGCCTCGATGATTTCAGCATCCGTAGCATCAGGATAACGGTGCGTAATATTGTCACGCACCGTACCTGCAAACAGTGTGCTTTCCTGTGGCACGTAGCCCATCCAACGCGCCAGTTCGACGCGGGAGAACTGGGCAATATCAGCGCCGTCTATGAGCACACGGCCACTGCTTGGCCGGTACAGCCCCTGAATCATTTTAAGCAACGTGGTCTTGCCACTGCCATTACGCCCTACCAGTGCGTGAATGCCGCCGTCTTCAAACGACA
>Ga0233427_10000633_pt1 | contig 43453 bp, 38 predicted proteins | sample SI_118_April2016_5_FD_179885 | JGI IMG/M metagenome (GOLD analysis project Ga0233427, IMG submission 179885) | Seawater microbial communities from Saanich Inlet, British Columbia, Canada - SI_118_April2016_100_MG | ecosystem: Environmental > Aquatic > Marine > Inlet | place: Canada: British...
CGAAAAAAAACCCCCACCGAGAGCGAACTCTCGATGAGGGCAAAGTCCCGTTAGGGTGTATCAAATTAGATTAAAGTGAATAATTTCACTCGTCTGCTGGCATGAACTGGTCCATGGCCGCTGCTGCGAGTGTTATACCATCTAAATGGCGGAATAACGGTGTTTCAGACTATATCGTGATTAGTGACGGTGCCACAAACGGTACAATAAACGTCTACGCCGCCGAGGCGGGGTGTGGCGCCGGAAACATCGCTTTCTGCCCCACACTTACACTTGACTTTGGTCTGCATGTATGGGGGTAAACCGTTGTCATTGATGAAATCAGCGGCGGCTATTCTATGACAAGATGCACTTCAATACAGGCGTAAGTATCGTTGGGTGAATATGAGCGGTTTGGCTCTAATGATAACGATATGATCTCACAGGTTGAGAGTACGTCTCGTATCTGTATCTCGGCATTATCTAGAGACTCTAGTGAGAGGATTGCCCAGCCTCTGATGACAACTTCGTGGCCTCTTTGTAACAATCCAAGTAACTCCGGTAGATGGCTGATAAAATCATGAGGTAGGTTAACCAGAAGTAAATCGCAGCATTCTCCAAGCTCGGACGATAGTTCTCTGGCATCAATACACCCTGTCCAATGTCCTGGAAGGTTTAGTTCGAGAAGATTTACAGCCTTGGGGTTTAGATCGCTTCCAAAAATGGTCTCGATAATATCTCCTCTTTTCGCAAGGGGGACTAGTGCGGGGCCCACTCCTGCATATGGGTCACATACCGAAATTTTTCGCCCTAGGGTTGAAGAGAGATTTGCAGCACAATCAATTGTGGTGGACCTTTCATTGGCTAGACGAGGTGAATAGTATGCAGCGCCCGGGTCTACCCAAAACTGGTTTCCGTTTTCTTTGACTTGTGTTCTGGTCGTCGCCAACCCGTTGCAGGCAATCATAGTCAAGTCCCTAACGCGGAATTTGCCCTTGACCCCATTATCCGCGCATATGATGCGTGCATTCGAATGTTGTTCGAGTAATGCATTACCAATTTCTTTTGAAAACGAAGTTATCTGCGGCGGTATTTTTACAACTATTACATCGCCAATTTGGTCATGGCTCATTGGCCAGTCCGATTCATGTAGTTTATACAATTGCGCGTCTAGGCGTTCTGTCCAATGCTTAGGAGTTGGCCTAATCGCTTCTAATTCTATTATCTCAAAGGGTTCGATTTCGAGGGGAGCCCTGTCGTTCAGCGCTATAGCGCGCATCTCTCCGAGATTGTGAATTCCACACCCATTGGCAAGCCAGCCGTTACTGGCTAATTTCTCTCTCCAAAGAGAGGTTTCTTTGCTCGGCACGCTCAAATGGCGCATAGTCTTCGCCAAGCCCACAGGAGCAGGTGGTTTGAGCATGGCGGCTGGTTTGATACTAATCGGAATTGGCCCAGGAGGCATCGGTGGGATGACTCGTGCTGCGATTAATGCTGCAAAAAATGCTGACTTTAGGCGTTATGAGGCCTATACTGCTTTGTGGAACGCCGAAGACCTTACCGTTCTCGAAAATGAAATTGGCCAAATCCATCGCGTGATGCGCCCTGAGGTCGAAGAGCCTGTTGAATTGCTTGCGCTTGCTAAACAGAGTGTGGTTGCACTACTAATTGTTGGAGACCCTTTGCAAGCGACTACACATGTCGATTTGCAATTACAAGCTGGGGAAGCGGGTGTGGACTGTTCTGTAATCCATGGCGTTTCAATCACTGGTTTGGTAACCGGGGCTGTTGGTTTGTCGAATTACCGATTTGGGCGGCAAACCACCCTAACATATCCTTACGGCGGTTGGATCGCTACTTCGCCATTAGAAGTGATTGCATTGAATAGGATCCAGGGCCTTCACACCCTGGCCCTGTTAGATTTAGACCCCACTGGCGAAGGCGTTGGTGGCCAGAGGCCCATGCAACCTGTAGATGCAGCCACTGCAATTATCGGCATGGCTGAAAAATTAAGTTCGATTCTAAATGATTTTGAAATTGATTCGCCTCTCGCTGTATTGAAGCGGCAGGCGTGTGAAGATATTTGCGATGGTGTTTCTGAAATGATGGTTGTCCTGTGTAGTGATATGGGCACTTCTGAAGAACGGATTTCTTATCTTTCGATTAACGATTTACCAAAGGAGCCTATTGGTCGCCTCCATTGCTTAGTTATCCCTGCTGAACCTAGCGATGTTGAGGTTTTGGCACTGAAGCGTTGGACGAAGAAGTGAACAGGGGATGGCGCCTCCGCGTGGTTGATGGCGGGTCCTTCTCAAGTTGAATTTCCTGGGAAAAAGCAGCAACGTATGCGTATGCGTGGTACAAAACAAGCCAATTCCGATACTCAAAAGCGTTTGAGAAAAAATCTTGATCGGTTGCTCGAAGAAGGGGAACAATTGTTGCCTGCAATGACGTGGACTGGTAAGTTGAAATGGGGTAGGACCGATCCTGTGACAAAAACGCTGCGCGAATTACGTAAAATTCTCGATAAGCGCCATGATACTCGGTGGCTTGCGAAAAGAATGATGGCAAAGCGCGGTGATGGTGTTGGTAAAGCGTTTGCTGGGTCTTTGTTGGCGGCTCATGATGAAGAGATTTCTTTGGTGGGCGACTATAGTCACCAATCGTTTGGTAAGGCATCCTTCGTTCGTAAAGGCGATGGGAAAGTCGCATACCAAGCGGGAATTCAAAATTTCCATATGCCAACTCTTAGGATGCTGCCGTGGGAAGACCATGCGCGCCGTGGTTACTTCTTCTTCTCTTGGCGTGGAGGTTTTGTCTGTAGTGGGCCCGTCCCGACTATACCTGATGGGTGGCTCGGGGATGTCCTACTTCGTTCGCGTTTCGATTTCAAAAACCAAGGAAATATCTGGGCAACTGCAGGATTAGATTTTGATAGTATTTCAAAGGATGAAATGACTGGCGAGGGTTACTTATTGATGAATTTCATTAGTGGAGATAAAGTAGCGATTGGTTTTGACAAATTGAGTACTGTAAAAGGAAAAACTTCGTTTATTCACGACCTGGCATTATCCATGCTTCCGCCAAATCTCTCAACGGTTATGGAGCCCGATGCGATTTGGTATCCAGAGGGCGCTACTAGAAGTTCCACTAGGGATTCTTTAGACCGCGTATTAGATGCGTGGATTGGACTTACCCTTAACGAAGGGTCCATCGCTAAACGAGTTAAGATGGCTGTTTTACATCACCTCGACGAGGGTTTTATTGTCGGTGAGAAATGGTTCGATACAGCCGAAGGGGCTGTCAAAGAATTGAATGGTTCGGCAGCTGAAAAAGAATTGGCGTTAAAATTAATGATTTCTGCTGCCGGTTCTGGAATTCGTATTTCACAGAGAGGAGGGGTTCACGAAAGAGAAGGTAGTGCTTTGGAAATATCTGCCAGTTCTTGTAATGATGTGTTGTCGTCGTTGTGGGAAGATCATGGTCTTGATGGATTGAAACAAATTGGGATTGAGGATGAGGAGGCGGAAGAATTGTGGTTATTACAATGTAATAAGAAGCGGGCTTTCGGTAAATTCCTAAAAGATATTGAATCTCAAAGATCCAAGGCTGGTATAATTCAAAAATTCCCATATAAGATAGGTAAAATCCCGGGCCCGGTTGGAATGATTCACGACTTAACAGTTCGAGGGTTGGTTGATGGACTTGGTAAAGCAGAGAAAGATGCCCTTTCAAAGAAAGGCGGTATCGATGCCGAGGCTTCGGCATGGGCGTGGCTAGTAGCTTCTGGAAAATCTTCTGGTCAAGAGTGGCAGTTTTCTTCTGATGCTAGAGAGCGCGGTGGTGCTTGGAGTCCTGCGGCCATTGGTGTGTGGAAGGCAGGACAGGCACTGGTTAGTGGCGAAGATATTGATTACAAGGCTGCTCTTGAAACACTTAGAGGCGCTTGCGGACAAATCGAAGAGTTGCCATAATCAAAGTTTGTTCAAAGCACCTGAAATATCCGACCAAAGGTCTTCTACATCTTCAATTCCGATTGAGATTCTAACAAATCCTGCTCCGAGCCCTGCAGCAATTCTAACATCTTCGGGAATTCCCATGTGACTAGAATTAAATGGGCATTCTACTAAACTTTCAACGCCGCCTAAACTGGTTGCTTCGAAGATAATTTCAAGGCCGCGCATGAATTTCAAAGCTGCTGCGTCTCCGCCCTTGACTGTGAATGCAATCATGCCTGTCCCCTTGGGGATAATTCGCTTTGCTACTGAATAATCTTGGTGAGAAGGTAGGCTTGGGTGGTGAACTAAATCAATTAATTCGTGGCCTTCTAGGCGCTTTGCAATATCTGCCGCGTTAGAGCAGTGAATCGGCATCCTAGCGGCCAGTGTTCTAATTCCTCTCTCCAGAAGGTAACAGTTATGCGGGTCCGGCGACCCTCCAAAATGAACCTTTTTCATAAACATAGCAGCGATTAAATCAGCCCTCCCTACTACTGCGCCTCCGATAATATCTGAGTGGCCGCCTAAATATTTGGTAGTGGAATGGATAACCAAATCTGCCCCCATTGAAATTGGTTGGCACCCCCATGGAGAGGCGAATGTGTTATCGATAATCAATAGTAAATCGTGACGTTTTGCAATTTCGGCCATTGCTTCGATATCACAGATTTTGATAACGGGGTTTGTAATTGTCTCAATATAGAGGATTTTGGTATTGTTTTGTATTGCGGCTTCGTAGGAGGCTGGGTCTTGCATATCGGCCATTGTAGTTGATATTCCAAACCTTGGTAATTCTTCAGTCATCAAACCATAGGTCCCGCCATATACATCTGAACTAGCAACTATGTGATCCCCTTGGGATAAGAGCCCCATTAGTGTCGTAGAGATTGCGGCCATGCCGCTAGCGAATAATTCTCCGTCCTCTGCGCCTTCGAGGGCGCATATTTTTTCAACTACCGCTTCTGAATTTACACTCGAAAGTCTAGCGTAGAGAAGGGTGTGTTGAGCACCTGCGGCCCAACCGGCGTATCTTTCATCGGTTAGTTTGTAAGTAGATGATTGAAAAATTGGAGTATTTACTGCCCCATCGATGTGCTGGGTCCCCGCATGAACTGCTTTTGTTGAAAATTTACTATTGTCGGACATGTCCTTCCCCAATCTACTGATTATGACTATCCTTCATCAACAATTCGCTTGGAGGTGTGGGCTTAGTAGTTGATAATAATTGGTGGTATTGCAAGCCCTCGAACGGTTGCTTCGTTCTATATTTGCTTAGAGTCTGGTTCTTCAATAAGACGGGGTTCGTCTTTTGCTGATTCGCCTAACTCCACCACTATGTTTCCAGCCAGTAAAAGTAGTCCCATTGTAAGCCAAATAGATACGGAAATCATACCTTCATACCACCCATATAGTGTCGCCCAAACTGGCTCGAATGAGTAAATTATGGCTGCGTGGGTGGGATTGAGATATTTTTGGAATGCGTTTAGCATCAGAATACAAGCTAGTGAGCCAAATAAACCTAAACACAATAATGGAACCAATACTCCATCGCTCCAAACGATTTTTGCTACTGAAAATCCGCCCGATGATGCAAATCCAAAAATTAGTGCGCCTACAACTAAAACTGCAAATGATGTTGAAGTTACTGCCAGGGGGTCTAACTTTTTTGTAATTGAGTCGGTGTAAATAATATGGAGGGCAAAGAAGAGTGCACAAATTACTGTAAGAAGTTCCCCCGCTCCCCATATGATATGGGGTGGTCCATCGATGAAACCGGCCCCAAGTGTTGCAAGCAATACCCCTCCAATCATCATTCTTGTTGGTTTGCGATCACTTATTTTCACCGACAATATTGCGGTAAATACAACATATAGGGACGTTAAAAATGCTGATACCGATGGTGTAACTGTGCCAATTCCTATCATTTGTAGGACGAATCCGACTAACATCAAACCGCCAAGAACTAGGCCGCCTTTCCAATCTTCTTTAGATGAGAGGGCCCCTCTTGCCCGGCTAGAGAAAGGCAATAGTGCAACAAAGGCGATTAGAAACCGAGATGCAACGATTATACCGACTACTCCCGCCGTAGAATATTCTTCTAATTCTGGCTCTAAGGAATTCATTGCTTGTTTCATCCAAACAAATGTTCCCCCCCATAATAGAGTTACAAAAAATAGGCCAGTTGCTGCTTGACGCCTTGTGACCATGTACTTCGCTCTTCGGTGTCGTTTTTGATGATGGTGGTGGAAGCACTTGTCAATCTTGTATGCGTTCTACCGGCCATTAATGCGCCAACGCTCTTGTGCTAGGTCGTGTGTGAGTGAAATATGGCGGAGATGGCGTTTTGGGACCAGCCCATCGCAACAGGAGAAATTCCGCCTTCCAATTCTGAATTTGATTGTATTGTTGTTGGCGGCGGGCCGGGTGGTTCAGCGGCCGCATCATACCTCTCCATGGCAGGAAAACGGGTGCTATTAGTGGAAAAGGGGGTTTGGCCAAGAGACAAGGTGTGCGGCGATGCCGTTGGCGGTAAATCTCTAGGTCACGTCCATGCGTTAGGAGTTAAGTCAAAACTCGAGAAGACTCCACATTTCAGGGTTACTGGGATTGTTTTTTCTGCGCCCAACGGTAGTGAAGTAACTGTTCCTCTACCTGAGGAAGATGTGGAAAAAATGGAAGCAGGATATTCTCTTCCCCGCCAGCACTTTGATTGGTTGCTCTTTGAAAGAGCAACTGAATTGGTTCTTGAAAACGGTGGGTCTGTCATTCAAGGGGCCGCTGTAACGGCCGTTCATGACAACGAAGGTGTGATCACTGGCGTTGAAATCGGAATCGGTGGTAAGCGGGGCGAAATTCGAAATTATAGTGCGCCTTGGACTATCGGTGCAGGGGGCTATCAGTGCCCTGTTGCACGAAAGGTTGTCAAGGACTTAGCAAAGGAGAATTTAGTCGATAAGATGCATTACTGTGGAGGATATCGTGAATATTGGACTGGTGTCAAGGGGTGTGAAGGTAACGCTGGAAATATTGAAATCCACTTCGTAGATAGCATCATTCCTGGGTACTTCTGGTTATTCCCTCTTGGTGGAGGACGAGTGAATGTTGGAATTGGAATGGTGCTTGGATTGATGGATAAGCAAAGAAAGAAGCTTAAGCCACTGCAGGCAGATGTTATCGCAAACCACCCACTATTCAAAGAAAGGTTTGCTGATGCTGAAATGATTCCGGGAACTGGAAAGGGGTGGCAATTGCCCTTCGGCAGCCCGAGGAAAGGTGAGAAAAACCAACCGCGTCGCGCTTATGCACCTGGTGCTCTACTCGTTGGGGACGCGGCTAGTTTGGTTGACCCGTTTTCTGGAGAGGGTGTTGGTAATGCTCTTGTGAGTGGTGAAATGGCGGCGAGACACGTGATTGACAATGTTGGGGGGCGTGCTTACCAAGAGGAATTGTGGGCGGCGTTAGGACCGGAACTGACAAATTCTTACAAAATGCAAAAGATGAGTCGAAGAAAGTGGATCCTCAATTGGTTTGTTGGGAAAGCCAGTCGTAAACCTGTTATTCAAGAAATGATGACAGAAATGATTGCGAGTAAGGAAGCCCAAGAAAACCTTCATTCAAAGTGGTTCTTGGTGAAGACTCTCTTGTTTTAAGTGGTGGAAATATGGACAAACGATTATCTGGAATTAAAGCGGTTTTCTTAGATTTAGATGGTACAATTTACCTTGGTGGTAATTTGATTCCCGGAGCTCTTGAATTTTTATCAAGGTGTCAAGAGCGTGGTATTAGGCGCTATTTCTTATCAAATAATTCTTCGAGATCGGTAGACCAATATGTTGCTAAATTAAATGCAATGGGTATTCCTTGTAGCCCTGAAGATGTCTTGCTTTCAACACACGACCTTCTATCGTGGCTCAAGGAGAATAATGTTACTCGCACGTGGACGATTGGAACTACTGGGATGTGCCAAATGATGGAAGATGTTGGAATCAGCACTCGTGATGAAAGCCCTCAGTTTGTTGTCTTAGGATATGATACTGAAATCGATTACAATAAAATTTCAACCGCTTCGATACATATGCACAAAGGGGTGCCTTTGGTTGCTAGCCATCCAGATATGGTTTGCCCTTCGCCTGACGGGGGGTTGCCTGATGTGGGGGCATATCTTGCTATGCTTAAGGTGACCACGGGGCACGATCCTGTGCATATTACGGGAAAACCAAACCCTGGTATGATTATGCATAAAATCGATGATTTGGGGCTGTTGCCTTCCGAGTGTGCAATGGTTGGAGACCGCCTCTATACTGATATGGAAATGGCAATTCAAGCAGACTGTGTTTCTGTTCTCGTTCTTTCTGGTGAAGCTACGCGTTCCGATTTGTCAGAATCTGGGAAGGCTGTAGCCGTAGTAGTTGAATCGGTTGATGAATTGCTGAGGTGATAACTTGGGCCGCATTGGAGAATTTCTCTCACGGAGATTACGTTTTGACCCAGAGGGTCACGTGGTTTCGGGACGGTTGGCTGAATTTCGGTTGATGAAATTAACAAATGCTGTTGCTGGTTCGGCTTTGGTTCTTGAAGGAATAAGAATTCCTGACCCGGAAGAAGGTGGGCGGCGTGAAATCGATATGGTGATTGCAACCGGGGATGAAATTCTATTCGTTGAGCAAAAACACTGGTCGGGTTCCTTTACCATTACGAGCGAGGGGCGTTTTTTTCAAAAACGTAAAAATGGCTCGACGCTGATGCACAAAAATATCGTATCGTGGACTGCTAGAAAGGGCGATATCCTTTGCGACTTACATGAAAATCGAACTGATAAAGCGGCGCCTCCGGGTCGAACCGTTTTGGTTTTTTCAAATAAAAATCTAGAATGGGAAAAATTGCCAGAAGAGGTTCCTGCTGAAGCATATGATGAAATGGGATTCATTAATATGGTTCAAAATATGAAAAAATCGCCTCCTTCCAAAGAGTTGTATGAAACCCTCATGGGCTTTGGCACGTGGGATACAATTCATCTTAACGGCGGAATGAGTGTCTTTGGGGATATTCTCAAGTATCCTTTCGCAAAGAAGGATTGTTCTATTGAACACACTGGAATCTTGGGTCTATTGGCCGGCCCGAAGAGTAGGTTGTCTACTGGACAGGTGGTGACCGATCAATCGGGGCCGTTGATTTCTATTGTTGGAGAAGATGGTTCACGCGTTATACCGTTCGCAAATATTGCTAAAATAGAGTTTAGTAACCCAAGGGCAGAGTGGGGATGATGTTAGAGATAATTGGTTATTCGGCTGGAATCTTAGGCATCATAGCGTGGATACCTCAAGTCAAGACTGTTTGGATAGAAAAAAGGCACGACGGTGTCTCTCTACCTACCTTTGCAGTTGTTGCTTTAGCACTAACACTATGGCTAATTTACGGAATCATGGATGGCTCTAACGCTATTGTCTACAGCAACTTGGCGGCTCTACTGATGATTTTGTCAGTAATTGTTGGCGTTGTAAAAATTCGAAGAAGTCTCGATTCTTAAGCCGATTTTGTAGTTGAAATAATTACTGCGCCAATCTTGTAAGGGTCTCCATTAGAAGAGGGTCGGCGGTCTTCAAGTCGGCCTTTCCATCCATCGTCGATTGTTGAAATTGGAATTCTAATTGATGCTCCTCTGTCGGAAATTCCGTATGAGAATTGATCAAATGCTTGGGTCTCATGAAGACCGGTCAAGCGCATTTCATTGTGCGCCCCATAAACATCCATATGCTTCTTGATGTTCTTTCCAAAGGCTTCACAAATTTTGGTGAAAACTTCCTCTTTACCGCTTTCACGCATTGCAGTGTTTGAAAAATTAGCATGCATTCCTGAACCATTCCAATCGCCTTGAACCGGTTTTGGATGATATTCGATGTAATATCCGTAATCTTCGGTTAGGCGATCTAGTAGATATCTAGCGACCCATAATTCATCGCCTGCTCTTTTTGCACCTTTTGCAAATACTTGGAATTCCCACTGCCCGCATGCTACTTCTTGGTTAATTCCTTCGAAGTTTATTCCCGCTTCTAGGCAAAGATCTGCGTGTTGTTCGACAAACGCGCGCCCGTGTGTGTTCTTTCCTCCGACTGAACAATAGTACTGCCCTTGCGGCCCAGGATATCCCCCCATTGGGAATCCAACTGGAAGTTGTGTTTCGGCATCCATGATGAAATATTCTTGTTCAAATCCGAACCAAAAGTCTTCGTCATCATCATCAATTGTTGCTCTTCCGTTACTAGCGTGTGGGGTTCCGTCTGCATTCATTACTTCACACATTACGAGGTATCCGTTAATTCGATCTGGGTCTGGAAAAATTGCTATTGGTTGTAACAAACAATCCGAGTCTCCGCCTTCTGCTTGGCGTGTTGACGAGCCGTCAAAACACCAAACTGGGCATTCATCCAAACGTCCTTCAAACTTGTCGCGAACTAGGGTTTTACTGCGCATATTTTGTGTTGGTTTGTATCCGTCTAGCCAGATGTACTCCAATTTTGCCTTCATGGTTATCGAACGGATGGTATGGAATGCGGTATATTATTAAATCGCTCGGTTTTGATGTGTTTTGCTGTTGCAAATATTCAAAATATTTTGTATATACTATTCGTATGCACAATAATATGGCTGGGTCGTGTTTATATTATTATGTAAACTCCCTCTGATTTACTAAGAAATGTGCAATTGTTCAATTGTTTTGCATTAGTTGTTAGCAGCTTCAGAATTCTGCGGAGTGACTAGAATATTGGCTCCGTCGCGTGCTACATGTGGGAATGAGAATGTTCCCCCGTTTACTGTAACTGGGCAGGTGTTTCCGCACGCTGGGGCCAAGTAGTCTTCTCCGGTTTCGGTAAGGACTAGTTTTATGCCGTGTCCCGCTGGTAAAATTGCATCTATACCTTGGAACTCCATGAGCATAACAAGGCTTTGACCAGGTAATACTGTTTGGGGGTCGTAACCTCCTGCGTGATACCTGATATCCATTGTAGCGTGTCCCAGGCGCATGCCGGTTTCAGCGTCTTGTAGTTCTGCGAATATCTGTCCGCCATCCATGGCAGCAGATACATCGAGGTGGAGTGTCGGGAGGCCTGCTATCAAGAGGTTTTCAGTAAAACCGTCACATGTAATGACTACGGTTTGTTGGCCCCCCCCGATTACAGATGTCCCTCCAACGTTGCTTCCTTCTTGTGTGCAGGATGAGAGATCTATCGATTCCCAGGTCGCATCTTGTGGCGGCCATACCTCCTCGATTCGCCACTGGCCGTCGTTACGCTGGATTTGTGCATGGTTAGCTGGTTTTGGGCCCACTCCTTTGAGATAGTATTCAAACCACTCAAACAAATCCTGGCCCCAATCCCATCGCGTCATATTATGAATTGCTTCACCGCCATACCCTGAGTCTTGAGCATTATGTTTGGTCCACTGATCTGGGTAATTGTGTTCCCACTGACCAAGCATTCCTCTGACGTCGTAACCCGCTGCTGAGTAATCAAGATACCAATTTGTACCCGGTGGTCCGCCGAATACCTGGTGGGGGTCTACGTTCCAATCTTGCATTCCTTGAACCCAATAAATTGAGCCGTTCCAGTTTTGAAACGCTTTGTCTATGTGGCTGCGTTCGTCATAGTAATTGGACATGTATGGGTCGAATTCTCCCGCCCCATAAGTTACCGGTCCAGCGAATATTCCTTCAACGATGTCTGGGCAAATATTGTCTAAATCGTCGCCGTTGTAGTCGACTGTGCTGCCGAAATAGTTCATATGCATAACTTGACTTCTCGCTTCTGCGCTTCCGTTCTTGTAGAGTAGGGGGTGTAATGCTGTAGTTCCTGAAATTGGAACTATTGTTTTGAGATGTTCGCTGCCCAATGCAGCTGCTTCCCATTGGGTTGCGCCCTCGTATGATTTACCGTACAGCCCCACGTTTCCATTGGACCAGTTTTGTTGGCCTAGCCATTCAACCGCGTGATGAATCCCAAGCCCTTCCCCTGCCCCTCTGTAATCGAAACATCCACTAGATTCTTCTGTTCCAAAGACTGAAACTTGAGCGAAAGCATAACCATGGGGAATATAATTGTCGAATATGAACTCGCCTCTTCCAGCACCAACTACGTTTGTTGCGCCTGATTCATCACCTGGTTGGCCGAAAGAAAAGTACGGACTGACTACTGCGATAACTGGAACCTTTTCGCCTAGTTCTGTGTTAGAGGGTAACCAGTAGGATAGATGTACATTGGAGGTTGGCGGGCCGGTCTCCCAAATATCGGAAGTGTCCACCTCGAAAGTTGCTTCTTGAACATCTAATGCTGTGTATGGGCCCTTTTCGAAAACCATGGAGTATGTTCCATTCCATTCCCAATCTAAGTATTGACGATCGTTGATGTCTGGATAATACGGTGTTCCTTCGTCGGTTTCTTCCTTTTCGTTGTCACCGAAACATCCTGAAAGTGAAGTCAATAGGACAAGTCCTGCAAGAAATACTGCCTTGTCCATGGTGCTGGGGTGTGAGTATAAGGCAAGAATGTGACGACTCGCCGTTCTGGCTTAATGTCTCAAAAAATATAGTGGATACCATCAAACACGCGCCGCCTATCCCCGTTTCATGGCGGTTCTAGTAACTGGGGCATCGGGCTTTATTGGCTCACATGTTGTCTTGGAATTAAGCCGGAGGGGTTACTCTGTTAGAGCTGGAATGAGAGACCTTGGTTACTCCAGTATTTTTGCAGGTTTCGAGAATATTGAATGTGTAAAAATGGACTTGTTTGATGTTGAGTCTTTGCGAGAGGCTGTGAGGGGCTGTGAGGATATTATTCACTGTGCTGCTGCCCTATATGTTGGGGCTAAGGATGTGAAGTCTGAAGTTGTTGATCCATCGGTTATCGGAGTTGAAAATCTCTGTTCGGTAATGGATGATGTAAAACGAATAATACATACTTCTTCAGTTGCTGCGATTCGTTCCACAAAATATGAAAATGGACAGATTTTTACAAACCAAGATTGGTGTGATGATGCTACGATCACATCTAACCCCTATGGATTGGCTAAAGCAGAGGGTGAGCGTTTGATGCGCTCCTGGGCTGAAAATCGGCCTATTCGTTTGGTTACAATCCACCCTTCTGTTGTCTTTGGTCCGATTTTACACACAAGGCATTTGGAGGGTTCTATGTCATATCTCAAGCATTTTGCAACGGGGCCGCCGTTTGTTCTCGATATCCATGTTAATTTTGTTGATGTTCGCGATGTTGCCTGCGCTCATGTAAATGCGTTAGAACAGGGTGATGACCGCTCTAGACACATTATTCACAAAGAAGGAATGTGGATGAAGGAGGTGGGTGGGGCTCTAACTTCCCTTACTGGAAGGAAGTACGCAACGAAGAGACTTCCGAGATATTTGGCGTATTTGCTAGCTGTTTTTCACCCGAAACTCTCGATTAAAAGGTTGCGTGGAACGCTGGGGACTCATGTCAAATATGATGTGGGTGATTCTTTTTCTATTCTTTCGCTTCCAAATTATGAAACTGCTAAAACTCTTACCGATTCTATTAGTTCACTATTAGCGCAAGATTGAACGGGGCTCAGCGTGTGCCCTTGGTCATGCCGGGTAGGGTGTGGGGTGAACGTTGGTCGGATTCTGCTTCTGAAATCGCTCGTCGCTATATGGAAGTCGCTACAAGAAAGTGTACTCTTGTTTGTCTGGCCGCAGACAGAAGAACGATGAATGGTCTTTTCGAATTAATTGATTCTGTTGGTCCATATATCGCTGCTCTCAAAACCCATGTTGATTTAGTTGATGATTGGAATCCTGAGGCTTGGGCGGAGTTTTGTGCCCGCGCTAACCAAGCGGATTTGCTGATATTTGAAGACCGGAAGTTTGCCGATATTGGGAAAATTAGTCGTGACCAAATGGCTGGTGCTTATGACATTAGGAGTTGGAGTGATTTGGTTACAGCGCACCTAATTAGTGGCCCGGACATTGTAGATGGATTACAGGCAGGGTGGTCTGATGTTGGTCGTAATGGTGGGGTTCTTCTTTTAGCGCAGATGTCTAGTCGTGGAAATTTGTTAAATCCAAATTATACAGATGAGGTTGTAACCAAAGGCCGTGAACACGGGGGTGTTTTCGGATTTATTGGAAACGGCTCAAGGCCAGATGAATTGGTCGAATTGCGCACTAAAGTTGGTAAATCGAAGATGATTTGGACACCAGGGGTTAACTTGTCTGTAGGAGATGGTGAAATGGGGCAACGGTATGGTGATCCGCGCGCGGCTATTCTTGCCGGTTCAGATTGTATTATCGTTGGGAGTGGAATACATCGCTCCGATAATCCAGCCGAATCTGCAAAAAAATACGCATCGGTTTCTTGGAATGCTTTGCTTGAGAGGAAACTATGAGTTCTGCTGTCGTTGTATGGATTGTTGCAATCCCGCTTGCTGCAGCTGTTGGCATATTCTTGTGGTTAGTTTGGAACAATAATAGAACGTTGGATGCTAGACTGCGAAGTGGAGACAGTGGTTTGCTTTCATCTTCGTCTTACAAAATTACAGAGGTTATTCGTGCACCTGCTGGAAGTCGTGTTGAAAAAATAGCCGCCTTGGTTCCGAGTCAAAATATGCCCGGATATATTCAACAAAGATTGCCAGATGGCCGTGTTGCAATGATTCCAGTGATGGCTGTCCCTCAGCCTATGAGAGTACACCAGTCGACCACGCATACCACCCAGCGACTCCAAGAGAAGTAAAGAGCAGTAATACTACAAACAGTCTCTTGGTTTTACTAGTTCGCTTTTTTGGTTTAATTTGCTCGGCCACTGGCAGTGGGTTAATTGGTAGAGCCAGGGGTGTTTCTGGGAAAGGGGTTAGCTCTGTGTCTGCTTCTATTTTGACTATCCCTTCTACGGGATGGATTTTGTCCAAATCTTCAAGCCCGGGCGCTTCGGGAATTGGTCCTAAAACGAGGTGCCAAATTGATTCGATTGACGCTGCCGTAATTGGTTTTTCAACCCAGCCGATAGCGCCCGCTGAATGTGTTGCGTCTTGTGCGAGCTTTGCTTGATGTTTTGGGGCGCAGAATAAAATTCTGCAATCTTTACCGTGTTCTCGCATTTCTAAAGCTGCGAGGTGGCCGTCCATAGAAGGAATATCTAGAGACATTACTACTAGTTCTGGGTCCAAGCGGATATATTCGTCAACGGCTTTGTCGCCATCATCACAGGTTACAACATTGAATTCTCTTTGTTTAAAGATCATTGAAAGCCGGTGTAATGACATTTGGTTGTTGTCAACCAGGAGCACTGTGGGTGCTTCTTCGTCATCAACATCTGTTACTCGGGTCATGGCTAACAAAGTGTGTGAGTGGCTTCATATTCATGAAACAACCGCTCTAAATTAGCGTTAACACTCATTCTTCTTCGTCTGTGATAATTTCCACGGGTCCTTCTTGGGGATTTGTAAATGTTTCACGGACTGCTTCAGATTCAGCGACTTGGTCTTCAAGTGCGCGTTGTCTAGCTGGTGCTTTGACGAATTGTAATTGAAGTTCGGAAATAATACCATTCAACATTGTATTTTCTTTGGGGTTAAGATTACCTGTCATTTTTGTTTTTAACATAGATAATGTATCGATTGCTGCCTTGGTCTCGCCTAGATTGTAATGTGCCCTCCCCTCACTATCAGGTAACATCCCCATGTGCATCATTGCACTACGTTGGATCATGTGAACTAATTGGAAGAGATGTGTGCTTCCTTCGTCATCAAAAAACTCGTTTACCATGCCAATCCCTCATTCGAATAATTGCTCCAACAACCAATCTGGATCAAATTGTATCAGATCATTGTACTCTTGGCCAACCCCGCATAGAACAATCGGTCTACCGGTGGCGTGGGCTATCGAAAGGCCCGCGCCGCCTTTGGCATCGGTATCTAATTTAGTTAGAACTGCTCCATCGAATTTCAATAATTCTTGGAATATGCGCGCTTGATCTACAGCATCATTTCCAGCTAAAGCGTCACCAACAAAGAGCGTTAGGTGGGGGTTTGCAACCCTTCTAACCTTCTCAAGTTCTGCCATTAAATTCGATTTGTTTTGCATCCTGCCTGCGGTATCAACAAGCACAACGTCAATGCCTTTTGCAGAAGCGGATTCGATGGCGTCTCTAGCAATTGCGGCCGAATCTCCCCCTCTTTGAGAAGAGATACAGCGGATGTTTAGTTTCTCACAATGTGATTCGAGTTGCTCTATGGCGCCCGCCCTGAAGGTATCGCCTGCTGCCGCAATTACTGTTTTGCCGCGCTCCTGTAATAGGTGAGCGATTTTAGCGACCGTGGTTGTTTTCCCAGTTCCGTTCACGCCGACAAACATTATTACAACAGGCGTATCTCCTGAGTCTATAAATTTCTGAATACTTTCGAAAAAGTCCCAATATCCAGCCTGTAAAATACTGCGTAGCGCCCTCTTTAGGGATGCTTCGAGAACTTTGGACAAGTCTGCTCCTTTTCGCAGACGTTGCCCGACGAGGTTTTTCTGAAGGGCGGCCATTACAGTAGAAACTGCATCTGATGAAATGTCAGATTCCAGCATAATCCACTCGAGTTCTTCCAATAGATTGGATAGTGCGTCTCCTTGTTTGATTACTCGGCCGCCGGTTTCTACAACCCCGCCACCAAGGTCGATGGTAAATCCATCTTCTTCTTTAGACCCAATTCCGCCGGTTGGAGCCGCTTTGACTTCCACTAATTGCCGTCCTGTTGTGGTGCGCATCATGTGAAGGTCTACCTTAGCTCCAGAAAGGCGACTAACTTCTTTACCGCCTCTTTTCTTGAGTTCTTTTTCGTGAGTTTTACGTTGTGTTGCTTCGCGTTTGGATTGTTTTGCCAATATTTTCTTTTCCTTGCGAGATAATTTGGTTGGTAAGACGAAGTCGTCGTCGTCTTCCTCCCATTCTTCCCAATCATCATCGGCCTGGGTGGGTAAAACTAATTCTTCAGATTCGTCCAATTCCTCCCATTCTTCTGGTTGGGCGATTTCAATTTCTTGGTGTTGATTGATTGCTTCTAAGGCTTCTTTTGTGCCCGCTTCTACAGATAATGAATCTGTGTCCGCTTCCGATGCTGCATCTTGCACCTTTTTACGAAATTTGTCGAATAGCCCCATGTCCTCACCTAGTCGTCCAGCGTTAATTCGCTTCCAACGCCTCTCCGCCTTCGGCGTGTTTGGGGTTCTGCAACAGTTGGCGTTTCTTCTACAACTGTCTCTTTTTCGGTAGTGATTTCTTTGGCGGCCCGTTCAAAGGTTGAGGCAAGTTCCTCGATTCTTTGTGTGAGGGTTGCTGCATCTGCTTCGAATTGTATCTTTAATTCAGTTAAGTCTGAAAGGCGCTTAGTCACAATTTCGGAGGCGTTTTCGGGTGTGCTTTCACCAAAAACACCACTACCAAAATCGACAATTGTTGTTGCATCCTTGGGGATGGGAACCATTACTCCTGCGCCGAGTGGTATGTGTCCACTTGAACCTGTAGATAATGCATTTAGTGCCTGCCTTGTATCGTCATGTTCGAGTTGAACTGCTTCGATTCTTTCTATTTGAATTTGAATCTCTTCAAGTCGTTGCCTGTTCATGTCAACCAGGCGGGCCATTCGTTGAAGTTCGTTTGAATCAACCATGCCTCTCACCCAATGGGAGTTGCCCCCCCGTCAAGAACCCAACGATTGTTGAAGTTCACTCTTCCTCGGCATCTGGGGCGATTATACCACCGGCTGCAGCAATTTGATCACGGAATGCGTTTAGAATTCGTGGTTCGGAAGATGTACGTGGGTCTATTTCAGAAACAGATTCGATCATAATGGTTCGGCGGTTTGCTTTGTGGCGTGATCCAATGATGGAATAACAGCGGTGTTCTGCGTCGTCCGATGAGTCTGCAACTAAGTCGATACTGAACTTCTGTCGTTGGCTGCCAAATGGGGCAGTACCGGAGATACGGAAGGCTTGCATATTTCCGCCGACCTGTAAATGTGTCTTAAACGCGCTGGCGCGGAGCCTTTTGCCTGAAGGTTCAATCGTGATGTGGTTTTCAGGTAGTTTATGCGGGTTCCAGTGGTTTTGGTATTCCTGCTCATGGTAGCCTCGCAGTCTAGCGCTTCTAGTTCGTCCAATATAATGGATATTGAAGAAGAGGGAGGGGGTTTGGGGGCATTAAATGGGAGTGGTGTTGTAATTGCAGTCGCTGATACTGGAATAGACCTAGACCATGATTGTTTTAGAAACTCAACCGGGGAGGTTGGGGTTCCGGGAAATTCGCATAGAAAGGTGATATTACTGAATGATTCAATCGATGACTGGGACAACCAAGGCCATCAGCAATTCAAACACGGAACGCATGTTGCGGGAATTCTTGCTTGTGACCCTTTAGAAGGCGGCGATGATATCCGTTCGATGTCTAGTGGTGTGAAATTGATTGTACAGGATATTGTTGATTCTACGGGGTGGGCTCCGCCAGAAAATGTTACTGACTTGTTGGCTGAAGCATCGTCCAATGGTGCTGTAATCAACTCTTGGTCTTGGGGAGACAATTCTATCAATTATACTGATAGAAGTAGACTTATTGATGAATGGACTATTGAAAACCCATGGTCCTTGGTTTTCGTAGCGCCAGGAAATGGAGGTATGATGTTGGAGCCTTCAAATGCATACAATGTAGTTTCAGTAGCAGCTAGTGACTCTGAGGAAAATGGAAGTATATGGCATTCTAGTTCTCACGGGCCGGATGTGAATGGACGAAGGGGTACGTTGATTTCCGCCCCAGGGGTTGATGTTTTATCTGCAAGGGCGGATGGAATTCAAGATAGTATGAACAATGGATCCTATTCTATGACTGGCACTTCTATGGCCGCGCCCATGGCTGCTTCGTTTACTGCATTATTACAACAAATGGTTCAGGAAAATGAAGGTTTTACTCCATCTGCGCCTTTGTTAAGGTCTTTGCTAGCAGTGTCTGCTGAACCACTTACAGGCGCTGACCCCGACTCCATACAGGGTTATGGCCGCCCAAGCCTTGAGTCGTTTACAGGTGGGGTGTTTGTTCACGATTCCTACGCTGTGGAAGATTGGATGGAAATTATTCAATCCCGCGGAGGAGATTTAGAGTCTCTAAAATCTAATCCTTGGAATGGTTCTGGTGCTGCTGGTCCTTTCTTGTCAGAAAATGAGTCGTGGAGTCATCTATTCAAGCCAATAGCTGGTGAAGATGTTGAAGTTGTTATGTCCTATAATGCGCGGCCGATGGGTCAGGAAATTGACGACCTTCGGTTAGTTGTAAAAACCTCTGACGGAAGATTTGCGGTGGATGATCAACTTTCAAATTCTGGTTTTTCCACGTTTTGGTATGAATCTATGAAGCATCCATTAGAAATCAATTCTTCTAATGAGACAACGGTGATGATTCGAATACCTGAAAGTTCCTTGGTTGGGGTTGAGTGGATAGAAATCGAGGTTGTAGCAAAAACAATAATTTCAGAAACCAAAAATGGGTATTTGGGAATTAATGGCTCTATGCTTGGTTTTGGGCTTGCTGCAACGGGGATAACGGACCTAGTGCAAAATGAAGGGCCGGTGGTTGTGATAAATACGGGATCTTTAGAAGGGGAGAACTTTACAAATAATGTTTCAATTAATGTCACAGTATATGATTTAGAATACGATGGTTTTGTAACGGTTATGAGGTTGGTCAATTCAAATTTTTCAGTAGACCTTGGGGATTGTGCTTTTGTTAGTGTAAATATAACCACTGTTTTGTGTTATGTTGATTTTTCTAAAGAATTGGTTCCTAGGCCAATTAATCGTCATGACTGGTTTTTTGAAATTGTTGCTGTTGATGACAATTCCTCGATTTGGACTTCTCAAAATATTTCTATTGTTAAAACTGGAAATTTTACGATTTGGTGGGAATCTCCTATGTTAGAAAAGGAGGGGGTCGCGCCAGTAATTGAAGATGCTTCTGAAACTGAGCATAATAGGGTATTATTGTGGGGTGTTGGTGGAATCGTTATTGGTGCAATTGTGGCTGCCGGTATTATGTTTAGAGGTTTTGAAAAACGAGTGTTTGAAGGTGTTCTTCCGCCTTTTAGAGAAGAAGAATAGACCGCTTAAGCGCGAGTGAACATTCAAGGCGGGTGACTCCATGGCCATTATGTCCGAAGGACAAGGGTGAGAGAAAAATGAGCGAGAGACTCTATGTTGGAATTGATTTGGGAACCTACCAATCTACCATTGCAAGTAGTGCTGGAACAATAGAAACTATCGAAACAGTGGTTGGCCGACCTAAAGACCCCATTGCTAGAAATATGCTTAAGCGCGATGTATTATTTGGAAATGATGCGTTAAAGAACAAATTAGCATGTAACCTCTATCGTCCAATGGCCGCTGGTGTTGCTCAAGATGATGAAGCAAACCTGGCTGCTGCAAAGGCGTTTGTAACTCACCTAATCGAAACCGTAGGTCCTGAAGAATATGATGAAGTGTTTGGTGTAATATGCTCACCATCACATGTATCTTTTACTGACAAAAGCAACTTGGTCGCAACACTACGTGGACAAGTAAATGCCATCATGGTTGTAACAGAACCATTCGCTACTGCATATGGAATTGGTGAAATCGCTGGTTCGATATGTGTTGATATTGGCGCAGGTACAACAGACATTGCTCGCCTTTACGGTGTGTTCCCAAGTGAAGAGGATCAGCTAACTATCCAAGAAGCAGGAGATTGGATTGATATCCAATTAATGACTCTTGTAAAGAAAAAGTATACTGGCGCTCAGGTTACTAAGGACATGGTGCGAAAGTGGAAAGAAGAATTCTCGTACTTGAGTGGGGATGACCGCGAACATGTCGTTGAATTATCTGTAGACGGAAAGAAGCAAGAAGTCGATATTGGTGATTTGGTCAAGTCGGCATGCGCAATGATTGTTGGAAAGGTGGGTGGAGCAATTAAGTCAATTGTTGCAACTGCTGACCCTGAATATCAACCAATTCTTCGTAACAATATCATTCTATCTGGCGGCGGCTCTTTAATCGAAGGAGTTGCTGACGCCATCGCAAACGAAATTGCCGATATTGGTGATGTCACTGTAGTTTGTGTTGAAGATCCTATTGAAAAGGTCGCTACAGGCGCTATGGCACTTGCCCAAGACATGCCTGATGAGCAATACACCGCTATCAACTAAGGGTCTTGTAATGGGCCCTTTAGGGCCATCTACCAATGAAAGGTTGAATAATGGTTGTTGCACGAATGTGTGCAATGACGCTCGGTAGATCAACCTCAGGTGGTATTCATCGCATCTCAGATAGTACGGGAGATGAGCGCGCAGCCCTTGAAGGAATGTTGCGCGCTTACCCTGTTGATCAACTGGTCGAAGAGGTCTTGGTTGCCTGGCAAGAGTTGGCTGATCGAAACGAAGATCTTGTAACTTCTAAGCAACGTCTGCGTGTACTTGAATTAGATTTAGCAGAGCGTAAGGACGAAGTTGCACCAGAGGTTGCGCAACTACGGGCTACAGAAGGCCATCTCGAAGAAGCCGGGGCGAGGGTTGTTCATCTAGAGCGTTTACTTGAAGATACAAGAAAAGAGTTGGGTGAAAGTAAATCGGGCCTTTCTGCTGAAGAGCGTGCTTCATTAGAAAATGAAACTATGCAACTTAGAGAACTAACAACTCAACAGGATGATGTTATTGGAGAAATGGAAGGCCGTATGGCCCAAATGGTTGCGGCTTTGGAAAGAGCTGCCGATGCTGGTTTAACAAGTGTAACGGCTGATGAAGTTCGTGCATTAAAATCTCAGGCAGATATTCTATCTGGTGAACTTAGTGCTGAAAAGGCTGCTAATGACGCTTTAGAAGAAGAGCGACAGCGTCTCAGAGATATTGCTGATAGATTACGTGGTTTGTTAGATGCTAGAGATAAGAGGCTGGGTGAATTAGAAGAGCAACTAGAACGGGTGATGCAGGGTCCCCGTTCTGTTTCAGCTGAACATGATTATTTGGTTGAGCAAATTGAAGAATTAAAACGCCGGTTGCTTGAAAGAAATAGAGAATATGAATCCCTTAGAAGGCGTGAACGCCGATTACATAATGATGTCTTTGAAAGAGATGAAAGGGTTCAGCAAATGTCCCTTACAATTGGTGATTTAGAGGCTGCATTGACAGACCGTACGTCTGAAGTGAGAGAGTTGGAATCTCAACGAGATACTGCTGTTCATGAATTAGATGGTGCAAAGCGCTCTGAACGTACTCGTGAAGTTGTAGGTCGGGTCTTTGCAGATTCGCTATCTTTAGTTAGAAGTCATGATGAAAGAGAACTGAAGAAAGAGGTTTATGCCAATACTCCAGATGTAGAAAGAAAAATTTCTACGCCAACTGCAGACGATATGCAAACGTTAGCAGAAGGTGGAACAATAGACCTTGATTCCGCCCTTGAAGTTATTGAAAAAGGAATGGATGTTGATGGAAGTACTCGCCCAGAGTCGCCTGGTGGAACAGGAGATCCTGTTCTTTATGATGAAGAAGATTGAGCTCCGGCTACAACTTTAGAGATTCTTTCACTAAGTTCTTGAAGATTTGCTGCGTCTTCAGTAAGTGTTCCTGTAACAATCCAATTTGCTCCTGCGTTTGCGGCTTTTGCTGCTTGTTCGGAAGAACGAATCCCCCCTCCTACAAATAAACAAATTTCGTCCACTTCTCTTGCAGCCTCGATACATTTGGAATCTACTTGCGTGCTAGCCCCGCTACCAGCCTCTAGATAGAGAATTTGGAATCCATACATCTTGGCTGTTAACGCATAGGAATTTACTAATTCTGTTTGTGTGGGTTCAATCAAATCTGCTTCCCCTACTTCTCCAACTTTGCCACCGGGTGAAAATACAAGATATCCAGTAGGTATTGCTTCTACACCGAATTTGTGTAAATAGGGGGCGCCTTTTAGTTGCTCTTCGATAAGAAATCTACGGATTTGAGAATTCATTAGCATCATGAAAGTTATTCCATCTGCCGCTGGAGATAGTGCGTGCGCCCCTCCTGGGAATAATACGACTGGTACTCTCCATATATCCTCGTCCGATGCAGGGTCTTGGCTTGATGCGAATATTTGCAATTCTAATGCTTCTTGTATCATTTTACAAGTTTCGTGTACTACCTCATCAGGTGTATCTGTTGAACCACCAATGAATATCATCCGCGACCCTGCCGATATTGCTGCAATCGAGCGTTTTGTGGCTTCTTCTGCGCTTTGTTTTCCGGGGTCGATTAGTGTAACGTGTCTGCACCCATGTGATCTGTCAACAATATAGTTGAGTAGCCCTTCATCTGGAAGCATGTTATGAAACCTCCAGCCGGGATTGAATGATGTTTTGGGCGGTTTTCTTACCTTCTGCTATTGATTCGTCAGCCCAAATCTCATCCACGTTGTAAGGATGTTCGCCTTCTAAAATTTCCAACCATCCTTGTTTTGGACGAGGTAGTTCCCCTCTAATCCAACATTCTACTAGTTCGTCTCCTCTTTCGAAACAAAATCTATCTTCGCTCATTTTATTTAGAATAAATTCGCTTGGTATATCTGTTTTAATCACAATGCCGCCCCTCCATTTTACAAGATTTTCTTTCGTTCCGGCAACAGGCCATCCTGGAGCAGAAGATTTCCCTCCGGTGCAATCTACTGAATTTGGTGGTGCTTTGGTTTTTAATCTAATAATTCCACCTAAATCTACAACTTTTTGAGCTAATGACTTCTCAAGCCATTCTCTACGTAACGCCCAGCCGTATTTTGTTGGTTTTGCAACGGTTGGTTTGATTAAATTCGAATCTAAAGTTTTGATTATTCCTGGTGATCTAGTTGGATTGCCGATTTCTTGCCTTGATTCGTAAATTGTAACTGGTAGTTTTTTTTCTAACAATTCCAAGGCACAGGAGATTCCCGTAAGGCCACACCCTGCTATTTCGATCATGCTTTCACATCCTCGATTCGTAAAGCAAAAACCGGACAAGAAGGGATACAGTGTTCGCATAAAGTACAACTTTCTTGTTTGACTATAGCTAATCTGTTAACTAAATCTAAAGCGTTGGTTGGACAAAGTGCAATACATGCTCCACACCCATAGCAGAGATATTCGTCTACCACAAAAATTGGTACTTTAGCCTCCGCCATATTTGTTGCAGTGGACACATACACATTGCTGCTTCGGCGGATTGCTACTGGAATTAATAATTTTAAAATATTTTATTGGATTTTCATTTGGATTATTATTCCATAAGAAAAATAATTTAAGTTTTTTACAGAAAGAAGGTTGTATGTTCACAGACCCCCTAATTTCCACTGTAGAAGATATTAGATGGTTGTGATGAAGTAGGAAATGATGTATTCATCACCTATACGAAGTAAGACCCATTGATGTTTTTCGCGTATAGTCCATAAGTATAACTAAAGTAAATCGATAATTAGAACCTTAAAAATAACTCCAATGGAAACACAGGGGTGCGACATCTTCATTGCAGATTGTTTTAACGAAGCAACATGGTGTTTTATTCTCCAGGACGAACAACCTCTTATCCTGAAAATCCTCCAGAGAATGGAATAAGATACCATTATCTCGGAGGAGGAGATGAAGTTGGTAATGTTGGTTGTGTTTTTGAAGACAAAGAAGGCACTAAGATGTTACTTGATTATGGATTAGCTCCAACAAATCCACCAAGATATCCTAGAGAAGCACCAAGTATCAAAGATGCTGTAATTACTCATTCTCATATCGATCATCTTGGAATGGCTCCATGGCTATGTTCTAATCATAGAACTAGATTACATGGGACGGCATTAACTGCAAAACTAAGCGAAATGATGTGGAACGATTGTTACAAAGTAAGCCGAATAGAAGGGTATCCATTGGCTTGGGACAAAAGAGATATCGATGAAGCGATATCATCATGGCGTACACATTCATTTGGTGAAACATGGGAAAATGAATCTTGGAAATTAAAATTAACAAAGGCTGGGCATATTCCTGGAGCAGCAATGCTCAACGTAGAAACCGATACACATAAACTTCTATTCACGGGAGATTTTGATACTCGAGATTCCCCCTTAACATCAGGCGCCAAACCAGAAAAATGCGATGCGCTTTTCGTTGAAGGTACGTATGGAGGAAGAGATCATCCACCCAAAGAAGAAACAATTCAAGCATTTATCGATAGAGTTGTTGAGGTAACTGAAAGAGGGGGGACTGCATTAATTCCAGCATTTGCTAATGGAAGAACTCAGGACATTGTGATGACTTTACATAAACACCTACCAGATTTAGACGTACATGTTGATGGAATGGGAAAACACGTTGCAAAATTACAGAAAGAACACCCTGAAGCCCTTAGGGACCCCCAAGCCTTAGACGATGCCTGGAAATGGTGTAGGAGGGTTTCATCAAAATCTGATAAGAAAAAGGCATTGAATGCAGATTGTATAGTTTCGACCTCTGGAATGATGGAAGGCGGACCATCTATTTGGTATCTTAATCGATTGAGAGAAGACCCTAAGAATGCAATTTTACTTACGGGCTATCAAGCATCGGGCACCGGTGGACGAATGTTATTGGATGAAAAACAGGTTCCCATATGGAATACAAAAACACCGATCGAATTGGAAGTTAGTCAATTTTCTTTTTCAACCCACGCAGGCCAATCAGAGATTGTTGAATTCGCAAAGCAATGCGAGGCTGAAACAGTCATCGTCTATCACACAGATCCTAACCACGCGCGCCCACCACTCGTTGAAGAGTTAGAAAAAAACGGGCACACCGTGCACACACCAATTAACGGAAAATCTACAATTATCAATTGATGAAAATAGCCGAAGTGATTGAATATAGTGACGCATAGCGGTAATCATGGCAAGCAAGGCCCCACCAGGCAAAGGTCGGAAGAAGAGGAAGCTAAAACTTTCACTTAAGAGTAAGAAAATGAAGAAGACCGATTCATATTCTGATTCGGTCGGTTGGTCAACCGATGTTGGTCGAACACTCGAGGCTTCCGCTAAACCAAAAGGCCCAGACACAATCAAACATCAATGTGAAATGTGCGGAACAATAATGAAAGTTCCAAAACCAAAGAAGGCAAAATACACAATCGCCTGTCCACACTGTGAACACGCAGAATTCTTCCAATGAAGAAATACTCGTAACCATTTCAAAATCAGAACATTTCATTTTGGATAAGGAGTGATATTTTTGGAAATTATTAGCCTAGTTGCTGTGTTTTCATTATTATTTGTCGCACTAATTTTCAGCCCATTAGGTCTAGGGGGGGGCGTCTTATACGTCCCAATCATCTACTATCTATTGGGTTGGGATATACAAGATGCAGTTGTAGCATCACTCAGCTTAGTTTTCATGGTCGCTTTAGGGAGTAGTTTGGCACATTCAAAAGATGGCTATGCAGATAACACGGTAGCAAACACTGGGAGAATTACCGCAATTCCCGCCGCAATTCTTGGAACATATATTTCTGGATATTTCATACACAGTGTAGGCGAAATAGGAGTCAAAATATTAGCAGCTTTAATTCTAGCATTTGTCTTTGAAAGAACAATTCGTAGAATGATTTCAGGAGATGAGGCGGGGGAAGAAGAAATTTCAATTTCGACAAAAACCAACCAATATAGATTGGGAGCAGCTTTTGCTGGTACTTCAGCTGGAATGTTGGGAATTGGAGGAGGAGCAATTCTAGTAACCCTTAACCGTTCATTGTTGAAAATGGATGCAAACAAAGCAGCGGGTACTAGTTATTTGATCAGCGCCACAATCGTTCCAGTGGCCTTATTGAGCCACATTATTCTCGACAAAAACATAGGGCAAATGATTGAAACAATAGGTATTTTACCAATAATTATTATCCTGCCAATGGCGTTATTATCTGCATTTTTTGGAGCAAAATATGCAATAAAACACATTCCAAAATCTGCAGTAACAATAGTATTCCTTTGCGCAATTTCACTCAGTTTGTTAAGGTATATCGTGGATTTTGCCTCATATATCTGACCGAGAAACTCAAGACCATCTGTATGGTGGTTAATTTATGGGCGAGCTACCGTACTTTGTCGAACTCGAGCAAGCCCTTGATATTTGTAAGAGAACAACCTTACAAACAGTCGTTGAAAGAGTTGGTTTAGATGATTGTCATAATCGTATTTTAGCAATGGACTTACCGTCTAAAGTGGATGACCCACCGTTTGACAATTCTGCTATGGATGGGTTTGCTATGAGGTATGAAGACACAACCGCCGCTCCTTCAAAATTAGAAATAATTGGAACAATTCAAGCAGCAGGCCAAGAGGATAATATTTTCATCAAACCCGGCCAAGCGGTTCGAATAATGACCGGCGCACCTCTCCCAAAAGGAGCGGACTCAATACTCCAAGTCGAATTAACTTCAACTGAAGCAGGCTTTGTTACACTACAACAGCCTTCAATTAAACATTTCATTCGCAAGAAGGGTGAAAATCTCACAAAGGGCGAGGTAGCACTTAGTGCAGGGGCATTTCTAACCCCCTCTAGGGTCGGGCTTTGTGCAACGATGGGGCACTCTTCTATCCCAGTAATCAAGAGATTGAAAATAGCGATAATTTCCACAGGAGACGAGTTAAAGCAACCGGGTCAAAAACTCGAAAGGGGCGAGATATACGAATCTAATTCCTTTGGAATATCTGGTTTAGTTAAATGGCTAGGGCACGAACCAACACGACTTCATTGCGTTGGAGACACATTAGACGATCTAAGAAAAACCCTGAATTCAGCAGCCAAGGAATACGATCTAATTCTGACAAACGGCGGGGTTTCCATGGGAGAATGGGACCTGGTTCGTAAGATAATGGAAGACGAAGGCGACCTTCATTTTTGGAGAGTAAAACTCCGCCCCGGTTCTCCTCCACTTTTTGGGACTTGGAATAATACTCCTATTTTCGGATTACCTGGCAACCCAGTAAGTTCCCACGTAGTTTTCCGAATGTTGGTGGCGCCATGGATTAGAAATGCCACGATGGCAAATGGCCCTCACGAACCAAGAGCAACAGCAAAATTAGCTACCAAAGTAAAATCAACAAAAGATTGTTTGACGCTTCGAAGAGTTAGTATCGAGTCTGGCAAGGATGGATTATTCGCACATCAGAAAATTCACCAGGGCTCAGGAAATATAGCTAGTATGGCGTTAAGCGAAGCATTGGTTATTCTACAACCGGGTTTTGACTATTCGATTGGAGATACAGTTGAGGTAATCCTTTTGTGAGGCATTGTTATGAAATTCGAACAAGATATCGAATTAATTGAAGCGGTCGCCCTTCAATTTCCAAATTCAAAACGTAACACTTTGCGAAAAATGCTTACCGCGGGTAGAGTTTTGGTTGATGGAAAGCCGATACATAAGGCAAAACATATCGTTAATGCAGGCAGCACAGTTACAATTTCAGACAAGGAATCTGCAGCAAAAAACACCCCCCCTCCTATGCCAAAAAAGAGGCAGCCGAGAATCAAAATATTATTTGAGGACACAGATATTATTGTAGTAAACAAACAAGCAGGCCTACTTTCTGTAGCTACTGATAAAATGGAGCCCGACACACTACATTCACGAGTAGTAGACTATCTCCAAGAAGAAAACGAAAAGGCTTGGGCCTTCATAGTTCATCGCCTTGATAGAGAAACATCAGGAACGATGATTTTCGCTAAACACAAACAGCACAAGGATTACCTCCAGGAGCAGTTTGCGGAAAGATCGGTTCATCGAGTATATCACGCATTAGTCCAAGGCAAACCAGAACAGGATAAAGGAACAATTCATGAATGGCTATTGGAGGATAAATTCCTACGTGTCAGGACTGTGAACAAAAAAACACCCAACGCAAAAGAAGCAATTACCCATTGGAGTTTAGAGGATAGTGACGACATAGCAAGCCTCCTCATGCTGACAATTGAAACAGGAAGGAGGCACCAAATCAGAGTTGGATTAGCAAATTTAGGGCTGCCAGTAGTCGGCGATGAGGAACACGGCGCAGAAGGCAACCCGATTGGAAGAATCGCCCTCCACGCTACAGCCTTAGAACTATTACATCCAGTTAGTGACGACCCAGTTCGATTTGAGTCGCCAATTCCTTTCGGGCCAGAGAGATAAGCAAGGTCTCAAGAACCCTTGACTCGCCCATGAAAATAATGGGCAAGCCCGGAGACGCAGGTTGGATAGAGGTCCGCGGTGCGCGAACCCACAATCTCCAAGACGTCGACGTCAAACTACCCCGGGGCAAGTTTGTGGTAATTTCGGGGGTTTCAGGTTCGGGTAAATCTTCGCTTGCATTTGATACCCTATATGCAGAAGGACAAAGGCGGTATGTTGAGAGCCTCTCTTCTTATGCTCGTCAATTTATTGGCCAGATGAAAAAAGCAAATTGCGATGCAATAGAGGGATTATCTCCAGCTATTTCTATCGATCAAAAACAAGGAAGTCACAACCCCCGCTCAACTGTTGCTACAGTTACTGAAATAATGGATTACCTACGATTAATGTGGGCCAGAATTGGAAAGCCACATTGTCCAACATGTGGAATCGAGGTTGCCAGAAGAACCGTCCAGGAAATTGTAGACGACATCACTTGGAATACAGAGGGGCACGCAATTTCAATATGGAGCCCAGCAATACGTAATAGAAAAGGAACTCATGCAGATTTATTCCGCCATCTTGTAGAACAAGGCTGGACAGAAGGGCGCATCAATGGAAGAGAAGCATCATTCGAGAAAGACCACGGTCTTGACAAAAATCTACGTCACGATGTAGATGTTAGAATCGATAGATTACGCTGCACAAAAGATCGTCGCCAAAGACTTACTGAAGCGGTAGAGTCTGCATTAAGGATAGGTGGCGGAACCGTTGCTATCGAGAGCCTAAAACCCCCGGAGAAAGATTACGAATTAAGCAAGGGGTCGAAATCAAACGAAACAACTGTTGGTGAAACAATGGTTTGGTCGGAAGAATTTGCTTGCCCCCAACACGGGGCATTCATGCCGGAGATGAGCCCAAGGATATTTTCTTTCAATTCCCCCCTTGGCGCTTGCCCTTCGTGCCAAGGACTGGGGGTTCAACGAAGATTTAGTGCGGATTTATTGGTAAATCGTAAAGCAACCATTGGCGAAGGGTGCATTATTCCTTGGAGGCAATCAATGTCTCCACATTGGTATCGAAAACTAATGGAGCAGACAGCGGAACATTATGGAATCCCAACAAATATTCCATTTTCGGATTTAGACGAAGACTCACAAGACATAATTCTAAACGGCTCGGGTTCAACCATTATCCATTTTGAATTCCGCTCCGAAACAGGCTCTTTATACAAGTACAGTAAACCATGGGAAGGTGTTTTTGCTAGACTACAAAAAACATACACCGAGACTACATCAGAGCGAACCAGAAGTAGATTAATTTCATGTATGAATGACGAAAACTGTCCTGAATGCGATGGTGAGAAACTCAATGCAGCGGCAAGGCAAGTTACAGTAGCGGGGAAGAGGCTTCCCGAAATAGGAGCAGCTAGCGTACACGAAGCCCTAGGAATTGTAATGTCAATGAAGGGCGAAGGAAAAAGCGCCGAAACTCTTGATGACCGTAGTGCATTTATCGGTCAAGAAATCCTCAAAGAAATAGAAGGCAGACTCGAGTTCCTTAACGATGTAGGTTTAGACTATCTTACCTTGGATAGAAGAGCCAACACCCTTTCCGGGGGAGAGAGCCAAAGAATTAGATTAGCAACTCAAATTGGAAGCAGACTAACTGGTGTAATGTATGTATTAGACGAACCATCAATAGGTCTACATCAAAGAGATAATGAACGCTTACTAACAACTCTACGTGAATTATCAGAATTAGGAAACACTCTGCTTGTAGTTGAACACGATGAAGAAACATTACGCCAGGCAGATTGGCTTTGTGATCTAGGCCCTGGTGCTGGATTAGAAGGGGGAAGAATTGTTGCGAACGGGCCCCCCAAAGTAGCGATGAAAACCAAAGAATCTATCACAGGAGCATACCTTTCTGGCAAGAAAAGCATCCCAGTACCTTCAGAAAGAGCCCCGGCTTTGAAAGGACATTTGAAAATAATAGGTGCGCGCCAAAACAACCTCGCAAACATCGATGTTGAATTTCCCTTGGGCTGCCTTACAGCTGTAACTGGGGTTTCAGGGTCGGGAAAATCTTCTCTTGTTTCTAGTATCCTTGCCCCTTCACTACAGAGGCATTTACACGGCTCAGACGCACAACCAGGTGCACATGACGACATTGAAGGAATCGAAAAGGTCGACAAGGTAATCGTAATCGACCAATCTCCAATCGGTAGAACCCCCCGATCGAACCCTGCAACATACACAAAAGCATTCGACGATATCCGCAAACTATTTTCAGAAACCAACCTGTCTAAGGAAAGGGGATACACCCCAGGGCATTTTTCTTTCAATGTGAAAGGCGGGCGCTGTGAAGCTTGTAAAGGCGGAGGTTCAATAAAACTGGAAATGAATTTCCTACCAGATGTATGGATTACGTGCGACATCTGTGAAGGTAAGAGGTACACAAGAGAAACTCTTGAAGTTACATGGAAAGGAAAGAATATCTTTGATATTTTGGAAATGCCTGTTAGCGAAGCAGTCGGATTTTTTGCAAACCACCGCAAACTACACCGTACACTTTCTACAATTAATGACGTTGGACTTGGATATATCCGCCTTGGACAACCCGCAACAACTCTCTCAGGCGGAGAAGCACAGCGCGTGAAACTTGCAAGTGAACTTAGACGCCCCCCCCACAAGCATACAATGTATATTCTCGACGAGCCGACAACCGGTCTTTCGTTCTCCGATGTTCAACAATTAATTGACGTTCTACTAAGGCTGAGAACCACCGGCCACTCAATCATAGTTATCGAACACCATTTAGATGTCGTAAAGTCTGCAGATTGGGTCATCGACCTAGGGCCCGAAGGTGGAGACCGCGGGGGAAATATAGTTGCAATGGGAACCCCCGAGGACGTTGCAAAAGTGAAAGGTAGTTTCACCGGACAGTTCCTAAAAAACATGCTATAGTAGCAAAAAAACTCAATTTTGGAAACTATTTCCAAGGGTAGTATTCATGGACGGTAGTCGCTGCCGCCGTTCTGCCCCCTAAGGGGGCAGGTGTTCCAAGTGCCGTCAAATATTGTCAGAGTCGAGACAACGCCCAAGATTGGCGAAGGAATGAGGGATGTACGCGGGGACTCTGTAAAGAGGCAACTGGCAGCCGACCACAACATCGAAATTGGTAGCGTGAGGTCAATTGTCGGCTTTCTTATTGATAGCGAAATAGATTCAACCCAAGTAAATGAAAGGGTAGATGATGTATTCGCCGATCCAATAATCGAAGAGAGTGTGACAGATTGTTTACATTTAGACAACGAGGAGTTATTTTCAGAAGAACCAGATATGGTTGTTACAATTGGATTCAAGCCAGGCGTGACAGACAATCCCGGTAAAGCAGCATTGGATGGTTTCAAGACTATTTTTCCAAACGCAGGAGAAAACGCAAGGGTTTCAACATATATCACGTATTCATTCACCTCTGTTCCCGATGGAATAGACGTAGACTGGCTTTCTAAACAATTACACAATGGATTAATCGAGAGAGCAATCTGTTCTCTAAAGGGCGAAGCATCTGCAAAGATAGAGTACTCCCCAGTAGAACCAATCGAGTACACAGCGCCTGCAACCATCGATCTTGAAATATCGGATGAAGAACTAATGAAACTATCCGAAGAAGGCCTACTTGCTCTCAACCTTGAAGAAATGCAAACCATCCAAGCGCACTATCGAGATCCCGCTATTAGGGCGGCACGTGCAGAAGTTGGTTTACCGGAAAACGCCCCAACCGATGTCGAATTAGAATGTCTAGCACAGACTTGGTCTGAACATTGTAAGCACAAGATATTCGCCGCACATATCCACCATGTTGATACCGAAACCGGAGAAGACACAGAAATAGATTCACTATTCAAGACCCATATTATGAATCCAACCTTAGAAATGAAAGAGGAAGTTGACTGGCTATTATCTGTATTTCACGATAACTCCGGCGTAATTGCCTGGGATGATGATTGGTCAGTATGTATGAAAGCCGAGACTCATAATTCACCAAGCGCACTAGACCCATATGGTGGCGCAATGACAGGAATCGTTGGGGTTAACCGCGACATAATGGGTACTGGGTTGGGCGCACGCCCAATTGCAAATACCGATGTATTTTGCTTTGGTCCACCGAACTGGGAGGGAGATTTACCAGACAACCTCTTCCACCCATCTCGTGTATTACGCGGCGTACATGCGGGAGTTAGAGTCGGAGGGAACGAAAGTGGAATTCCAACTGTCAACGGAGCAATTGTTTTCGATGACCGTTATATTGGCAAACCTCTAGTTTACTGTGGAACAATTGGGTTGATGCCCCGTCGTCTAGCCGATGGAAGGGAATCCCACGAAAAGAACCCACAGCCTGGCGATAGAGTGTACATGGTGGGCGGAAGAGTTGGCTATGATGGAATACACGGTGCAACATTTTCATCACTTGAACTGACTGAGGAGTCGCCATCAAGCGCTGTTCAAATCGGCGACCCAATCACACAAAAGAAAATGTTAGACATGATCTTAGAAGCCAGAGACGCAGGCCTGATTACCTGCATTACAGACAACGGAGCGGGCGGACTATCCTCTAGTATCGGTGAAATGGCAGAGTATACCAACGGTTGTCAAATCGATTTAGGCAAAGTCCCCCTTAAACAAGAAGGACTCTCTTCTTGGGAAATATTAGTTTCAGAATCCCAAGAGAGAATGACTGTAGCAGTTAAAGAATCGGATGTACCGGCGTTCGAAGCCCTTGCAGATTTACATGAAGTCGAAGCAACATGGGTTGCAGATTTTACGAACACGGGATTATTCCATGTCATTCACGGAGAGGATGCTGTTGCCTCACTACCTATCGAATTCCTTCATGATGGGGTACCTCAATTGAAATTAGAAAGTGAATGGAAAAAACCCGAACCAACACCCTTCATACCACCCGTATCTAGTACTCACACACCACTATTGCTAGAAATGCTAGCCCGTCCAAACATTGCATCTAAGGAGACCTGGGTTCGACAATATGACCACGAAGTCATTGCCCAAACCGCAATCAAACCCTTTGTTGGAGTTGAGAGAGACGGACCAGGGGATGCCGGCCTACTAGCGCCAATTCACGGCTCTACTCGGGGCTTAGTTGTGTCAAATGGGATATCTCCAAGATACAGCGACATAGACGCAGGAGCGATGGCTGCAGCTGCGGTAGACGAAGCGGTAAGAAACGCAGTTTGCGCGGGAGTTGATCTCTCTAAAGTTGCAGGCCTAGACAACTTTTGCTGGCCCGATCCAATTGAGAGCAATAAGACCCCGGATGGAAGATTCAAATTAGCCCAATTAGTTAGGGCAAATCGCGAACTAGAGCGAATTTGTAGAGCTTACTTCGTCCCTTGCATTTCAGGAAAGGACTCTATGAAGAATGATTATGGAAGCGGCGAAAATAAGATTTCAATTCCACCAACACTGCTGTTTTCATTATTCGGCAACCATCCAGATGTGAGATACACCACCACCTCTGACCTAAAACCCGGTGAAAGTTTGTATTTAGTTGGCGAATCCAAGCAGGAACTGGGTGCAAGTGAATTGGCATTTATGCTCAAAGAAACAGGAGTTGTAGAAGGAATCGGTGGCGAAGCCCCCCAATTACCAACACCAGAAAAGAATTTACAATCTTACAAAGCACTAACAAAAGCAATCCAATCCGGAATAGTTCGAACAGCCCACGATTGTAGCGAAGGCGGCGTCGCAGTAGCCATTGCGGAGATGTGTATTGGTGGGAGGTGCGGGGCAGCAATCGACATAGATGGCCCCGGTGAGGCGGACCTTTGGGGTAGGCTTTGGGGAGAATCCCTAGGGCGTATTCTCGTTGGAGTAAAACAAGATAATCGCGCAGAATTCCTTTCAATGATGAAAGGAAACGCCTTAACTTACATGGGCGAAACCATAGAAGGAGACAATCTCAGTATTTGGGATGGAGATGATTTGATTATTGACGCCAATGTCGATGATATGGTTTCTGCTTGGAAAGGAAGTTTGGATATGACAGGAGGTGACCAGTGATGGTTGAGACTCCTAAAGTTGCAGTATTATTCGGATTTGGGATAAACTGTGATAGAGAAACTGCAGCAGTATTCGAGTTAGCTGGAGCGGTTAGTGAGAGAGTTCACGTAAACCATTTCGTTAATGGCGACAGAGATTTGTCAGAATACCACATTCTAGCCGTGCCCGGTGGCTTTTCTTTTGGCGACCACCTCGGTTCTGGCCGTCTATTAGGAAACAGAATGCGCTTTGCAATGCGAGAACAACTTACAGCATTCGTCGCTGCTGGGAAACCAATTATTGGAATTTGTAATGGATTCCAAGTATTGGTAAAAACAGGACTACTCCCTGGAAAAGAAGTGCCAGATTTTGAACAGAGAGCTAGCCTGACACTAAACAACAGCGGCCGGTATGAAGATAGATGGGTGACTTTGGAATTCGACCCCGAGAGCCCATGTATTTGGACGAAAGGAATCACACGAATTGAATGTCCAGTTAGACACGGAGAAGGCCGCTTTGTTATGCCTGCGTCTTCAGATTTAGACGCCTTGGACGCATCCAATCAAATTGTAACTCGATATGTTGACCCATCAACCGAGCCAGGTAAAGGAATTACAGACGAAACACTCCCGTTCCCATTATGTCCCAACGGCAGCATTAGAAATATCGCAGGAATCTGCGATCCTACTGGATTAGTATTCGGGCTAATGCCTCATCCTGAAGCAGCATATGCAACATTCCTCCACCCTCACCACACACGTAGTGATGTTAACGAAGAAATATTGGCTGAAGGAATGCAGATTTTTCGAAATGCTGTAGAATATGCCCAAGCAAACCTTTGAGAAAGGTAATGCCACCACTCGTTCATGGCGAGCGAGAAGTTGTACATGGAGAGCATCGATGCATGCTACCTTAGGGGTTTTTCAGCTACAGTTATTGCTGCTGACGAAACTTCAGTAACACTCGACAAAACCCTATTTTATCCGTTAGGAGGTGGACAAAACTGGGATACAGGCACCCTTTCATGGAGTGGCGGGGAACTGAATGTCACAGAAGTCAGAGGACGTAGCGAAGTTCAGCATTTCATCGGGGAAGATCATGGATTAGAAATCGGAGAAACCGTAGAGGGAGAAATTGATTGGGAGCGCCGGCATGCACACATGCGGATGCACACAGCTCAGCATTTAGTCAGCGGAATAGTCTACGAGATGTATGGTGGGGCTAGAACCGTTGGAAACCAAATACATGCGAACCGCTCACGAATTGATTTTAATCCAGTAAAATTTACAGATGAAATGATTGAAGAATTATTCCATAAAGCAAACGAAATGGTCGACACGAATATGGCAGTTACAGATTGTATTATGACGAGAGCAGAAATCAATGCAATCATGCCCCCGGAAAGAACTAATATGGATTTACTTCCAATTTCAGTAAAGCAACTCCGAGTCATAAAAATCGGAGACAATGTAGACCTATGCCCTTGCGCAGGAACGCACATCAGAGCCCTCGGGGAGATTGGAGACCTCGAGTTCATAGGTCGAAAAAACAAGGGGAAAGGAACAACTCGCGTTAGCTACACACTTGGTGGCTGTGAGGATTGAGACTTACCCATTTACAACTTAGGCTACTTGAGAAGAAACTACAATATTACCTTTCTGAGAAGCCTATAAGTCTAAATCATCATCCAACAATTCAGATACTTCTGATTGAGCATCTTCCCATCCGGCGCGATCCCTTTGACGCTGAGCAATAGTGGCAGATTCAACCACTTCTTTCAACGGCTCAACGACACTAGAAGCAGCGCGCCCAGCCTCTATTTTATCTACCATTTTCCGGTCTTCTCCTAGCCGGTCGGAACGGTCCACTGGGGCTATGGGGCGACTGGGGATTGTTCTAACACCGTGCTCGATATCTTCTACTTCAAGAGTGTCTGCCATTCGTTCTAAAACATCTTCTGGCGGCAACTGGTTTTTCCAGGGGTTTTGATTCCCAATAGTTTGCACAACACTTGTTTTATCCCGTTTTGCTTGCTCTGCAAAAACCTGGCCAATATCTTCACTAGATGGAAGTGGCTTTGTCTCGGCCATAGAATTAGCCAACCGTTGTTGTTCTCTAAGAACCGGCCCATGGGCCTCGTCGTGATCGTATCTATTTGGTGAGGCAGCCATGGCTAACAAGTCTCTAGCGAGCTGGAATAATTCATCCGATTGCGGAGCCTTCGCAATCAAATCTCTCACCTTTTTATGGTGGGTGATGCACGACCGGCAACGGTCACTACCGGCAACATCCTTAGCGTCACAGCGTAGACAACAGGCTTGGAACCCCAAGTCTTTCATTGCTCTACGCGGCATCGCCATATCCGCTCCTAACTCGCGGAAGCAAAGAATCCTTCCGCGCGAGGCTTCAAATCCCACCGGCGCGAGAAAGGAGTATGGCGAGGGACCCGAGAGCGGATATTCTCGAGGACGACCTCTTTCCAAAGCCAACCCAGAGAATTCACCGAGTCCACGCTCAACGTAGCGATGATGGAACTATTCACATTAACACCAAAGGTGGAATGTTTGGAATAAATAATCGACAACCCATTCAGTTGCACAAAGGTAAAATTTGGCATTTTAGCAAAGAAGAAAAGCACCATCTTTTCCTTGCTACAGCAGCCTTCACACTTGCACTCGGATTACTGAGAGTTGGTGGAATTTTCAATATTGGTGATGGGGGATTGGGAAGTTGGGCAGCAATTCTTTTACTCTCTATGCCAGTAATGTTAATCGCTGTAGGCCCAGCGTTTTTGTTACACGAAATAGGTCACAAAATAATCGCTAAAAAATATGGTTGTTGGGCCGAGTTTAGAGCAGATCCTAGTGGCCTAAAATTTGGAATAATACTTGTGGCACTTACTGGAATCTTGTTCATGGCACCAGGCGCAGTTATGGTTGCAGGACTGGTTACTCGCAGACAAAACGGACATATTGCAATCGCAGGGCCAGCTGTGAACTTCGGACTATTCTTAATTGGGATTCCACTTGGTGGTGTAATCCTGGGCCTCACCGGAGCAGTAGATTCTGCAGATTTAGGTTATTTAACCGGTAGCGCGATAAATCTTAAAGCGATGATTTTTGATGTAGTATTCTTTTGGATTGCTGCAAACCTTGGATTAGGATTATTCAACCTTATTCCATTTGGTCCACTTGATGGTGCTAAGATCAAAGATTGGAATGAATCGGTTTGGCTCGCCTCATTTGTAACATTTGCAGCACTAGCGGTTCTATGGTACACAGGAACATTCAATCCAATAGACTTGGCAATAAGTATTGCAGAAATGTTCTGATTATTCTTCCAAGTACGCATTTCGTACCGGAGATTCATCCAAGTGGAAGAAAGAGTATGTTGCCCACCAGGTAATGATATCAAGGCTGTCTACAAGATTACTAGTTCCAGAATGCTCTTCGCCGTATCCCTTGCCTGTAGTATCCATCCAAGCCTCCATTTCTTCGAGAGTATCACAAGTTTGGTGGTAACACCAGTACCCATCAACCAATCCGCCGAACCCCATCGTAACAGTCCCTAGATTATCTTGGAACGCAGCATGATCCGACCTTGCAGTAGTGTCTTCATGAACAATTACTTCCGGCCTTCCAACGTTCAACCAATCATCTACTTTCCAAGTATCCTCGGGCAAATCAGTACCAAGAAGTGTAGACATTTGTTCTTCGACACCAATCGCATCCGAGCCAATCCAAAGTGCAAGATTTACCATTCCTGCCTGATTCATGACATCATGGTCGATACTTGGGCCAATGTAAACACGCATTGGCCACACCTCCTCGTCCTTTGGATAACCATCTGCGTCAACTGCAGTTGCAGGGTCGCCATGAGGCGCCCCCCCGCCACCGGGCCAATTTACCCCAGCCATATCGAGATTCACATAATTGGTAACTTCAACGCCAGGATTGTCTTCCTTCACCCAATAATCAGTCCAGTAATCACTTCCGCGCTTACCCCCTTCTTCGCCAGACCACAAACAGAACACCATCGTGTTGCGGGTTTTGTAACCACTCATCGATTCAGCCACAGTCATTACCATACTTGTTCCAGCGGTATTGTCGTAGGCTCCAACACGGGTTCCGTACGTCCTTTCACCTGTTATGTGGGGATCTATCGCGATTAAATTTGCAGGAGGAGCTACATCGAAATGGGCGCCAAAGACCATCCATTTGTCAGGGTCTTCTTCTCCCCACCGGTATCCACATATATTGTACGCCTCTGGATTTTGCTTGCCAAATATATCAGTGAATTCAAATCGATGTGCCATGACTTCTAAACCAAAACTCTCGAGCGTTTGAATCAAGTAAAGAGCACCATCTTCGTAAGCAGCATTTCCTTGCCCCGCCCATCTGTTAAGATAGCCCACCGCTAAATCTGGCTCGGTAGGGTCGGCGGTTTGGTCTGTGAACATAGAGAGATAATTGTAAGTGGCTCTTCCATTTACAACACCCGTAGAATGGCGACCGCCCTCATCTTCTGAATAAGCCGCAGCCATTGGGCGTTCAATTGGGATTCTAACCGCAGCAACAGTTCCGCCATTATTTGTAGAAGGCTCAACAGTATCTAACGGGTCACCCGATATTCTACTAATTCCCTGGTTGTCCTTTCTTTCATGACCGTCTCGGGCAAACCATGTGCGCCAAGACTCCTCAAGGTCGCGAATAGGCCAGTTTTCTCTTCCAAATTCTCCGATGAGAATTACAGCAGTATCTGTTCTAGGAGGGGCCAGTACCGTTAGTAGCGCCGACTCGCCGGCTTTGAGGTCAACTACTGTAGAGTTTTGAACAAAGCCAGAATCCGGATTTAAAATTAAATACGGCACAAATGCGGAAAGGTCAGAATCGGCTGCAATGGTCAATCCCTGAAACGTACCCCCTGACAATAAACCCGGGGTTACTGTAACATCCTTTGCACTCAAAGATGAATCCTCACCGTCTGCAAAGCATCCACTGAGCGGGGCCAGACAAAATAACAGAACGAGAATACCCGCTGTAAATGGCCGCTGCATAACCCTCCGTACCCGCTTTCCCTTCTCAATGCTGCGATTAGATGACAAATCACGAATACGAAGGTTTGATAATCTTCCAAGTGCAATTATTATATGAGAATAATGGTAATGGTCGCACCACTAATACATGAACTGCTAAGAAAGAGACACTGTTCTAACGGTACCTGCCGTCCACGTAGAACAAAATATCTCTGGGCTAATATGGTCATGTCTGAACAAGAAGACAGAACCCCAGTTATCGAAGGATAATTACAATTCGTTAGGAACTGGTGTTTGGTCCATATGCAGGAATGCATAGACGGCCCACCAAGTTACTATATCCCACGAATGAACTAAATTCGCTTCACCGGTTGCACTTTCGGTAACCATGTATTCTTCCATTGTAGAAAGTTTGTCACAATCCCGGTGATAGCAAGGATACCCGTCAACAACACCATTCCATCCAAGGGTAGCAACTCCTATCTGTTGGAACGAGTCGTGATCACTTCTTGCGGTTGGACTTTCGTAAATTGCAACCATGTCTTCGTAGTTATTTTGCCACAAAGGAGACTCTCCCGAAGCAGCCCACTCTTCACGACCACGCTCGATTTGATAGGACAAGTCAAACGCATCAGCACCAATCCATTCAGCTAAGTGATACATGCCGGGCTGGTCGATTACATCACCACTACCATCTGGTCCAAGATATACGGAAAGTGCGAAATCTCCCGGGTAATTTATTCCCGCCATATCGAGGTTGAGATAATTACTCACAGTTACTCCATCAGGAATGTCTCCGGCAAACGCCCCAGAGCCCCAAAGCCCCTCTTCCTCAGAAGACCAAAGGCAGAATACCATCGTTCTCCGAGCATCAAAGTCTGCAAGAACACTAGCGGTTGTCAGCACCATCGAGGTTCCAGCCGTGTTATCATATGCGCCAGTTCTAGTTCCATATCCTGGAATGCCCGGCCCCGGGGTATATGCAGCAGGAGGGGCAATGTCGAAGTGTGCTCCAAAGACCAACCACTCATCAGGATATACGCTTCCAGCCTTATACCCACAAATGTTTACGGCCCACAAAGTTCCCGTTTGGAATCGATGAACCTGAACGTCAAGTCCGTACCCAATCATTACGCCTTCAAAGTAGGTGATAGCATCTTCATATGCCGGGTTCCCATTACCAATCCAACGGTCTAAGTATCCTTTAGCCCCATCTGCAAGGTCTAACGGGTCTGGAGTTTCGTCAGTGATGAAATCGACCCACTCATAGACATCACGGCCATTCAACCAGCCGCCACTTGCTCCAACACCATTCTCTTCACCAAGGTCACTTCGTTGATCTCGAAGTGTAGTTAGGTGCTTGATTTCAACACCCCCCCCTGTAGAATTAGCCGGAATAATCCAAACCCACTCACCACCGGGGTCTTCATTTGGAGAGGCCATAACAGACGAACCACTTGATGAATCATTCATCCAGTCCATCCAGGACTCATCTGCTGCACGAATCGGCCAATTTTCACGGCCATAATCTCCAACCAATAATACAACATCTGGGTTTCTTGGGGGAAACAAGATTTTCACATTTACAGTTCTACCCTTTTCGATATCAAGAACGGTTCCATTTTGCGCTCTTAAAGAACCTGGGTCTTGAATAAAGTAAGGAATAAAAACACTCATATCAGTATCGGCTGACAATTCTATTGTTGTCCATTCTCCACCGGGAAGATAACCCGGAGAGACCTTTAAGTCACCGGCTTCAACACCACCGGGCCCTTCATCTTCACCAAAGCAGCCAGATAGAGAAGCAAGCGACATCACAGCGACCATCATCAGAGCGCGGACTGCATCCATAAGCCGGCCGACAACTACCATCTTGTTGAAACATATGGTTAGAATCTCATTACCGTTGTGCGGAATACACTTTCCGGTTTTAGGATAAGCGTTATACATGGACCAATTGCCGGATTAGATGATGGCAACTGTTCGCCTCGACCAAAAATCACGAGCAATTGTGCGTTCAATTTCGAATTCTTACACCAGTGCAATAGCCAAATTTTTCGGTAGCGGACCTACAGAAATCGAACTAGCAAGAGCACAACATGGCGCCTATGTAGCCGCAATGGAATCGAATGGCGTTCAAGTTACTACTATCGCTGCAGATCACAATCATCCAGATTGTGTATTCGTCGAAGACCAGGCCGTAGTTATTGATGGGCACGTGTTGCTTCCTGTTCCGGGACACGAATCTCGCCGGGGCGAGCAGCCCCCAATTGCCAATTTTCTATCAAGTGTTCTCCACGGCCACCAAATTTGCAAAATGGTGCCCCCGGCAATGATGGACGGCGGGGATATTTTACGATTAGGAAACTTATTTTTTGTGGGGCGTTCTACCCGGACAAACGACGCAGGTATTGGCGAATTGAAAGAATTACTCGATCATCTTGGACACGAACTTCGCGTAGTTGATATTCCGCCCCACGCTCTACACCTGACAAGTATTTCTTCAACGCCTTCCGACAAACTAATCCTTGTTCCTGAAGGTTATCTAACTCCTGAATCCTTTGGCGAAATGCCAGAAGGCTGTGAAGTAATAATGCTCCCTGAAGAGGAAGCATATGGCTGCAATACAATCGGTCTGCCAGGGAACAAAGTCATCGTTGCCAAAGGATATCCAACTGTCAAATCTGCCCTTGAGGAAAAAGGATTTGAATGTATAATTCTTGATATGAGTGAGATAAGAGCTGCCGATGGCTCCTTGACCTGCTGCTCAGTCTTCTATTGAGCCAACGCGCTGTTGATATACGCGTGAAATGTGGCAAACTCGCTGCAGGGGTTGCCCAGCTTGGTCAAAGGCGCTGGGATGAGGTCCCAGTCCGTAATGGTTCGCAGGTTCAAATCCTGCCCTCTGCACTCCAAAAGCGATTCAAACAATACATTCAATATTACTCGTCGTGAAAACGTTCCTTTTCCGTGGCACAGTTGGGCTTATTAATCACCGATTTATCGGAATTTTGTGGCTCAACTTCTCAGCATTGAAGAACTCAATGACTGGTATGATACTAATGAAATTGAACTATCTTGGCTGAGAAAACCTTCACGCCACCAATTTCGATGGCGGAATTTTTACGGCCGTTGGAATCACAACAAAAAAAGAATATCAAAATATTCACAATTACGGAAATCCTTTGGGAAAA
>Ga0233427_10000635_pt1 | contig 43432 bp, 38 predicted proteins | sample SI_118_April2016_5_FD_179885 | JGI IMG/M metagenome (GOLD analysis project Ga0233427, IMG submission 179885) | Seawater microbial communities from Saanich Inlet, British Columbia, Canada - SI_118_April2016_100_MG | ecosystem: Environmental > Aquatic > Marine > Inlet | place: Canada: British...
TTCACAAATGCCTTGTCAGTAAAATTATTAGGGTATAAAAAACATAGGTGATACTTGTAATATAATACCCTTACAATTAATGCAATGGTTTATAATCTATTAATTGGATTAGAGTTAAGGACTACAGTTAGTGAAGTTAGGCTTTGGTTTTGTCCAAGATGTAGCGTAAGCACTAAAACCATCACATTGTGTAACACCTGAAACACTCCAAGAACTTAAGTCTTGGTTAAAATTAGTCACCTTCCCAGGATCACCTTCAAACATATAAACCATATGAGTGACATTACTCACATCCCAAGAACCAATATCTTGATTAAAAGCAAAAGCTTCATCAAACATATAACTCATATTCTTCACACTACTCACATTCCAAGAACTAATATCTTGGTTAAAAATAGTAGCCTGATAAAACATCCATCTCATATTAGTCACCTTACTCACATCCCAAGAACCAATATCTCCATTAAAATCATCGGCTTGACTAAACATAGAACCCATATCAGTCACACTGCTCACGTCCCAAGAACTTAAATCTTGGTTAAAATCATGGTTCAGATTAAACATACCTTCCATATTAGTCACATTACTAACATTCCAAGAACTAATATCACCATTAAAATTAGTCCCAGCAAATATACCATTCATATTAGTCACACTACTCACATCCCAATTACTTATATCATGATTAAAACCGGCACCATCAAACATATAACTCATATTAGTCACACTACTCACATCCCAATTACTTATATCATGATTAAACATAGTATAAGAAAACATAGAACCCATATTAGTCACACTACTCACATCCCAATTACTTATATCTTGATTAAAACCGGCACCATCAAACATACCATACATAGTAGTCACATTGCTCACATCCCAAGTACCTATTTTTTGGTTGAAATCTGGAACTTCTGTAAACATATTACTCATCTCAGTTATTAAAGAAGTACACACTTTGGTAACATCATCTCCGTTATTAATCATTGTGGTTAAAGTTGATTTGTCAACTACAGTATAAGTAACCCCATTTATTTTTCCTTTATCTCCTGGTATTGCTTTGGCACTTGCCTTAACGGTTAGTCCATTAGAGGCTAAATAAATTTTGCTGATAGGCCCATTACCATCTACAAATAAACTAGCATCATCAAAGGTTTCATTGTTTGTTAAGCTAGTATTATCAATGGTATATGTAATGTTACTATTATCAAAAGTTGCATCTGTAATAACAACTTCTAGCTCTTTAATTTCATCGCCATCTACATAGGTTAATACTGCATTGGGTGGGTCTAGTTTAAAACTATTTACATCATCATAATCATTCCAGTAGGATGCAAATTCATCTCCGCTTATATACTTTGATTTACGATATGGTCTATCAGTGAAACCAAAAATATCATCAGTTACTGGCATAACAAAGGTTGTGCTGCTGGTTGCTATGCCTTGAGAGGCAGTATGCGCATATAACCATTGCTCCGTTTGTGGTTGCACATCATCATCAGTATTACAAGTAACCATTAATAATGTAAATAATAACAGACTTAAAACCTTTAATACTCTCATTTTGCTTGTTTTAGATTAGCCCAAATATAAGAATAAACTTATAAGGTATAAGAAACATAGGTGATACTAGAGTTTAAGACAAAAAAAAGAGTCACCAGTATTGATGACTCCTTTGTAGCGAGACCGAGAATTGAACTCGGGACCTCCGGGTTATGAATCCGACGCTCTAACCAACTGAGCTACCTCGCCTAATTATGATGATTTACCCTCCATTGCCCATGCAGTAAATTACCTCTCCAATTGGAGGCTGCAAAAATATAAAAAACAATTAAAAAAGTTAACTTTTAAAAGAAAATATCGAGAGTATTACCAAAGCCCTAATTATGTATTCACCATAAGTACTGATAACAACTAGTATATGCTTCCACCAGTTACAAACAGTTGGCTAAGTCTTAATGGTATAATGCTTTTGAAATAATATTAGTCAGCCTTTTCATTTAAATCCTGCAGATCTCCTTCAAGATTTTTATCGTAAACATGCATCGCTCTTGCACTCATTCCCATACTGGAAAATCCTCCGTCATGGAAAAGATTTTGCATTGTTACCTTCTTGGTTAGGTCTGAAAATAAAGTCACGCAATAATCAGCACATTCCTGAGCGTCTGCATTTCCCAGAGGAGACATGCGCTCCGTAAAATCTATGAGGCTACCAATGCCCTTAACACCAGAACCAGCAGTTGTTACCGTTGGTGATTGCGAAACAGTGTTAATTCTAATTTTACGCTCTCTGCCATATATGTACCCAAAGCTTCGTGCTATTGACTCAAGCAAAGCCTTGGCATCTCCCATGTCATTGTAACCATACAGTGTACGCTGAGCTGCAACATAAGACAATCCTACAACAGAACCCCACTCGTTAAGTGCATCTAGCTTAAAGGCTACCTGTAACATCTTGTGAAATGAAATTGCACTAATGTCAAGTGTTTTATTCAAATAGTTGTAGTCTAGTTCATTGTAAGCTCTTTTCTTTCTCACATTCAATGACATTCCAATGGAATGAAGTACAAAGTCGATTTTTCCACCTAATACTTCCATTGATTTCTCAAAAACATGAGTAAGGTCTTTAACATTTGTTGCATCAGCTGGAATCAACTCTGCGTTGCACTTTTTTGCAAGCTCATTAATTTCGCCAAAACGCAGTGCAGTAGGTGTGTTACTCAAAGTTATTACAGCACCTTCTTCAACAGCTTTTTCAGCAATCTTCCATGCAATTGACTTACTGTCAAGCGCACCAAATATAATTCCTCTTTTTCCTTTTAACAGGTTGTATGACATTACTTTATAATTTAATTTGAAATTGATTTCCACTAGATTCTACGCGGCAAAGATAGAAAGTATTCCCAAAATCAAAATTTTTTTATGATTTCCATCATCTTTAATGTTTGAAAATAAAGCAATTGATTTTTGCCATAATTACTATATGCAGTAGTTTGAAGAGTAAAATTGATTATTTTCGTGATGATGTAGAATGCAGTTTATTGAATTATTAACCCAATTAAATATTTATTGATATGCTTAAAGTATACTCACCCCATGATCTTCATCTAATAAGGGAAATCCCTTTTTCAAAGCCAAAGGAAATAGAGCGCAGCCTTGAGAGGGCAGAAAAACTTTTTAAGGATAAGAAGAACCATATCCCTGCATGGAAAAGAATTGAGGTTCTTGAAAAGGTAGTTGAGATAATGGAGAGCAAAAGAACTTTACTAGCAAAGCTTGCAGCAGAGGAGGGTGGTAAGCCTCTGGTTGACTCTATTGTAGAGGTTGACAGAGCTATCAATGGTGTTAAAATTGCAATAAGCTATTCCGGGGTAATCTCAGGAGAACAGATTCCAATGGGGCAAACAAAGTCATCTCAAAACAGATTGGCATTTACCATACGAGAGCCCATAGGTGTTGTTGTTTCCATTAGCGCTTTTAATCACCCTCTAAACCTAATCATACATCAAACTGTAACAGCAATTGCTGCGGGATGCCCAGTAATTATTAAACCCGCATTAACAACTCCTTTGAGTTGTATTGAATTCATGCACATACTCAAGGAAGCTGGCCTTGAAGATGGCTGGTGCCAGTATATAATATGTGATAATGAAAATGCAGAAAAATTAGCCACAGACCCCAGGGTTAGCTTTCTTAATTTTATAGGTTCAGCAAAGGTTGGGTGGTATCTAAGATCAAAATTATCTCCGGGTACAAGAATTGCACTTGAACATGGTGGCGTTGCTCCTGTTATAGTGGAAGCAGATGCAGACCTCAATGAATTAATCCCTGCAATTACAAAAGGTGGTTTTTACCATGCTGGGCAGGTGTGTGTATCTGTTCAAAGGGTTTTTGTTCATAAGGATATAGCCAAGGAGGTGGCTGAAAAACTATCATCTGCTGCAAAAAAATTAGTTGTTGGTGACCCCCTAAGCATGGACACAGAAGTTGGTCCTCTGATTACCACATCGGTGGTTGACAGAGTGCAAAGTTGGGTTGACGAGGCAATAGGTGAAGGCGCAAAGCTGCTTACAGGTGGTAAAAAATTATCAGATAGCTACTATGAACCTACTGTATTAGTTAATCCATCTCACAACTCCAAAGTATCAAAGGAAGAGGTTTTTGGGCCAGTTATTTGTATATACGAATACGGTGATGTTGATAAGGCTATCAGAATAGCGAACTCTCTTGCAGTGTCATTCCAGGCATCTGTATTTGCTAAAAACATTGATAATGCACTCAAAGCTGCAAGCGAAATAAATGCGTCAGCGGTAATGATAAATGATCATACTGCCTTTAGGGTTGACTGGATGCCTTTTGGAGGTAGCGAATCTTCTGGTATAGGTGTTGGTGGTATTCCATATGCAATGAAAGAAATGACCAAAGAAAAACTTATTGTTATTAAAAGTTCTAAAATTTAGCGTACAAATTCACTAATCTTCTTACATCATTTAGCTTTTTTGTTTCCGTCACAATTCCATCGTATATAATATTACACATAACTAATGTGTTATTATCAATATAGCCCAACTGTGGCATCTTAAGTAAAATACTCTAATTTTGCAGTAAATTTGTAATCACATGAAACTAGTCTCGTTCAGAACTCCCAAACCAAAGGCCTTCAACTATAAGCCAAGGTATTTCGATGACAAAAGAGATGAGCTTGAAAGACGTAAGGCTAAATTTGGACTGGAAAGTAAGCTTTCGCACGACGAGGAACTAAGGTTGCAAATGTCCAGACGATGGGGAAAAGGGCTGGAAAAGGAAGGAAAGACATTAATAGCAAAGGTTGTAGCATATTTGGTTTATGCAACATTTATTTTTGGCACCATTTATTTAATAATGTTTACTAATATTATTGAAGATATGCTAAAAGCCTTTGGTGTTACACATTAGTAAAATAATTGATGAAGAGTATAATTAAACTTTTGCCCGATTCAGTGGCCAATCAAATTGCAGCCGGAGAAGTTATTCAAAGGCCTGCATCAGCTGCAAAGGAATTACTAGAAAATAGTATCGACTCCGGAGCAACACAAATAACTCTTGCAATTAAAGAGGCTGGCAAAACATTGGTTCAGATTACTGACAATGGTTGTGGAATGTCAGAGTTAGACGCCAGAATGTCGTTTGAACGTCATGCCACTTCCAAAATACGTAAGGCTGATGATTTGTTTGCAATTCAAACAATGGGTTTCAGAGGAGAGGCAATGGCATCCATTGCTGCCATATCTCAGGTTGAGCTGAAATCAAAGGTAAAGGACGGTGAGATGGGAACTTGTATTAGCATCAAAGGTTCTGAAATTACCAATCAAGAGCCTTGCCAGTGTTCCAAGGGAACCACCATTTCTGTTAAGAATCTGTTTTACAATGTTCCGGCGAGAAGAAACTTTTTAAAATCCAATAATGTGGAACTACGCCACATCAATGAAGAGTTTACCAGGATTAGCTTAATTAATCCTGAAATAGCATTTAGCTATTATAATAATGATAAGATTGTATACAAACTTATACCTGGCGGACTTAAATCAAGAATTGCTGCCTTGTTTGGGAATGTTTATAACGAAAGACTAATATCTCTCGAGCAAAATACTGATGTTGTTAATATCACAGGCTTCATAGGCAAACCTGAGTTTGCAAAAAAAACTAGAGGTGAGCAATACTTTTTTGTGAACGGAAGATTCATTAAGCATCCATACCTTCATCATGCTGTTAACAATGCCTATACTGAGTTAATACCTGCAGACTCATTTCCATCATACTTCATATCCATAAAAATTGATCCCAAGGATATTGACGTAAACATACACCCCACAAAAACTGAGGTTAATTTTCAGGATGCCAGATATGTATATGCAGTTCTACATGCTGCTGTGAAACAAGCCATCGGAAAGCATAGCTTAACGCCAACAATCGATTTTGATGTAAACCCTGAAGTTGAAGCTGCCTTCTTAACGCCGCCTTCAAACGACTTAAAACAGCCTGAAATAGAGGTTGACAATGAGTTTAATCCCTTTGCTAATACTATGCCTTCATCGGGTATGGGAACACCTAATTTTGAAAAGCCATCAACCGAGAATTGGGAGTCGCTTTACTCGGGAATGGACACAAAAGAACAAACTGGCGATGGCAAACTCTCATTTACTGATGAACCAACCGACGAAGAGAATGATTATGATGAAAGTAAATTCATTCAAGTACAAAACAGGTTTATCGTATGTAACGTCAAGAAAGGTTTGATGGTTGTAGATCAAAACCTGGCACATTTCAGAATTAAATATGAAGACATTCTTGGCAGACTAAAGTCATCAACCCAACACTCACAGCAACAATTATTTCCTCAGAATATAAACCTGACAAAAAATGATGGTGAAATATTAAAATCATTGTTTGAAGAGCTTAAAAATATAGGATTTGAAATAGAAGATGCGGGCAAGGGTAACTTTGTTATAGTGGGTGTACCTGCTGATCTTAAGGACACAAATATTCCATCGGTAATTGAGTCGATAATTGAAAATCATAAGTCAAATGTAGATGAGTTAGATTTTGATAAAAATATAAATATTGCCAAATCAATCGCCATAAGGTCAGCCATTAAGAATGGCATTAAACTTGATAAGAGAGAAATGAAGGAGATATTTGATAGCTTGTTTAAATGCAAAGCCCCAACAGTATCTCCCGATGGAAAAAACATACTAAGAACGATTGGCGAATCTGAGTTGGAACAAATATTAAAAAATCCAAGAGATTAGTGCCTTTTGGATTATAAACTGAACCTATTATGCAACAATATAGACCACAGGGTTTTTCAATGCTTCCTCCGGTTGTAAAAAACCTATTAATCATTAATGGTATACTATTTCTGACTACCATCGTCCTTGAAAGCACCTTTCATATCGACTTGGTAAAGTTTCTGGGACTACACTATACATTATCAACAGACTTTGGGGTATGGCAACTGGTTACTTACATGTTTATGCATGGTGGTTTTACCCATATTCTTTTCAATATGTTCGCACTATGGATGTTTGGTAACACACTTGAAAATGTATGGGGCCCAAAACGATTTTTAAATTACTATCTGGTAACTGGTATCGGAGCAGCGGTTGTTCAACTTTTTATTGCATGGATTAGAATAAAATCCATAGAATCTGGAATGCAGCCCAGTGAAATAGAAATGGTAATAAGGGAAGGCGCTGATATACTTGGCAGGGGAATGAATTACCAGAATCCTTCAATGCGAGAGTTAAATACAATAATAAACACGCCAACAGTGGGTGCCTCTGGAGCAGTTTTTGGAATTTTGCTTGCATTCGGCATGATGTTCCCAAACTCCCTAATATATGTGTATTTTGCCATTCCAGTAAAGGCTAAATACTTTGTTATGATATACGGTGGCATTGAACTTTATATGGGTTTTTCAAATAATCCTGGTGATAATGTTGCTCATTTTGCTCACCTGGGAGGAATGATATTCGGGTTCTTCTTGATTATGCTCTGGAAAAATAAAGGTGACATAAATAGTTTTAACTGATTTAATAAACACTTAAATGTTTAGTAACACTCAACCGCGACAAAATACGGGTGATTTTCTCAAGAAATTATTTCTTGGTAAGAATATTTTATCGCGTTTAATATTAATAAACACCGTAATATTTCTACTTGTAAATATAGTGGGGTTATTTGCACTTTTGTTCAACCTTTCTGCAGCAAGCTTTATTAGTCCGCTGGCTAAGTTACTTGCATTACCCGCTGATTTGAGCCTACTTGCATCAAAACCATGGACTATTTTCACTTATATGTTTTTGCAAGAGGGCTTTTTCCATTTGCTCTTTAATATGGTAATGTTATATTTTGGAGGTTTAATTTTTCAGGAATACCTTAATCAGCAAAAACTACTTTGGACCTACATATTCGGAGGTCTGTTTGGAGGTATATTTTTTGTAATATCATTTAATGTCTTTCCAGCATTTAATGCATTGTCATATATATCTATAGCAATGGGAGCATCTGCATCTGTACTTGCAATAATTATTGCAATATCAACATATGTACCCGATTATTCTGTGCATCTACTTTTTGTGGGAAGATTAAAACTAAAATACCTGGCAATTGCTTTTATACTTATTGATTTATTGAGTATTAGGGCTGATAACCCAGGGGGACACATAGCTCACCTGGGTGGTGCACTATGGGGGTTTTTATATGCATATTCCCTAAAAAGGAATAATGATGTTTACAAAATATTGTATGGTTTTAAACTTCCTAAATTTACTTGGTCGAAGAAAGAAAAACGATTTGATACTCCACGAGCAGACAGTGGAAGACCTTTATCTGACGATGAGTATAATTACAAACGATCTGCATCACAGGAAGAAATTGACCTTATACTCGACAAGATATCAAAATCAGGCTATGGAAGCCTATCAAAAAAAGAAAAAGAATTACTGTTTAAAACGAGTAACAAAAGTTAGACTCAACATATTATCTCAGAAACAAAAGGAAATACGGTTTACTCAACCATTCTGTTGATTTCAATAATATCAGCAGTAACTCTTCTTGTTGCCTCATTTGCAGGTAACATCTCTCCAAAACTAATAACGGTGATTCAACCGCTAACTCTTGTTTATCCAATTATAGTAATAATTAATATTGGTCTGTTGCTTTATTGGATAACTGCTCGAAGTAAAATCTCATTGATTATATTAATTCTCCTACTGGTTGTTAGTAATGACATATTTACAAACTTTCAGATTACATTTCTTAACTCACCAAAGAACGATAAAGAGGATATTAAACTACTTTCCTATAACGTAAAAAACTTCAATGAAAGGGATAATAATAGTGTCGATAAAAGCTCAAGGTTTGGTATCATAAGGTTTTTAAATGATGAAGATCCTGATATTATCTGCACACAGGAATACTATTCTACAAATACTAATTTGTATGAACCTTTAAAGCAGTTCAGAGATACATTGGGTATGAAGTCATACTACTATGAGAGTTATTTTAACCCAAAATATAATCAGTTGCTAGGATTGGCAACATTCAGTAAATATCAAGCAATTAACAAAGGAAAACTTAAGTTTGAAGGCTCAAGATCTTTTGGTATATACACAGATTTAATTGTAAATAATGATACTCTAAGGATATTCAACATCCATTTGGCAAGCATAAAGTTAACACCTGAAGACCTGGATTTTGTTATGAATACAGAATCAGACAATGAAAATAATATCAAAAATAAAACCACAGATATTTACTTTAAAATGCGTGAGGCGTATTTACTAAGAGAAATGCAGGTAAAATATTTAATGAAAGTATTGGAGCAAACACCTCACAAAGTAATAATGGCTGGTGATTTTAACGATACACCATCATCATGGGTATATAAGAATGTAAGTAAAGATTTAACAGATGCTTTTGTTTCAAAAGGTATTGGATTAAGTCCTACCTATGCAGGTCCACTGCCATTTCTTAGAATTGACTATATATTGGTTGATCAAGGTTATGATGTAACTTACTATAGCAGACATAAATTCGAAAACTCAGACCACTACCCTATTTCTGCAGTTATTAAAGCACTTTAACAAATACATAACACTAGCATTTAAGCATTAATTTTAGGTTTGCAATAAAAAAATATGAAAACTCTAATATTTGGTATCATATTAGCATTTGTTACTATAACAGTATTAAATGCACAAACAAAAAGTATATATAGCTATACAGTTACTGATATTGATGGAAATGACTTCCCCATGGAGCAACTCAAAGGCAAAAAAATAATGATCGTAAATGTTGCTTCAAAATGCGGCTTAACTCCCCAATACAAAAAACTTGAAGAGGTTTATAGTAAATATAAAGACGATGGGTTTGTGATAGTTGGTTTCCCTGCTAATAATTTCATGAAACAGGAACCTGGTTCCGATGAGGAAATAAAGGAATTCTGCACTGAAAATTATGGTGTTACGTTTCCAATGATGTCAAAAATTAGTGTGAAAAATGAAAGCATGGCTCCAATATACCAATGGCTAACATCAGAATCGCTTAACGGCTATAAAAATTCATCTGTAAAATGGAATTTCCAAAAGTATCTTATAAATGAAAAGGGTGAGCTAGTTGATGTAATTGGGCCATCAACAAAACCTGATAGCAATAAAATTATTACCTGGATTGAAAGTGACAGCTAATTTCAATGTTTGATGTATTTAGGGCTTATCATGTACGTATCATACTTGGTGAGATCATTGCCCTTAATAACACTCACTACTTCTTCTACATAGGCTTCTCTTCGCTCGGAATAGTCAATTAAATAATTCACCAAAACGTAAGGGTCTTGAGTTTTTAATCTTTGCTTTCTGAATTCATTATAAGGTCCTGTTGATAAAGTTGTTAAATAAGCATCAATTGCTTGATCCATATTATTGAACTTTCTTAAGTAAACCTTCTTACCATTTCTAGTTGATTCAGCAGTAATTCTTTCCTGTTTTGAATTAAAGGACCATAGGCCAAAGGGATTGTTAGCCTCCAAAAAGAATCTTGAAGTTCCCCAGGCACTTTCAATTGCCGCCTGAGACAATATAATACTAACTGGAAAGCAAGTTAATCTACTTTTGAGCATTTCCATGTTCGTTGCCTTGTATTTTGTCATGAGTTCATTTAAAAACTTTTCATCTCGATGGTTTTTTTTCTCCTTTGAAGAGATCTCTTCTACTCTTGCTAAATTTATGGCTAATCTTGTTTTGGCAACAAGAATAGCTGGTAACATCATATCAAAAAACTTCTGCTTCTTTTCAGCAACTGGTAAATTATTCATCGACACCGCAGATGTATACACATATGGTACTACCAACGAATCGGTTATGGGAACAATATCAGATGCAGATCTAATGTGCCTCTTTATGATTTTAACCTTTTCTTTTGATATTTTAATTATTTCTTCAGAGCTTTGATTATGCTCTTGACTAGTTTCATTCTTTTCTTGGGATGTAGAATCACATCCACCATTAATTAATAATGCAACGAATAGAAAAATTGAAATAATATACCCTGTTATATCTTTGATCATGAATTATATTTTTGAACCGTAAAAGTATAACATTCGATTTACAAATAAGTAGCTATCTAAGAAATTAATTCAATGACATGTCTCTCGGGGCCTATTACATAGAGCGTTATTGATTATTAATTACAAACAAATACAATTCAATGACTAAAATCATTAATTTCTTAGATTTGTTGGCTAAATGGAAAAAACTTCTCCAAAATTTATGTGTATTGTACTTAATAATCCAGGGTTATGAAAATAACTAAAATAATCTCTGATTTAATTATAAATACCTGGGGATGGCAAATTACCAACGATATTCCCAAGGAAATAAAAAAAGCAGTTGTTATTGTTGCTCCTCACACAAGCTATTGTGACTTTCTTCTTGGACGTATTAGTTTTTGGCACATGAACGTCGAAACCAAGTTTTTAATTAAAAAAGAAGCTTTTTTTTGGCCCTTTGGCTTACTTTTAAGGAAGCTTGGCGGTGTACCGGTTGATAGAAAAAAGGCTGGTAGATTAACAGATGCAATTGCTAGAATGTATGACGATCATGACTCTTTATTTATTACCATTACCCCGGAAGGCACAAGAACCCTTGTGCAGAAGTGGAAACTTGGCTTTTACTATATAGCTGTTACGGCAAATGTTCCAATTATTCTAGGTGTGCTTGATTATGAGAATAAACGTGGTGGAATGAAAAAAGTATTTTACCCAACCGGAGATATGAAAGAGGATCTAAAGGAAATAAAAAGGTTTTATGAAGGTGTTAATGGGAAAAATCCTGAGAGGTCAAAAATATTCTATTAGCTAAACTAGAAATATAGCCAGTGAAATATTAATCCATTCTCATTGTTATATTCCAATGTAGGCATTGGGGCTTTTACAAAGCTAAATGCTTTAAAAACCAATCTTAGTAATGCGGAATTAGTTTCAATACGTGTCCAATCTATGTCCATTGTCATATAATATTGACGTGTTCTTTTTTCATACGGTAACTCATTCCCATTCCACTCTTGTGGATTGGAAAAGGTACCAAGCATTCCTTTCGCTCCATAACCAAATGCAACATTAAGCCATGGTGGAAACTTAGACTCCTCCCTCAGAAATGATTTTATATTCATTGAAAGCCAATAAGTTTGGCCATTATAATCTTTCAAGGATCTTTGTAATTCATTTTCACCAAGTAAATCGGGTCTGTATTGAGCATAATCTGTGGGGTGATAAGAAAATTTCAAGCTAAACCTCTGCTCCTTCCAAAGAAGTTGTTGGCCGGTAAAAAAAGCTGAACCAATAGTATTTGCAACAAGGTCACTTGGGCTGGCACCCCACTCTTCGGAGAATGAATCAAGTATTTCAATAACAGTCATTGAGCCCCACCCTATTAAACCGCCATAAATGGCAGCTTTATTATTATCAACTCCAGCCCAATCTAAACTCCAATAGGCATAATTTGTTATTATGTAGGCAGTGGTTGCATGTCCAAACTTATCAACCTGTAACCAGCCCTTGCTATCATTATACCAGTGAAAATTGGACATTTCATTATCTTGGTACCAAGCAAAATATAGTACTCCAAGTGTTGCAGCATATAGGCCTGCTCCTGTGTATAAAACTGTATTTAACCTTTTTTTATTCAACGTATCAGATGATGGTTCCAATATCTGAGATGACAATCTTGTTATCGAAGAAAGAAATAAGACTAGAATCAGAAATAATATTGATAAGTTCTTTACCACACCTAGTTGTTATTCGTATTTTGATAGTATATCATAGATAATATTGGTTTTGCTTTCTAAAAGTTCTTCCGACTCGGCCTCAGCCAAGAACCTGAGATACGGCTCTGTATTTGATGGTCTTATATTAAACCACCAGTTCTTAAATTCAAGTCTGTAACCATCAAAATCAAAAAACTTATAGTCTGCATTATTATCCTTAAAATACTTCAGGACTGTATCCATTGCCTCCTGTTTATTATTGATTATGAAGTTAACTTCACCCGTATTTGCATAGGTTGATATTTCATCGATCGCCTGAGAAAACTTAACTCCCTCGATCTTCATCTTACTTACAATGTTTAGCACAAGTACGGAGGCTAATAGCCCACTGTCTGAATAATAAAAATCCCTAAAGTAATAATGTCCAGCAAGTTCACCGCCGTATATACCATTTACTTCTTTAAGTTTTGTGGCACCAAAAGCTCTGCCAACTTTCCAAATAACAAGTTCCGTGTCGTACTTCCTTAAGTAATCTCCAACTGATTTGGAGGTGCGAATATCTTGAACTACAGTACCCCTTTCACCCCTATATTCAAAAAAATACTTGGCAAGTAGTGCTATGATTAAATCAGGTGAAACAAACTTACCTTTTTCGTCAATAAACATAACACGGTCAGCATCACCATCATAAATAACGCCTATATCGCATTTGTTTTCTATAACACATTCTTTGATTTGATTCTGATTGACAGGCTCAAGTGGGTTTGGATTATGACCGGGAAAGGTACCATCCATTTTATCATTTAGATAAATGGGGGTTTCACCAAAAAGCCTTTTCGTAAATAATGCAGACATGCCATTGGAACAATCAATCGCTAATTTTAAATTACTGCATTTGGGTTTATAAGAATTCAAAAAATCAAAATACTGATCCTTAAAATCTAGTTGTTCTACTTTACCCCTTTCACTTTTGATTTGAGGTGTGTTGTCTTCAATTAACTTTTCCAGAGTGTTTAAACCATTGTCATAGCCGATTGGTGTTACATCTCTTCCTGAAAATTTCATTCCGTTATATTCCGATGAGTTGTGTGATGCTGTTATCATTATTGAAAACTCAATATTAAATTTCCCCGTGCCCCAGTATATCATAGGTGTAGTTGAGAGTCCAGCATCAATAACATCTGCACCAGCATCCATCAAACCATCTGACAGTTGCTGAAAAATTTCATCGGAAGAAAGTCTAATATCTCTTCCTATTAGAACTTGTTTAACTCCAAATACTTTTGGGACAAAATTACCAATTTTATAGGCAATCTGGGGGTTCAGGTCTTTTCCCCAAACTCCTCTTATATCATACGCCTTAAATGCTTTCATTATTTATATATCCTCATTTTATCTAATGCTTTCTGATATTTTCTGGCATTTCGATTATGCTGAGTATTGGTTTTGGCAAATACATGATAACCTGAGAGGTCGTCTTTGGCACAAAAGTAAAGATACCCTTCATTCTTGTTTTCCAAAACAGCATCGATTGAGGATTTAGAGGGAATACATATTGGACCTGGAGGCAGACCTCCATTTTTATATGTATTATATGGCGAATCAAAGTTTTTGTGCACATTAAGAACACGTTTAATATTGTAGTCACCGATGGCATATACTAATGTTGGATCAGCTTGTAATCTCCAACCTCTGTTAAGCCTATTAATATATACTCCTGCTATTAATGCTTTTTCATCATCTTTATTTGTTTCTTTTTGAACAATTGAGGCCAGTGTAACCACTTCGGCTATGGACATATCCAGTTTTTCTGCTTTTTCTAGCCTTTCTGCATTCCAAAATTTATCATACTCATCATACATCCTAGCTATGAAAGCACCTGCGGATGTATTCCAATACAACTCATAACTGTCGGGAATAAATATTATTGAATTTGTTTGCAATGTTAATCCCATTGAACTTAATACCTCAGGACTCATCAAGTCGTTTACTATTGAAGCTGAATCAGCTTCAATTTGCTTGCTTACCTTTCCTGCCATTTGGTAGATATCGCGGACGTTATTAAAAGTTACCATAACAGGAACTTGATTTCCTGAGCGCAAAAGGTTGATAAGCTCCGAGTTATTCATTCCATTCTCTATGATATATCTACCGGGCTTAATAAGGTCTGGATAATCTTTTTTACCAGCCCACCATTCAAAATCTTTTCTATGAATAATTAATCCTTTTTCATAAAGAATGTTTTTAACATCATCATAAGTTGCATCAGAAGGTATGTATATAGATATATTTTTACCTTCAGGAGTCCATACATTTACCTTGTAAACTACCTGATATAAAAAGTAGCCCACAATGATTGCCAGGACAATAAAAAGTAATATTCCCCACTTGATATACTTACTAGGTGATTTTTTCTTACGCTTGTAAGTACCGTATTTTGAATGATAATAAGTCATTTTTTACTTATTTTAGTTTATTAACTGAAGTAATATCTCATCATCGTACTTGTTATTTTTGAAAGTCCAGTCCTTCTTTACTCCAACCTTTAGAAATCCTTTTCCTTCAAACAGCCTTAAACTAACGATATTCTTCGACCCAATATTGCAGAATAGCTGATGTAAGTTTAGATGATTAAAACTATAATCCACGACTATGTCCAATGCTGTTCCTGCAATTCCTTTATTTCTTTCAGACTCCAAGACAACAACACCAATGCCGGCTCTTTTATTATGAGCATCAAAATCAAAGATATCCAATAACCCTACAGATTTGTTATTATCAATTCTTTCCATGATAAACCTCACCTGTTTTGCAGAATAAATATCCTTGTTTGCGAGCATTACATATTGCTCAATATCTAATCTTGAAAAGGGATTGTAAGTATCACTTATACCCCATAGAGACGTATTGTTCTCCATTCTAAGAATGAAATCTACATCCTCATGCTCAACAGCCCTAAGTCTTATGTTATTTTTTTCAAGCAATTTACAAAACAATAAAAAATTAATTAAAAATACATCAATTTGCTAAGATTATACCAATTTACTACCAATGTAGACCCTAAAATACGAAGTTACTCATCTAAAAGTTGCAACCAGATTCCATATTCATGTACAGTTATGCTAACAAGTATTTCTAAGATGTCCATATCAATATAAGCAATAAATATTAGGTAGATCGAAAGAATATAAGTATGTTTGACACGCATTTGTAGCAACCTATTTCAGCTTAATGATGTCATAAACAAGTAAATTAGACTATAACTAACCAATTTTAAAATATTTGTATCATGAGTAAAAAACTTAATGACACTTTAAAAAAGTCAATTTTTCTAGTACTATCAATACTCCTATCAATTTCTGTTCTTGCCACTGATGCCAAGATTGATTTTGAAAATAGCTGGGGTAAACATGGAATTACTGCAAAAAAACAAGATAAAAACCATGTATTAATAAATTCGAGTATCTCATCATTTAGTCTTACTGAAACTCAGCTAAACAAGGGGTTATTTCAAACTATTACCACTTCTGGAGTATTATTACAAAATGAATCAGGGGCTCCAAATATTCCAACATTTAGCAGTTATATAGCAGTTCCACAAGGAGCTAAAGTAATAACCAAGATTACTAGTATGGAAACCGAAGCTTTTCAAGACCTTGCCATCGCTCCATCCCCAGTAATCCCAAAGGATAATGATAATAGCCCGCTTACATTTGAATTTGATAATAGTATTTACAATAGCAATGCCCTATATCCTAGCAATATTATTCAAACATCTGAACCAATGAAAATTAGGGGTATGGATGTTGTTCTAATAGGCATAAGCCCATTTCAGTACAATCCTGTTACCAAGGAGATGCTAGTTCACAAAAACATAGAAATTGAAATTATTTTTGAGGGTGGAAATCAACACTTTGGTGAAGACAGATTGCGTAACCGATGGTGGGATCCAATAATTGGAGATGCTGTAATAAACTCATCTGTAATTGAAGAACCACAGCAAACAACAAAAGGTATTAATCAAATTGGTTGTGAATACCTTATAATTGTACCTGACGACCCTGTATTTCTTTCATGGGCCGACTCAATAAAAACATTCAGAAATCAGCAAGGTATTCTAACTGATATTGTGACAACAACTGAAATAGGAGGTAACACTGTAAATAAAATTGAAAGCTATATTGATCTTGCATATTATACTTGGGATATCCCTCCATCCGCAGTTCTTTTAATGGCTGATTATGGTGACCAAGGTAATACTATCATATCACCCATATACGACAACTATTGCGCATCCGATAATATTTTTGCTGATGTTGACAATGACCAGATGCCAGATATTATTTTTGCAAGAATGACAGCTCAAAACGGTGGCCATCTGGAAACATTTGTTAGTAAAGTCATAAACTATGAAACAAATCCGCCAACTGATCCTGATTTTTACAATCATCCCATAACTGCACTCGGTTGGCAAACTGAAAGATGGTTCCAGATATGTTCTGAAACCATTGGTGGTTTTTTCAAGCACATACACGGAAAAGACCCAATTAGAATTAACGCTTTATATGGTGGTAACCCAAATACAGACCCTTGGTCAACAGCAACTAATACATCAACAGTATTAAACTTCTTTGGACCAAATGGATTAGCTTATATACCACACTCACCATCAGACCTTGGAGGCTGGACAGGTGGATCATCAGCCGATGTAAATAATGCAATTAATACTGGTGCTTTTATTCTACAACATCGTGACCATGGTAACTCAACAGGTTGGGGAGAGCCATCGTACAATAGCAACAATATTAACGGGTTAACAAATACAAATTTGAGTTTTATTTTCTCAATTAATTGTCTAACAGGAAAATTTAATAACTCCGGAGAATGTTTTGCTGAAAAATTTCACAGATATAAATACAATGGAGAAAACTCAGGTGCATTAGGTATCATAGCCGCATCAGAAGTATCATACTCATTTGTTAACGATACCTACGTTTGGGGCATGTATGATAATATGTGGCCTGAATTTATGCCAGATTATGGCACAGAGCCTGAATCCAGAGGAATATTACCAGCATTCGGTAATGCCGCTGGAAAATATTTCTTAAAGCAATCATCATGGCCGTACAATACAGGAAATAAAGAGGTAACATACAATCTATTCCACCACCATGGTGATGCATTCTCTGTGGTTTACTCCGAAATACCACAATACCTAACTGTTTCTCATGATCAAGGTATCATTGCAGGTGAATTAAGCTTTACTGTAAATGCTGACGATGAGTCGTTTATTGCTCTTACAGTTAATAATGAAATAATAGGAACCGCCGAAGGAACTGGTCAGCCGGTTGACATAAGCATACCAGCTCAGGTACCACCAAACCAAATACTTGTAACCGTTACAAAGCAAAACTATTACAGATATTCCTCAACTGTGGATGTGATTCCACCAGAAGGTGCATATGTGATATATAATGATGTATTAGTGAATAATACATCGGGACTAATGACAACTGGTGAAGAAACAATTGTGGATTTAACAGTTAAGAACATCGGTGTAGAAGAAGGTGAAAACATCTCTGTTAGTTTAACCTCATCAGATGAATATGTGGAAATGATTGATGACACTGAGGACTATGGATCCATTGCTCCAAATGCTACACAAACAATGCCAGAAGGATTCAGTTGGAATGTTGCAAATAATATTCCTGACATGCATGTTGTTATGTTTAATGTTGAATCTACTGACGCTGATAATACGTGGTTATCTAAAATGTATATTACAGGACATGCTCCATCCCTAGCGATTGGAGGAATGAGCATTGATGATAGTGAAAGTGGCAATGGTAATGGTAGGTTGGATGCTGGCGAAATAATTGATGTACGCATACAAACTATCAATGAAGGTTCTAGTGCTGCAATTAACACCATGGGATATTTGAACTGCAATAGCCCTTATGTGAGCTTTATAACTGACGAATATCTATTGGGAGATATAGATTCCGACGGTTCAACCGAATGTATCTTTACAATTGAGATATCCGAATCTACACCAATAGGTTCAATAATTGAATTTGATTATGAGGTAAATGCAGGAGTATACAATGCAGAAAAATTATTTACTCAAAAAGCTGGATTAGTAATCGAAGATTGGGAAACCGGAGACATGAGTAGATTTAACTGGCAAACAGGTGGCAACGCTGAATGGGAAATTTCATCTGCTGGCCAATATGAGGGTAGTTATTGTAACAAATCAGGATTTATAACTGATAATCAATCAACTTGGATGTCGATTATTTATGAAGCCGCCATTGATGATAGTATCACCTTTTATTTAAAAGTAAGTTCAGAAAATGGTTATGATTTCTTTAGATTCTTCATTGATGGAACTCAAAAATTTGCAGCCTCAGGTGAACAAGGATGGCAAAGGGTATCTTTCCCAGTCTCTCAGGGAGCTCATTTATTCAAATGGCAATATTCAAAGGATGCATCGGTATCATCTGGTGATGATTGTGCATATATAGATTACCTTGTACTACCTACCCCACCAATTACTTCAGCCTATGCAGGGCAGGATGCAGAGTTTTGTGAGAATGATATTATCCAATGCTTTGGAGCATCCTCAAACTGTATTTATTTGGAATGGACTACTTCTGGAACTGGAACATTCAATAATCCCGAGATTAATTCACCTGTTTATTACCCATCCGAACAAGATATAGAAGATGGCTATGTTACTTTAACAATAGCAGGAACAGGTTCAAGCACTACAATCACAGATGACGTTATGTTCACATTTGAGAAGTCACCGGTTGTAAACCCAGGAGATGATATTACAATTTGTAGTAATAGTTCGGTTTTATTTGAGAATGCTTCGGCTGATAATTATAACGAGATCCTATGGACTTCAGAAGGTGATGGTTTCTTTGATGATGCCACACAAATTAATTCCTCTTATACTCCGGGAGTTAATGATATTGAGCAAGGATATGTATCCTTAACTTTATCAGCAACTGGTGGGGATTTATGTGGAACTATTTCTGAAAGCATAGCTCTAACTGTTTTAAAGGCAGCAACTGCATTTGCCGGAGCAGATACGGACATTTGTCCAGGGGTAATTTATCATATAACCGACGCATCATTTAGTAATTATGAAGAAATAACTTGGCAAACTTCTGGAGATGGTACTTTCAGTGATATGAATGTGGCAAACCCAACCTATACACCTGGTGTTTCAGATAAGAATAGCAAGGAAGTTACCCTTAGTGTTGCGGCTTCAAATTCAACTGGATGTTCCGATGCACAAGATGAAATTATGATAACTATACTTTGCACTGATATTGCAGAGCTAAATAATTTGGCAAGTATTTCAATATTTCCCAATCCAAATAATGGTTCATTTACTCTTAACCTAAGCAATATTGGTAATAAAGATAATGTACTGAGCATATTCAATTCACAAGGAAAGATAGTACACAAAGAAAGTATATCTCAATTGGATAATACTTCCGAATACAAGGTTGACTTAAATGTTCCAGCAGGTATTTATACCATTAGATTGGCAGGAGCTGGATTAAACATAACCAAATCCTTTATTAAGAATTAAATATAGCAGTCAACAAACCATAAAGACGCCCGCTCCCACATCGTTATAAATTTACGAAAATGGGTGCGGGTTTTTTTCTACTTTTGCACCTGATAAGTAACAACAATTTATGATTGAGATAATACTGATTGACAGGTTAAAAAGTGCCATTAAATTTTTATATGAAGAAGATATCTCTGAAAACCTAATTCAGATTCAGAAAACTAGATCTGAATTTGATGGAGATATTACAGTTGTTGTATTCCCATTTTTAAAATTATCAAGAAAATCGCCAGAGCAAACAGCAGATGAAATTGGTAAATATCTGATTGATAATATTGATGTTGTTGAATCATACAATATTATTAAAGGATTCCTTAACATAGTTATTAAACAGAAATTCTGGCTTAAATTTTTTGAGGATAATCATAACAATAAATCCTATGGCAAACATAGTTCCTCAATAGTATCTCCAGTGGTTATAGAGTATTCATCCCCTAATACTAATAAACCTCTTCATTTGGGTCACATAAGGAATAACCTACTTGGATGGAGTGTTTCTGAGATTATATTAAATAGTGGAAAAGAAGTAAAAAAAGTAAATCTCATAAATGATAGAGGCATTCACATTTGCAAGTCTATGCTTGCATGGATGAAATGGGGTGAGGGCAGCAGCCCTGAGTCCACAAACCTCAAGGGTGACAAATTTGTAGGTGAATATTATGTCTTATTCGACAAAAAAAACAAAGAACAGATTGCCGAACTTGTTGCCAATGGTATGGACAATGATGAAGCTGCAAAGAAAACAGACTTGCTAAATGAAGCTAAAGACCTACTCATTAGGTGGGAAAATGAAGATACTGAAGTTCGTGAGCTATGGAGCAGAATGAATAACTGGGTTTATGATGGTTTTGATATTACTTATGATCGAATGGGTATTGATTTTCATAAGGTATACCATGAGTCTGAAACATACTTGCTTGGGAAAAAACTGGTTAACGATGGACTGAAAAATGGTGTACTGTTCAAAAAAGATGATGGTTCTGTTTGGTGCGACTTAACGGATGAAGGGTTAGATGAGAAACTAGTACTTAGAGCTGATGGCACATCTGTTTATATGACTCAAGATCTTGGAACAGCACAATTAAGATATGATGAATTTAAACCATCGGAATTTATATACGTTGTTGGTAATGAGCAAAATTATCATTTTGATGTACTCAAACTAATTCTTAAAAAACTGGGTAAATCATGGGCTGAACATATATACCACCTAAGTTATGGAATGGTTGAATTACCAGAAGGTAAAATGAAGTCCAGAGAAGGAACTGTTGTGGATGCAGATGATCTAATGGATGAGATGTATAACACGGCAAAATCAACCTCCGAAGAGCTTGGAAAATTCAATGACTTCTCCGACGAAGAAGCACATGAATTATATAGTATGTTAAGCCTTGGGGCATTGAAATATTTTATTTTAAAAGTAGACCCAAAGAAAACAATGACCTTTAATCCCAAAGAATCTATTGATTTTAATGGAAATACTGGCCCATTCATACAATATACACATGCTCGCATAAAATCAATTCTAAGAAAGGCATCCGAAAATAACATTGGCAACAACAGTAAAATAAACTATAATATACCTCTGGAATCAAAGGAAATATCATTGATGAAACTATTGTATGAATATCCTTCAGTAACAATGCAGGCATCTGAAAATATGAGCCCTGCCCTTTTTGCTAATTATGCCTATGATCTTGCGAAAGAATTTAACCAATTCTATCATGACATATCCATATTAAAAGAATCGGATGAAGAAAAGCGAGATTTTAGAATATCTCTTGCTGAATTTGTTGCAAAAACATTAAAATCAGCCATGGCTTTATTGGGTATTCAAATGCCCGAAAGAATGTAAAATCAACCTTAATAATTACATTGTAAATCATCTATCATGTCACGACGAAAGCGACCACTCCCCCACTTGGAAAATATTATTATTACTGATGCAGCAGCGGAAGGTAAATGTATAGCAAAAACAGAAGACAAAGTTGTTTTTGTTCCCTTCACAGCACCTGGTGATGTTGTTGATATTCAAATTACAAAAAAACGCAAATCATACTTAGAAGGTAGGGTAACCAATTTCCATGATTACTCCAAAGAAAGAACCGAACCAAAATGTTCACATTTTGGATTATGTGGAGGTTGCAAATGGCAACATGTTAAATATGAAAATCAGCTGTTAAATAAACAAAAACAGGTAACTGATAGTTTCGAAAGAATTGCTAAGGTTGATGTGAATGATACATTGCCCATAATTGGAGGAGACAACCAATATTTTTACAGGAATAAGCTGGAATACACATTTTCCGATAGAAGATGGCTAACTGATGAGGATGTATCAAAGGAAGACGGTGGACCACTAGATACCAATGGGCTAGGATTCCACCTACCAGGTATGTTCGACAAAATATTAGACATTGAAACATGTTACCTTCAAAAAGATCCTTCAAATGCAATACGCCTCTTCATAAAAGATTATGCAAAAAAAAATAATCTGGAATTTTATAATGCTAGATCGCACGAAGGATTTCTTAGAAATGTAATTATCAGAACATCAACAATTGAAGATTTGATGGTAATAGTCATATTTAAATATGACGATATGGTTATTGCAGATATGATGAAAGCCATTGGTGATAAATTTAGTGAGATAACATCACTAATGTATGTTATCAATGAGAAAAATAATGATACCATTTGGGACTTGGATGTAAGACTTGCAAAGGGAGAACCTTTTCTTATGGAAGAGATAAAAAGACCCCAAGAGGATTTACCTGACTTAAAGTTTAAGGTTAGGCCAAAGTCATTCTATCAAACAAACCCGGAGCAAGCGTTTAAACTATATATGACTGCATTTGAATTTGCAGACTTTAAGGGTGATGAACTAGTATATGACCTATATACGGGCATTGGTACCATTGCGGATTTTATTGCAGGCTCTGTAAAAAAAGTAATTGGAATAGAATCTGTTGAGCAAGCAATAGATGATGCAAAAGAAAATGCCTTACTTAATAAGATTGATAATGTGGAGTTCTTTGTTGGAGATATGTTGAAAATTTTGACCGAAGAATTTTTTCTCGAACATGGTAAACCCGACGTAATAGTTACAGATCCTCCTCGAGCTGGTATGCACGAAAAAGTGGTTAAACAAATTCTAAGTGCCATGCCCGACAAAATAATTTATGTAAGCTGTAACCCTGCCTCTCAAGCAAGAGATATTGCAATTCTTTCAGAAAAATATGAGGTTTTAAAAATTCAACCAGTGGATATGTTTCCAAACACACACCATGTTGAAAATGTTGCTCTCCTAACAATAAAAAAATAGCTAATAACTGTTATGTTCGCTTATTTTTGCTACTAGGTGATCGATATTCAGATTGAGAGCTGGAATTGTTAAGGATGCTTTTTCATAATATTTTTTTCTACTATTCAGTTCTTTTTCAACAAAATTTAAAAGCTCTTCCTCACTTAAGTCATTTATAAGCGGCCTTTTTTGCTTTGATGCCATAAGCCTGTTCATTATAGATTTATCATCCATTTGAAGTAGTATACTTAGTCCGTTAACATTTATTTTATCCATAGCATCAAAATAACATGGTAGGCCACCTCCAGTAGCAATTACACATTTATTATGATTAAATGTTTCAAGAAGAGTTCCATGTTCGATCTCCCTGAATAATTCTTCACCGTATTTGGAGAAAAAATTGTTGATGTTTATTTTGTATTTCTTCTCAAGAAGCTTATCTGTATCCATAAAATCATAGCCCAATTTACGAGCCAAAGCCTTAGCAGTAGTGCTTTTTCCAACACCCATAAAACCTAAAATATAAATTCTATTTACCATTTGTATGCAAGAATCAATTTTAAAATTTCTGTTTTTTTAGCAATCTATTATGAATTTCCATAACCTGTGGAATAAGCATATCATTATTGTTATTGGAGATAACAAAATCAGAAAGTTTACACTTTACCGTGTCTGACATTTGATTGCTAATTCTATCTAAAACCTCATCTCTTGTATTACCGTCCCTATCCATAACACGTTCTACTCTTAAATCTTGATGTGCACTAACTGTTATGATGTAATCAAATCTATCCTGGAGGTTATTTTCAAACAATATTGCAGACTCGTGGATTATATACTCGTTGTTTGAGTGTGTATCTAGCCAATTATTAAACTTCTTTAATACTTTTGGATGTATCAGTTGGTTTATGCTCTTTAGGGCCTTTTTGTCCGAGAATATTATTGCCGCCAACTTCTTAGTATCAATTGTTTCTTTTGAGGTCAATATATTACTGCCAAACAATTCAACTAGCTCCTTGATAACATCATCATCAGTGTATAGTTCTTTTGCGACCATATCAGCATTAAATACAGGTATGCCCAGAATATTAAATATTCTTGCCACAGTTGATTTACCACTTCCTATATTACCGGTAAGAGCTATTTTAAGCATATTATTTTATTATCAGAAACTCCACTTCTGAGGGAACAACCCTTATGTTACGTACAATTTCAGGGAATTTCACAACCCTAAGTGGAATCTTATTAGCTAGCTGCACATCAACATTATCAGTTGCCAAAATCACATAAAACTGGTTGGCTTTAATATCTTTAAAGTCCTTTTGTGCAACTCTGAAAAAAACGGTTGCATCGGAAGGAAATGTTTTAATATTATATGGCAGATTGGATGAGTTTATGGGAATGCTAATTTCTGATTCTGTAAATTTCTCAACATCAAATTTAATTGTCGCAATATTCTCTTCCATACTGATTAATTGTGGCAGAGGGTTAGTCAAATTAATGGATTCTGATACGTTACTATTAACATCACTCAATACCAAAGGTAGCGTACTTATACTCGAAAGAGTATCTAGCACCTTTGATGGTCCATATACCATTATTTCTGCTGGTATAACTTCAATGTCATTGTATTGGTCAAACTGATCCGTGAAGCTTATATCCAAATTTACTTTTATGGGGATTACCTTTTGACTTGTCTTTTCCATTTCAAAGGATAAGGTTACCCTTGAAAGCTGGATATCTTTTTCATCAACATCCACAAGGTCAGACAGCTTTGTTATCAGCTCCTGAGTGTATATTGAGTACTGATTATTACCTCTATTATCGATATTATAATTATCTAGATTAATATCCAGATTATCCATATCGTTAAACATATTGAGTTTGAGAATATCAAAACCTCTGGCTGTAAGACTTAAGTCAAGAGTTGTATCTATAACTTTTGTTAAACGCACAGATGTTGGAGCATTCTCATATCTTACTTTGAAGGAATAATTAACGGTGTATACATCCGATAATTTAATGAGAAACCAAAATAAAACTGCTGTCAATAAGCATATAAAGAATATGAGCCTACCACTACCAATATCATGTAACAATCCTAGTTGACCAGATTCCTTAAAAATGCTGTATTTGTTATTAGAATTATTCATATAACGCAAATAAAGCCATAATACTTCTGAAAAATACTACTTTTTTTATTTTCAGAACCAAAGCAATATCAATTCATTGCAATTAAAAATGAAGCCTACGGAAAAGGTTAGCTAAGGTTAAGCGATATTATTTTTGCTGACCTACGCTTTTTGTATCCATTACAATTGCACTCTTCTCAATATTGAGTTTAATGTTGTTTCCACAATCGAGAACGATGGTCTTTTCTTTAATTTCTGCTACCTTACCATGCACTCCACCTATTGTAACTACCTTGTCACCTTTTTTGAGAGCTTCTCTAAATTTGCGCTGTTCCTTGTTCTTTTTTGTTTGAGGTCGAATAAAGAAAAAGTAAAAAACCACAAGTATTAAAAATAGTGGAAGCATGGACATCCATCCACCTTCAGTTTCTGCTGCTTGTAATAATATTAGTAAAGAATTCATATCTTATTATTTTGAATTATTAATCTGTTGCTGGCTGAACTACCTTAGCTTTTATTCTTAAAGTAGTTGAATTGGGTACTGTATTTGCAAGTACTGTTACAGTTTTACTTTGTATACCCTTTCTATTTTTACTATCAAATGACACTTCAATAATTCCAGATTTACCTGGTGCCACAGGTTGCTTAGGATAGTTACCTATTGTACATCCACAGCTTGAGCTAACTCTTGTTATTACAAGATCTGAACCCCCTATATTGATAAATTTAAAACCAAATAACACCCTTTCTCCTTGTATTACCTTGCCAAAATCATGTATGGTTTCATCAAAAAACATAACGGGTGCTTTGTCAGATTTGTCTGCAGGTAGTGCAGATTTATTGTTTTTTACAATATCCGTTGAAAGACCTTTATCATTTCCACTTTCACAAGCTATGATGAAAATAGTGAGAGTTAGTAGTATTAAATTTCTAAAAACCATAAGTAATTTATTTAGTTTCCTCGTAGTATAGTTACGGAACCCTTGTATATATCTGTGCCTTTTACACCATTACACTCTAAAACATAATAATAAACACCATCTGGAAGATTGTCGCCATTCCACTTGTTGTTGTAATTATCCGACTTAAACACTGTTCTTCCTGCTCTATTAAAAACTACCAACTTGGATGTTACATAAAACTTACTCAGTGCCTCGGTACTCTTTTCCTGTTTATCTGGATCATCTGTTATTACAAAATATTCATTTGCAGAATCACCAGTTCCAGGCGTAAAAACATTTGGTATAAACAATTTTATTGGCTTTACATCTACAAACTTTGTATAGGTAGTATCGCAACCTTCGGGATTAAACACTGTTAATATTGTGTAGAACTGTCCAATTGAACCATACTCATATGTGGGTTCCAACAGATCACTGGTATTTTGATAATCAGGATCTGGAATCGTATCACTAAACCACCAAAAATGATTTGTTATGGGTATGCTATCTTCAGATAGATTGATATATGAATATGTAACAAATGGGTTTTGGAGATATGCAGTGTCTGGGTCAGCATTTATTTCCACCTCAGGATTGCTAAATGCCTCTGTCCAGAATTGTTCAGTTTTTGGACATCCATAATTATCCATAACAGTAATTGAGTAGTATTGATGTGCCTTTAGATTTAGAGCTAATGTTGAGTCACCTGGTGCTATCTGTAGGGGGTGAACATCCCATAAATAATGATATTCATCGGGGTTAAAAGCTCCACTTGCTGTTGCCCTTACCTTAGCCGAATTACCATTGTCATTATCACCATTGGTACATGTGAGTTGTAATTGATCAAACACTATGTTTATTATGGGTCTTACACTTACCCCAAATAAATTACTTGTGCATGTTTCCATGGTAATTGTATCAACAACTATTACTCTAAAAGTTGTAGAGTCTTCTATGCTTGTTCCCAAAATGGACTCATCACCAACCTTCACAAAGTTATCGCCCTGTTTTTCTTGCCATTCAAATGTAAGGTTTGGTTCTTCAAATACACTTAGTTCAAAATATATGCCCGGACATACGGGCATGGGTGTGTCCATTGATATATCACATATAACCTCAGCACTATTAGCTTTTACCTGAACTAAGACAAGTAAAATAAAAAGTGTAGTAAGCTTTAGGACTTTTGCTATGATTATTTTCATTAATCCTTTTCTAAGGTGATATATTTATGAATGGCAAAATTAAAAATAAATTCTTACGCATTTGGTATTCTAGAACAATCCTTCATCCAACATTACCAAAGTGCAATTTTCCACAACTTCAATCTGTTTATTCTTAGCCATATCCGACAGTTCTTAATTTTCAGTTTCCATATTAAATATAATCCTTGATGCTCCCAGACCAAGTACGTATTCATAATATTCAACTTGATTACCAGAGCGCAAATACATTGCTATGGGGTGTGATATTATCCATAAATACTTAATTATCTGCCATTTTGTCAGTTTAGATAGAAATATTATGACAATTTTTCCTGTTTACGGTTAAATGATTAATTTGGTAATCAAATTGATATTGTTTTAATAAAAAAATTAAAAAGATATAAATGAACTTAAATCAATTCACAATAAAATCGCAAGAGGCCATTCAAAAGGCTCAAGAGATAGCTACTTCAAATGACAATCAAGCAATTGAAAGTATACATCTTTTGAAGGGTATATTGATTGTTGATGAGAATGTTTGTCCATATCTGTTGAAGAAACTAGATGTAAATTTTGAAGTCTTCGTTAAAGCAGTTGATAAGATAATAGATTCTCTACCCAAGGTAAAAGGAGGTGAGCCATACTTAACAAATGATGCAAGGGATGTTTTAACAAAAGCACGGGGATATCTTAAGAGTTTTAAGGATGAGTTCGTTTCAATAGAACATATTTTACTTGCCATACTAGAAGTTAGCAGCACTGCATCAAATCTTTTGAAGGATAATAATATAACAAAGAAAGAACTCATTGGTGCGATCAAAGATTTGAGAAAAGGCTCAAAAGCTACAAATCAGAGTGCAGAGGATCAGTACAATGCGTTGAATAGGTACGCTCGTAACCTTAATGACCTGGCAGGATCTGGGAAACTAGATCCAGTTATTGGCCGTGATGACGAAATACGAAGGGTGCTACAGATTCTTTCGAGAAGAACAAAAAATAATCCCATCCTAATAGGAGAGCCAGGGACAGGTAAGACTGCAATTGCAGAAGGCCTAGCACATCGAATAGTAAACGGTGATGTACCTGAGAACCTAAAATCAAATCTCATTTATTCGCTTGATATGGGAGCACTAATAGCTGGTGCAAAATACAAAGGGGAATTTGAGGAGAGATTGAAGGCAGTAGTGAAAGAAGTTCTTTCAGCAGATGGCGAAATTATTCTTTTCATTGATGAGATACATACGCTCGTGGGCGCAGGAAAAGGAGAAGGTGCAATGGATGCAGCTAATATTCTGAAACCAGCACTCGCTAGAGGTGAACTCAAAGCCATAGGTGCAACTACATTAAAAGAATATCAAAAATTCTTTGAAAAAGACAAAGCTCTAGAGCGTCGTTTCCAACAGGTTATGATAGAGGAGCCAGATACGATGTCCGCAATAGCAATACTAAGAGGGTTAAAGGAACGGTATGAAACACATCATAAGGTAAGAATAAAAGATGAAGCCATTATAAGTGCCGTTGAATTATCTCAAAGATATATTACGGATAGGTTTTTACCCGACAAAGCCATTGACCTCATTGATGAAGCTGCTTCAAAATTAAAGCTAGAAATTAATTCCCTACCAGAAGAATTGGAGGTTGTGGAAAGGAAAATACGACAGCTAGAAATTGAACGCGAGGCCATAAAAAGAGAAAAGGATAAGTCAAAAATGGAATCTATCAAGAAAAAGTTAGCAAATCTTAATGAGGAACGAAATAGCCTGAAAGCATCCTGGCAATCAGAAAAAGATTTGGTTGATAAAATCCAGCAGGCAAAACTAGAGCAAGAAAATTTAAAAATAACAGCTGAGCAGGCAGAGAGAGATGGTGACTTTGGACGAGTGGCAGAAATAAGATATGGTAAACAACAAGATGTGCAAGCATCTTTGGAAGCATACCGAGCAGAACTCCAAAAATTACAAGGTGATAGTCCGATGATAAATGAGGAAGTTGGAGCTGAAGATATTGCAGATGTAATATCCAAATGGACAGGTATCCCAGTAAGCAGAATGCTTCAAAGCGAACGCGAGAAATTACTAAGGCTTGAGGATGAACTGCATAACCGTGTTGTGGGGCAGAATGATGCTATAGCAGCAATATCAGATGCCATAAGGCGAAGCCGAGCAGGACTACAGGATGAGAAAAGGCCAATTGGCTCCTTCATATTTATTGGAACAACAGGAGTTGGTAAAACCGAACTCGCAAAAGCACTTGCTGATTTTCTATTTAACAATGAGAATGCAATGGTGAGAATAGATATGTCTGAGTATCAAGAGAGACATAGTGTTTCAAGACTAATAGGCGCACCCCCTGGATATGTTGGTTACGATGAAAGCGGACAACTAACAGAAGCAGTACGTCGTAAACCTTATTCCGTTGTTTTATTGGATGAAATAGAAAAGGCACACCCTGACGTTTTCAATATTCTATTGCAAGTTCTAGATGATGGAAGACTAACCGATAATAAGGGACGTGTTGTTGATTTTAAAAACACTATTATTATTATGACATCAAATATTGGTTCTCATATAATTCAGGAAAATCTTGCGGGATTAACCGAAGAGAATCAAGACATGAAAATTGCAAAAACCCAAAGTGAAGTAATGGATCTTTTGAAGAAAACCATAAGACCGGAATTTCTTAATCGAATTGATGAAGTAATAATGTTCAAGCCATTAACAAGAAGTGAAACCAATGATATTGTTAAACTTCAATTTAATGGTGTTAAAAAAATGCTTGAAGACAATAATATTAGTATCAGCATAACTGAAGATGCGATTGATAAAATTGCGGAAATAGGTTATGACCCTTTGTTTGGAGCAAGACCTTTGAAACGAGTAATCCAAAGGGAAGTACTAAACCAACTTTCTAAGATGATACTTGCAGGGAAACTTCTTCCCAATGAATCAATCTTGGTTGATATTAAAAATAATGAATTTGTTTTTAAGAATGAATAAAGAAAGCCTTATATAATAGCTAGTCCTGGTGCGGAGAGTATTTATTTTTAGAGTATCATGAAATAAATAATTCTCCGCCAACTTTATGATATACTCAATTTATGCTACTAAACATTAAATCTAATGTGCATTACGTCAGCATCCTCCACAACATAATTCTTTCCTTCAACATGAAACTTGCCAGCATCCTTAACGGCCTGTTCTGAACCATATTCAATATAGTCGTCATATTTTATTACCTCGGATCGTATGAAACCCCTCTCAAGATCACTATGAATTACTCCTGCGGCTTCTGGAGCTTTCATTCCTTTTTTAATTGTCCAAGCCCTAACTTCTTTAGGCCCAGCAGTAAAAAAAGACATTAGGTTTAAAGCATCATAGGCCGCTCTAACCAATCTATTTACTCCCGGCTCTTCCAACCCAGCATCAGTCAAAAATTCTTTTCTATCATCTTCATCTTCTAGCTCGGATATTTCAGCCTCAATCTCTCCCGCAACCACTAGAACATTTGACGTTTCACCCAAGAATTCCTTTACTTTATTCACATACTCATTACCTTCTGTGGGAGAACAACTATCATCAACATTGCAAACATAAATTACGGTTTTGCCCGTAAGCAGCTGAATATCCTTTATATGCGACTCATCGTAATCCGTTACTTCTGCGGTTCGCACATTACCAAAGTTCTCCAAATGATTTTTATATTTTGTTAGTGATTCTATACCTTTTTTAGCCTCCTTATCGCCAGATTTCGTTAGCTTATTTAATCTTTCTATTTTTCTATTAACCAAGTCCAGATCACGAACCTGAAGTTCAAAATCAACAATCTCAATATCTCGAACTGGATCAACCGAGCCTTCTATATGTGCTAAGTTATCATCATCGAAGCATCGAAGCACATGAATGAGTGCGTCAGTTTTTTGGATGTCGGCCAAAAATTTGTTCCCTACACCCTCCCCTTCTGAAGCTCCCTTGGATAATCCTGGCACATCAACAATTTCAATGGTTGCTGGTATTACTTTTTCAGATTTAATGAGATCATCCAATTTGTACAACCTAGGGTCAGGAACATTTACAATTCCAATATTTGACTTGGTAGCACTAAATGCATAATTTGAACTTTGAGCCTTTGTATTTGACATGCAATTAAAAATGGTAGTTTTTCCAGTGTTTGCAAGTCCGATTATTCCGCAGTTTAAAGACATACCTTATTGTATTTATCTGATTTTATGACTTTTATATAAGCTTGAGCTGATTTTTTATCCCGGCAAATATAGTACAAAATAAGAGTTCAACTTTTATTATAAATATATTTTCGTAATTAAATAATTATCAGTACTTTTGCAGCCCGATTTTAAGGTGCCCGGAATTTTGGTATTCCAAAGTTTTAAGATTGTTTTTAATTTATGTTTAATCCGTTTCGATTCACAAGTACCGGGCTGTTGATTTCGTAACACATGAATTTTTTAATGTCAGAATTAGAAAAAAAAGCTACTAAAACAAAAGCAAAAAAAGAAGTAGCAAAAAAACCTACTAAAGAAAAAGCTGCATCCGCAGCAAAAGCGAAAAAAGAGAAGGTTGCTGAAACAGAAGAAGTAAAGGCAGAAGTAGCTGTAGAAACCCCTAAAAAAGCTAAGGAAAAAGTTAAAGCAGAAACTCCTAAAAAAGCTAAGGAAAAAGTTAAAGCAGAAACTCCTAAAGAAACTAAGAAAAAAGTTAAAGCAGAAACTCCCAAAGAAACTGAAGAGAAGAAGGCTGAAGAAGATGTCGCTTTTACTGCACAGGAAGAAGAAGTTAAAGCAGAAGAAAGTATACCAGTAGAATTTGACTGGGATTCACTTGAGAAAAAACAAGATAACTATTCAAGCGAGGAAAGAAGCAAACTTGAAGATCTTTATTCAAGTTCACTTAGCTCTATTGTTGAACATGAAGTTATAGAAGGAACTGTTGTTGGTATAAGCAATCGCGAGGTTGTAATCAACATTGGTTATAAATCTGATGGAATCATACCATTCAATGAATTCAGATATAACCCAGATTTAAAAGTTAGTGATAAAGTAGACATTTATGTTGAGAATCAAGAAGACTCTAATGGTCAGATGATTCTATCTCATAAAAAAGCACGTATTCTAAAATCATGGGATCGTATAAACGAAGCTCACGATAAAGAAGAAGTGATTAATGGTTATGTAAAATGTCGTACAAAGGGTGGCCTAATTGTAGATGTATTTGGTATAGAAGCATTCTTACCAGGATCTCAAATTGATGTTAAACCCATTAGAGATTACGATATCTACGTTGACAAAACAATGGAATTCAAGGTTGTGAAAATTAACCATGAATACAAAAATGTTGTAGTTTCTCATAAAGCACTTATCGAAGACGAACTTGAGCAACAAAGATCAGAGATTATTGCTAAACTTGAAAAAGGACAGGTACTTGAAGGTATCGCCAAAAATATTACTACCTATGGTGTATTTATCGATCTAGGTGGTGTTGATGGACTTATACACATAACAGACTTAAGTTGGGGCCGTATAAAGCATCCTGAAGAGGTTGTTGAATTAGATCAAAAACTTAAGGTTGTAATTCTTGACTTTGACGAGAATAAGAAGCGTATTGCTCTTGGCTTAAAGCAACTTACACCTCACCCATGGGATTCTCTTGACACTAATCTTAAAATTGGTGATAAAGTTAAAGGTAAAGTTGTTGTATTAGCTGATTATGGTGCATTTATTGAGATTGCTCCAGGTGTTGAGGGTCTTACACACGTGAGTGAGATGTCTTGGTCACAGCATCTTCGTACTGCACAGGACTTCTTGTCAGTAGGCGATGAAGTTGAAGCAGTTATTCTTACACTTGATCGTGAAGAAAGAAGAATGTCACTTGGTATGAAACAACTAACTCCTGATCCATGGAGTGCAATTCGTGAAAAATATCAGGTAAACTCTAAACATAAGGCTACCGTAAGAAACTTTACAAACTTTGGAATATTTGTTGAAATAGAAGAAGGAGTTGACGGGCTGATTCACATTAGCGACTTAAGCTGGTCCAAAAAGATAAAACATCCTGCAGAATTTACTAAAATTGGAGAAGAAATTGAAGTTGTTGTTCTGGATATAGATGAAGAAAATCGTAGACTAAGTTTAGGTCATAAACAACTAGAAGAAAATCCTTGGGATGTATTTGAAACTGTATTTACTGTTGACTCAGTTCACGAAGGAACAGTTATAAACTTACATGATAAAGGTGCTCTAGTTTCTCTTCCATATGGTGTTGAAGGATTTGCTCCAATGCGTCATCTTAAAAAAGAAGATGGTACCAATATCAAGGCTGATGAGAAATCTGAATTTAAGGTTATAGAGTTCTCAAAAGACAATAAGAAGATAATCCTTTCACATACACGCTTATTTGAAGAAGACCCTAAAACGGTTAAAGCTAAAACTGCTGTGAAAGCAGATTCTGAAAATAAAAAATCAAAGCGTGCAATTAAGAAGGTTAACGAAAAGGTTGAAAAGACTACATTCGGTGATCTTGATGTACTTGCTAATCTTAAAAATGAGATCGAAAAAGAAGAAAAAGCAGGAAATAACTAAGGAATCTAAAACATATTTAACACTTAAATCCCTCTGTTCACAGAGGGATTTTTTTTGTCTTTTATTTTCCTTCTAACCACTCCACGATGAATTCACTTTTACTTATATACATTATTCTGATATTCTAAACATAAAAAAATCCTTTTTGCTAAATTTGCATCTGTGAATTCAAATATTAAAATTACCATACTTGGGAATACAGCAGCAATTCCAAAAAGGGGAACTCACCTTTCTGCTCAACTAATTCAAGTAAATAATGAATCATTCCTTATGGATTGCGGTGAGGGTACACAGATGCAGCTAATTAATTATGGTATCAAATACAGCAAAATAGAAAATATATTTATTAGTCATCTTCATGGTGATCATTTTTTTGGCTTAATTGGTTTGGTTTCAACATATCATCTGCTAAGAAGAGAAAAACCTCTTAGAATTTATGGTCCTCCTGCATTGGAAAAGTTATTAACCACACAACTGGAGGCTGCAAACACCTCTCTTAACTATAAGCTTATTTTTATTGGTGTAGAAACAGATTCAAAGAAATTGATTTATGAAAGTAGCAATGCATTAGTATATGCCTTTCCACTGGAGCATTCAATACCAACCCATGGCTATTGTTTTGAACAAAAGCAAAAAGCAAGAAAGGTTAATCCGGATTTCATAAATGAACATAACCCCAGTATCAATGATATAAAAAAGGTAAAGGCAGGTGGTGATTATGTAACGAGTACAGGGGAAGTTATTTTAAACAAAGATATTACCATTTCATCACCAAGACCCTTATCATATTCATATTGCTCTGATACGAAATATTTTGAAAAACTTATCGAATACAACATGGGAGTGAGCGCTTTGTATCATGAATGTACTTTCGACATAAGTCTGCAAAAAAAAGCAGAAGCAAGGTTTCACTCAACAGCAAGCGATGCTGCTAAGGTTGCACTAAAGGCAAATGTTGGCCAATTAATACTTGGTCATTTTTCATCCCGTTACGAAGACCTAGAGGTATTGCTTCTTGAGGCCCAAGACATTTTTCCACATACCATATTAAGTGAAGAAGGTATGGAATTAGTTCTCGAAAGCGGTTCCTAGGAAAAATTATAATTTATCCCCCACTTTTTCATCCAACCATATCAATGTTGTGTTGATAATAGATAAAATAATTTTTGTCGTAAACGCTTATTGTAAGCAGGATGGAAAGAAAAAACCCACCCAGACCAGGCGGTCTAACGGGTGGGCCCAATTATGAAAAACAAACAAAACAAGCACTGCAAATATAGGATATATTTTATTTTATTCAACATATGGACATCTTTTTTTAATATATTTTTTATTTACACCCTTTATATCATTTAAAACCTGCTATTTGACCAATGGAATAAGCTATTTGACCATGAATAAGTTGAGCCAAAAAATACATAATTAGCTATTATATTAATGTCTATTGGACTACTTAATGGAATAAAAGTGTAGTAAAAGGCAGATAATATGGGGTGAAGTGGTACAATTAACTAAAAATAATTGCCATTGGGTATGATTACCTATTTGCGAATGACAGTGAATGAACCATCCTTTTCTAATTTGATTATTGTTGATGATTTTACCGATTTAACCCTATCCTGAAATACATCTACAATATAATCAACTCCACTTTTAATACCCATATCAATCATATCAAAAGTAGTTGCAGTAGGTAAGTCCGAGAAGTTAGCACTAGTTGATATTATGGGTTTACCCAGGCGTTTTATTAATTCTGAACAATAATCTTCCTTTACTATCCGAATTGCGATGGATCCATCATTGGCAATGACATTTTTTGCCAGATTCATTGCTCCTGGATAAACTATGGTTAGTGGCGTTTTTGAATTTTCTATGAGGTCATGGGCGATGAGAGGAACTTCTTTCACAAATTCTTTTAACTTTTTTTGATCATCAAGTAAAACTATCATTCCTTTACTCTCACTCCTACCTTTGAGCTTATATATCTTTGTTATCGCACGAGAATTAGTTGCATCGCACCCTATTCCCCAAATAGTATCCGTGGGATAAAGTAAAATTTTTCCTTTTTTTAGCAATCTAACTGATTTTTCAATTTCAGCTTCTAGGGTCATTTGAAGATTATTTTTTAATTCGACTTTAAATATTTTTTAGGTGACCAAATTAGTCAATTGATTTATTGGTATTGTATATGCACATTCAAAAGTTTTCTTTGGACACTTATTATGACCATGAATTCCACATGGACGGCACCTTAGTGCCTTGGATGACTGAATAATGTATGATTTGGATGATTTAGGCCCAAACCCAAATTCGGGAATGGTTGAACAATAAATGGCAGTAACAGGAGCATCAATTGATGATGCCATATGCATAGGCGCTGAATCATTAACAAAATTCATCTTAGCATCTTTCATAAGTGCTGTTGATTCAAGAAACGTTAGTTTACCTGCCAAATTCAAGTAATTTACATGCCCAGATTCTAATATTATTTCATTGCACAAGTTAACCTCTTTGGATGAACCAAGTAAGTATATTACCATATGCTTTTCCAAATTACGGATTAACTCAACCCACTTTTCTTTTGGAAACTGCTTAGTAAACCATAAGCTAGCTGGTGATATTGTTATAAATTGTTGCGTTTTATATTGACTTACTTTGGCAAAATCCTGTTGGGTAGGGTAAAGTTTCATTGGAAAGTTACTTGCATCTGTGAAGTCTTCAATGAGACTTAAGTTTCTCTCTGTTTCATGGGGGTTACCCTCAGAGGTTCCAATTTTGTGCTTTTTCCTGTGAGTAAAAAATATGGATAGTGGATTCTTGCTAAAACCTACTGTTTGTTGTGCATTAGACAAAACAGTAATTAATCCAGATGAAAAATATCTCTGTGCATTTATTATTAAATCATATTCTTTTTGTCTAAGTGTTGATATCAGCTTAGATAATTTTCGATACCTATTTTCCTTCTTATCCCATACAATTATATGATGTAACTTAGGGTGATTTAACAATAATGTTTCATAACCTTTCTTTAAAAGAAAATCAATTTTAGCATTTGGATATACCTCATGAAGCTTTTCAATTATTGGTGTGCATAATATAACATCACCCAATGAAGCAGTTTGTATAATAAGTATGCGTTTCAAAGATATCTTTTGATTATTTGTTTGCAAATATAAGTAGAGCACCTTTAAATAAGGTAAATATCATAGTATTTATTGCACTTGCCCATTTATATTAATTATTTAAAATTGTTTTTAATTCTGTTAAGACTATTATTATAAGGTATAAGTTTCTATTTTTACATATGATATTTGGATTGGATTAAAACTACTATTTATGGCAAATCTGGAAACAACCTATATGGGCCTAAAACTCAGAAACCCAATTGTTGTGGGAAGTTCGGGTTTAACAAATTCATTTGAAAATATTCTTGAAATTGAGCGCTCAGGTGCAGGAGCAGTTGTACTTAAATCACTCTTTGAGGAGCAAATAAACCAAGTTGCAAACCAAGTATTTGACCGTGGTGATTTTTCCAATTACTACCCCGAAGCTTTGGACTACATTAACAATTATAGCACTGAAAATGATGTAACCACCTACCTTGATTTAATCAAAAAATGCAAATCAGAAATAAGTATACCTGTAATAGCATCCATTAATTGCATGGGAGATAAAGAATGGACCTCCTTTGCTGCAAAAATTGAAGAGTCGGGTGCAGATGCTCTAGAACTTAATATTTTCGTACTTCCTTCAGATGTCAATAAATCAAGTGCTGAGAATGAAAAAATATATTTTGATATCATTAAAAAAGTAACTGCCGAAGTTAATATTCCTGTGGCCATAAAACTTAGCTATTATTTTTCTGGATTGGCCAAAATGATGGAAATGCTATCATGGACAAAGATCAAAGGCCTCGTTCTGTTTAATCGTTTTTTCTCTCCTGATATTGATATAGATAATTTTGAAGTTAAAAGTACAAATGTGTTCAGCTCTCCTGCGGATCTAGCACAGTCACTGAGATGGGTTGCGATGCTGAGTGACAAATTAGATTGTGAAGTTTCTTCCAGTACTGGAGTGCATAGCGGTGAAGCTGCAATAAAGCAACTACTTGCTGGTGCCCAAACAGTACAAATAGCTTCTGTTCTTTATAAAAAAGGTATTCGGGAGATAGCCGTTATAATTGATTTTATAAACAAATGGATGGATAAAAAAGGTTTCTCAATCATAGAAGATTACCGGGGTAAAATGTGTGTCAAGAAAACAGAAAATCCAGCCGGATGGGAACGAGTTCAGTTTATGAAATATTTTTCGGCAATAGATTAAATTTATCAGAAATTTGTTCTCATCTAATTACCCATAACCATATTACAAGATTCACAAATAATTGTTGAAATAATATAAATGTATGATTTTATTATTTTAGACAAAAAATAATTATTTGAAACATACTAGTATATTCTTTACTTTCTTGATTTTAACCGGATTATTATTATCAAGTATTAGTACGCAAGCTCAATTGATGAATCACTATTGGTCATCGAATTTCAATTCACAATCCTCGCTTCTGTCTGGGGCTGTTGTTGCAGGTGACGGGGGTAACACATCTATCTATTATAATCCTGCAACCATAAGTGATATGGAAAAAGGGTCAAATCTTTCCTTTTCAACATCACTGCTCACATGGAGTGTCTCCCTCTTTACCAATGCTTTAGGTAATGGCACTGATATATCAAACATAAGTTTCAATGTTCAACCTCAATTCTTCTCATTTAGTAGTAGACCCCATAAGAGCAAATTTGCATATGCATTTACGGCACTGGTTAGAATGAAAGATAGAATTGATATAAGCTACTACAATTCTACTGAGATTGACATTATACAATCAACTCCAGGCCTTGAAAATTATAATGTTGCTTTTAAATATTTTCTTGATTATAGCGATAACTGGATTGGTATGGCAAGCTCATATGATGTAAATGATAGATTCAGAATCGGATCAAGTCTTTTTCTATCCGTAGTATATATTTCCTATAAAAATTTAATAGACACATACGCATTTTCTACTGAAGATACCTTATGGGTAAACAATGTACCCAACCCAGCTCCTGTTTCTAAAGCATTATATAGCAATGACTTTAAATTTGTAGATTATAGACTCATTCTAAAACTTGGTTTTTCATATGCATTGGATAATTGGAAGTTTGGGCTAAATTTTACATCAGGTTCCTTTTCACTTTTTTCTTTTAGGAAAGAAGCCAGAAGAGTGCAGGAAATTGCAAATATCACCAACGAGTCCAATAATGAGTTTATGCCAGGATATGTAATTACCAATGGCCAGATTCTAAACGATATCACCACCAGAATTAAATATCCATTCTCCGTTTCTTTCGGATTGATACGTAACCTAAAAAGCAGTCATAACAAACTTTATTTTACCATGGAATATTTCCACGGTATTCAACCATACAAGATGATTTCTGCTCCAATAAAAGAAGATATTACCTCAAGTATAATCTACGATGAGCTTGAAAATAAAGATTGGCTTTCAATTGCAAACACAGCAAAACCAATCCTTAACCTTGCAATAGGCTACAAATGGGAGTTAAAAGAAAATATTATGTTTCTAAATGGCTTTAGAACAGACTTCAACAACATTAGTGGAGCTGATTACAAAAATCTAGATAATTACAATAAGATAAATACCAATAGCATTAACATATATCATTACACGAGTGGTTTCCAATTCTTCTTCCTAAAAAAATATTTAATCATAATGGGTGGTGAATTATCCTATGGTCGCAAAAAAAACCAGAGGCAATTGGCAAATTTTACCGATCCAGTAGAATACAATCCTGCATCTAATACTATTCTTCAAGGTACAATACAAAATAACATGGATATATATTACTTTGGGTTTAACATATATTTTGGACTATCCTTTAAATTTGGTGGAGAGAATAAATAACCAAGCGGTGAATATCACAATATTCCACTTATTGTTGAAATTGCAACCCTTAATTAAGATTAATTCTAAATAATTTTACTAGTTTTGTAATTCTGAGTATCCAAATATAATTATAAACTAGAAAAATGCCTAAAAAAACCTCTTTTTGTCAATTACTAATGGGAACATTCGTATTTGCTATTATTGTTAGCATGGCATCATGTTACCCAAATGATGATTTAACAGTAAGTGAAACCGATTTGGTGATGACAAGTTACTATGATTCTGTTGACTTTTCAAATCTCAACACCTATTACATGTCAGATACCATTTATCCTGTGCGTGATGACACATCGGATAAATCATTAATTAAAAACAATAATTTAATTGTTAAAACAATTGCTGATAACATGCAAGCAATTGGTTATACAAGATTATATGATACGTCATCTGTTGCACCTGATGTAAGAATCTCGGCAGCTGCAATTTCCATTACCAATATTCAAGTTAATTGGTGGTACCCATACTATCCCGGTTGGGGTTGGGGCTGGGGTTGGGGTTGGAAAAAATCCTCAAAAGGAATGGATTATTATTACGGTTACCCCGGTTATTACCCTCCAGGTTGGTGGGGATACCCATACTACACCTCTTACACCACAGGAACTCTACTCATAGAAATGGCTAACCCTAGCGATATTAGAGTAGTAGACAACGACACTGTGGTTCCTATGTATTGGACAGCAGCAGTTAGTGGAGTATTAGGAAACGCTTCAAGTAATAGTGATCGAGCTGTGTCAGGAGTTAATAAAGCATTCGAGTTGTCTCCGGAAATTAAGCCTAACAACTAAGATCAAATAAGCAAAAAGATGAAAAAAAATAAATTTTTAACAACAGTATTTATTCTACTCATTGGGTTTTCTGCAATGGGCCAAGGAGGTGGAGTATGGAATTTTGATTGGAACATGGGTTTTCCCATGGGTGAAACAAAAGACTTTATTGGCCAACCCTCATTTCGCGGATTTTCAATGGAAGGCCGAGGATTTGTTACCGAAAATATCACACTCGGAGGTATTGCCGCATGGAATGTATTTTATGAAAGCTCTGGATGGATTACAACTCAGCAGGATGAAACTAAATTATATGGTTATCAAAGACGTTATCTAAACGTTATGCCTCTTATGATGACAGGACACTACTATTTCTCACAAGGATCTGTTCAACCATACATTGGTGTTGGTGTTGGTACATACTACATTGAATCACGTAATTTTATGGGAATCTATTATGTTCAAGGTAAGGCATGGCACTTCGGTGTTAGCCCAGAAATAGGAATTATACTACCATTTTCCAATAGTAATACTGGTGTAAATCTAAATTTTAAATATAATTATGCAGCTAAAACCAAGAGTGAGCAAGCTTATTCATGGTTTGGTGTTAATTTTGGAATATCTTATTTATTCTAATTTTATTCCGTTATGAATTTTAAAAACCGGAGATTTAAATCAAATTTCCGGTTTTTTTATATTAAGAATTTGTATTGAATCTATTAATTATAATCTAAACAAATAAATATGAGACGGTTTATTATTGTTATAATATTAGTAATGGCTGGGTTTGTATCCCAAAGCCAAGTTTTAATAACCATATTACTTGGTGATAAACTTAACTCAGATGGATTGGAATTTGGTTTAGAAGGAGGCCTGAATTGGTCAAATATTTCAGGTCTCGAAACCAATAGTTTTGCTAGAAAATGGAATTTGGGATTTTATTTTGACATCAGAATTAAAAATCAATGGTTCCTCTACACCGGAGTTCTTGTAAAATCTAATTCTGGAGTTGATAAGCTTAAAGATGGAGATTTAGATATGCTAAATGCAACTAAATATTTGGAACTGAATGGTGAGTCAATCAATGGAGACTATAATCAAGTCATGAATTATTTTCTAGTACCTGTGCTCATAAAGTACAAGACTAAAAAATACTTTTATGGTGAAATAGGTCCACAATTTGGATTAATGCATAAATCATATATTGAATTTACCTCTGATATAGACGGTAAGGATGCTACAATACGAGAATATAATAAGGATAATATTAATAAAATTGACGTGGGAATTATGGTTGGCATTGGTTACCAGTTGTTAAAAGGTAACGGTTGGACAATTGGAGCCAAATATTACTATGGGTTTATTGATGTTTATAGGGAAATTGAAAATACTAAAAATAGTTCCATATTTCTAAAGATGAATATACCAATAGGTGCAGGAAAAAAAGATGCTAAAAACAATACTAACTAAATAGATTTTATGTAGATATAGAATCTATACAAAATGAAAACTTACAAAGTAGAATAAACACTTATATTATTAATTATTCTATGCATAGGCAGCATTAATGCACAATATGCCAATAAAAAACAAGTATGAAGTTTGTAAGGATAGTATAAAAAGTATTGAATATAACTATCTATTACCAGTTTATGGACAAAACGCTTATAGCAAAGGTTTTGATATACCATATCCATTGTGTGGCATGGTGTTAATCTCTTAATTAAATACGGAATGGATAAACAGGTTTCTGAGATTTGGAATATGGTAATAGATGCACAATCTCAACTTAATAAAGACTGGATGTTTAGAAGTGAGGGTGGAATTCTTGGTAATAGAAAATCATTCCTAATATAAGTTAATTACAGGTTCCTAGGATTTAAGAAAAATTCCTAAATTCACATTTAATATATTAAATGGTAAAGGAAAAATACCTTTATGTTATACTAATTTAATTTTCCGTAATAACTATTTAAAAACCGGTAAGAATCACCCAAAGGCTTTGTCGGTTTTTTTTATACATTTACATTATATA